>Ga0306899_1000719_pt1 | contig 15075 bp, 13 predicted proteins | sample AntRauMFilla3764_FD_190407 | JGI IMG/M metagenome (GOLD analysis project Ga0306899, IMG submission 190407) | Saline lake microbial communities from Rauer Islands, Antarctica - Metagenome Filla 3 #764 (v2) (version 2) | ecosystem: Environmental > Aquatic > Non-marine Saline and Alkaline > Saline ... | reverse complement strand
TGACGGCCTTTTTTGTGGCTATGTGAAGAACCCCTACAAGGTTTATGTGCTTCAGGACGCCTAGTTTAGCACAAGCTCGTCAGGCTCATAATCCGGCAGCTGCCGGATCCTAGGTTCGAATCATTTGCTTTTGAAATACACAGGCTATTTAAAGCTCCCGCGTATCAGGACCTGCTCGGACTATTCACGAAGAAGATTCCGACCTTTCAGCCCCAGCGCTGCACAGGCCTTAAGCATGTGACGATCATTAGTGAACACTTCCGTAAAGCCGTGTGCCTCCGCAGTCACCAGATGAATTGCGTCCGCTCCTCGTAAAAAAACCGTTTCGGAAAGGCTTGCAAAACTCTCCTCGACCATAGTCCACAAGTCTTCTTTGACTGGAAGCCACTCCCACAATTTTGTGCGGAGATCTAATTCGTATTGCTTCAAGACCAGCCGGTGGCTGCTCTCGCTCAACCGTCCTTCTCGTAAATGTCGGTGAAAGACGGCGACAAGCTCCGCACGGGCAAGCGAGGAACTGGCGACCACTTCGCCCGAGTCACGTAGAAATGCTCGGACTACTCCGCTTCCCGGCTCGTTAAGATAGGTTTTCGCCAAAAAGGTCGTGTCGAAGTAAATCACCGCCGATCTTCCTCCAAAATGTGGGTCGAATCCACTTCGACCGGCGGCAAGTCTTCAAAGCCCTCAGCTAATATTCGATCGGAAAAAGCCCTTCGTTTCTGTTCGTCCAGAGGCATGAGCCGCGCGATCGGACGCCCACGGTCCGAAATCACGACCTGCCCAGTCGATTTCTCCACCTGCCTGACCCACTTGCCAGTATGCATATGCAAATCGCGAATCGATATGGTTTCCATAAAGAGCACAATGTGACACATTGCTGCCCGAGTCAACCAATTATACACCCTCTTGCGATTAAAAATACACAGGCTATTTATAGTTCTCGTGGGACTTGGTATGGCAAAGCGAGGCAATGTCTCTATCCGAGGCGCGAAAATTTGAGAATAAATTAAAACGCCAAGGCCGGGGCTCGGGCTTTTATGCCATGACCGGATTAAAACTTTCCCCCTGTGCTTCGTTTTACCTCGGCAGATCCAGGTAGAATTTGGCACCCTTGAGATATTCACTGATTACGCCGGCGTCGCCACCGTGTAGTTTAGCGATTTTTTTGACAATCGAGAGCCCCAGTCCGGTCGAGTGTTCACCGGCTGTGGGTTGTGCGGATAATCGCTGGAAGGGTCTGAAAACCTTTTCCTTATCCTGATTCGTCAAGCCGGGACCGCGGTCGTGCACAAAGATTCGAATCTTTCCTTTATCGATAAGCTCGCAGCCGATGGTGACCTCGGAAGGACTTGGGGAAAACTTAATGGCATTGCTTAAGAGATTGTCCAATGCGCGCTGTAGCTTGCTGTAGTCAAAGGATGCAGTTATGCTATCTGGCATCTCTGTTCGAATGGTGATCCCTTTCTTTCCAGCGCTTTGTAGATTAAGATTACTAACTTCGTGAATCAATTCGTCGAGTAGATGCGTCTCTTTTGAGATAGCGAGTTCTGCGGTATTGAGAGCCTGATTTTCCACCAGATCCTTAATGATGGCACTCATATTATTTATCGAGAGATCGATTATGCTGAAAAGCTCAGAATCGTTCTCATTCACGAATTCACTGACCAAATCGAATGCGTTGGTTAAGGCATCGAGCGGGTTTCGCAGGTCATGTGCGGCAATGCCCAGAATTTGATTTTTCTGATCATTGTTTTTTTTGAACTCCATATTTTGGCTAATATCAATGAAAATTACAGTAATCCGGTCAATTTCACCATCGGGTCGAAGCTCGGGGTAGGCGTTGCAGTTTAACCAAGTGACGCCATCAGAGGAGTCGCAAATACCGGCCTGAAAATCCTTTAAAGAAGATTTACTCGTCACGACCTTCTTGACCGGATAATCATCAACTGGCATTCTATTGCCGTTTTTATCGAGGAAGCACCACTTGGGATCGAAAGCGGTTCTTCCCAGTGCTTGGTCGCTGGTAATACGTAACAACTCCAGCGCCTTTGGGTTCGCATAGATTATCGAGGTGTCATGCGAATGAACAACCACGCCTAGCTGCAGGGTATCAATCAGTTTATCGGCGCGTATGTCGCCCAAGTTCATGCGAATACATTCTTAAGGAAAAGCCCCTAACGCAAATAAAAATCATACGAAAATTACTTTTTACAAATTTGTTACAGATCTGCTAATAACAGGTCTCAATCACAGATAATCTATATATCCGTTTGATTAAGCCTTGGCCGCTTTGGCTATCTTGCGGCGAACGTTTTCGTCGAGGATGCGCTTGCGCATACGGAGGAAGTGGGGCGTGGCTTCGACGAGTTCATCGGGAGCGATGTATTCGATGGCGCGTTCGAGTGAGAATTTGACGGGTGGGGCGAGTTGGATGCCTTTGTCGGATCCGGAGGCGCGCATGTTGTCGAGTTGCTTGGCCTTGGCGGGGTTGACGGGCATGTCCTCCTTGCGGGGATTCTCGCCGACGATCATGCCGCCGTAAACTTCCTCGCCCGGGGCGATGAAGAGCTTGCCCCGGTTTTGGACCATATCGAGGGCGTAGGGCATGGCTTTGCCTTGCTCCATGCTGACGAGGGTGCCGGTCTGTCGGGTGACGATCTCGCCGCAGAAGGGGCGGTATTCAAGGAAGGAGTGGCTCATCACGCCGTGACCGGAGGTCATGGTGACGAGGTCGCTCTCGAAGCCGATAAGGCCGCGGGTGGGCACTTCAGCTTCAACGGTGACGCCGGTGTTGTGGTGCTCCATATTGGTGACCTTGCCCTTGCGCTTGGCGAGATTTTCCATGACGCCGCCGAGCTGGTCTTCCGGCACTTCAACCCAGACCTGCTCGAAGGGCTCGCAGCGGGTGCCGTCGATCTCCTTGTAAAGCACGGTGGGGCGGGAGACGAGGACCTCGAAGCCTTCGCGGCGCATGGTCTCGACGAGCACGGCGATCTGCATGGCTCCGCGGGCGTTGACGAGGAAGCGGGTGCCGTCGTCGGTATCTTCGATAGAAATTGAGATGTTCGACTGGGTCTCGCGGATGAGGCGCTCGCGGATCTGACGGGAGGTGACTTTCTTGCCATCCTTACCGGCGAGTGGGCCATTATTGACGGAGAACTCCATCTGCACAGTGGCGGGATCGATCTCGACAAAGGGTAGGGGTTCGGCCTCGGGACTGGCGGCTAGGGTGTCGCCGATATCGACATCATCGAAACCAGCCAGGCCGATAATGTCACCGGCCACGGCTTGCTCCACATCGTCGGTATTGCCCGCACCGGAAAAGCTTTTCATCTTGGTGACTTTGACGCGGTCCTTGCGCCCGTCTTTGCGCAGCGCGTAGATGTTTTGCCCCTGCTTGACCTCGCCGGAAAGCACACGCCCGATGGCCATGCGGCCGACGTAGGCGTCCCAGTCGATATTGGAAACGAGCATACGGAAGTCTCCTTCCTCAATGACGGGTGGCGGGATGCGGTCGATGATGGTCTCGAAGAGGTCGACCATATTCTCGCGGGGACCGTCCACTTCGCGGTCGGCGAAACCCATCTTGGCGGAAGCATAGAGGAAGGGGGCGTTGAACTGGTCTTCGTCGGCGTCGAGGTCGAGGAAGAGCTCGAGCACTTTGTCATGCACCCAGTCGGGGCGAGAGGTCTCGCGGTCGACTTTGTTGATCACGCAAATGGTCTTGAGGCCAGCTTCGAGGGCCTTGCGGAGCACCCAGCGGGTTTGGGCCTGAGGACCACCGACGGCATCGGTGAGCAGGAGCACGCCGTCCACCATCTTCATGACACGCTCCACTTCGGCGCCGAAGTCGGCGTGGCCGGGCGTGTCCACGATGTTAATCGTATAAGTAATGCCGTCTCTCGGGTTGAGCCATTTCACGGCGAGATTCTTCGCCTTGATGGTGATGCCTTTTTCGCGTTCAAGGTCCATGGAGTCCATGGCGCGCTCTTCAACCTGTTGGTTTTCGCGATAGGTGCCGCTTTGTTTTAGCAAGCAGTCAACGAGAGTGGTTTTGCCATGATCGACGTGTGCGATGATGGCGATATTACGGATGTGTTCGGCGTTCATTGATAGGGAGTCAGAGGCCAGAGGACAGAAGTCAGCTGTTTTAGGCCGTGGTCAGTTAAAGGAAGCCCTTCGATAAGCTGCTATGTTAAACTCAGCACTAATTAGGGCAAACGCGGGATAAGGTCGTCTGCCTGCAGAGAAGTCAATGCTTATAGCGGGTAACTCTGTTCAAGCCATCAATTCCTTCAACAGATTCCGGCAACCGTCTTCGATCAGGTCCATGACATGCTCGAAGCCACGGTCCCCGCCGTAGTAGGGGTCGGGCACTTCGGTTTCGCTGTGTTCGCTGCAGTAGTCGCAGAAGAGCTTGACCTTGGCGCGCTGCGCGTCGCCACGGGCTAGAGCGAGGGCACCGCTGCGGTTGTCATTATCCATGGCCAGTATGAGGTCGTAGTGCGACATGTCGAAGCTATCGAGCTGCTTGGAACGACCGATAATAGGAATGCCACGGGCTCGCATGACTTCCTGCATGCGGCCGTCGGGCGGGTTGCCGACGTGGAAGCCGATGGTGCCGGCCGATTCGATTTCGAACTGATCGGTCAGGCCAGCGTCGTCTACCATGTGCTGGAAGACGCAGTGTGCGGCAGGGGAACGGCAGATATTGCCCATGCAGAGGAAGAGGATGCGGTGCATAGGGGAACATTGAACATCGAACATTGAACGTCGAACTTTGAATTGATAAAACTCCCCTCCTCAATCGAGGAGGGGACAGACGGATCGCCCTTCAGGCGCATTCGTCAGGGGTGGTCCCGGGGGGAGTCCAATCGGGTGATCCGTGCCAATGCCGATACGCCGCGTGTGCTGGACCACCTCTGCTTGTGCGTCTGGACGTCGCACAAGCTGTCTCCCTCCTATCCCTGCGGGCAGGAGGAGAGCTTTACAGCAACCCAGAAGGCACTTCGTGCTGCAACCGCCAGTCTTCGGAATTTCGGCTTCGCTCCTCAAGACTCGAGGAGCGAAGCACAGCTATTCAATGTTTCCGGCTGCTGCCGGATTGGATGTTCGATGTTGGACGTTCGATGTTTCCGGCTGCTGCCGGATTGGATGTTCGATATTGGACGTTCGATGTTTCCGGCAGCTGCCGGATTCAAAGTTCGATGTTCGCGAATTGCTCAATGTGTTGTTGAGCCACCCGCTCCAGATCCTCGATCTGCACCACCTGGGTGAGCGCGCCTCGAATGCGGCGGGAGCCGTGGATGCCCTTGGTCAGCGCGATGAGCTTAGGGCGCATCCAGCGGAGATCGGTGTGGCGTTGCTCGCGGAACGGGCGGGCCATGATCTGACGGGTGTAATCGATGATGGTTTCCCAGCGTTCTTCAATACTTGGAGGCGGTGGCACGCTGCCGTGTTGGAGGACGTGCTTGATGTCGCGAAAAATCCAGGGGTAGCCGAGGGCGGCGCGACCGATCATAAGTCCGGCGCAGCAGGTAGTCTCGCGAATGCGGATGACGTCCTCGGCGCTGGAAATGTTACCGTTGCCGATAACAGGGATGGTCAATTCTGCTGCGACCTCGGCGATGATGGGCCAGTTGGCATCACCGCGGTAGCCCTGCACTTTGGTGCGGCCATGAATAGCGAGGGCGCGGGCACCTTCGCTCTCGACGATGTGGCCCACTTCCTTTGCCACGATGGTGTCGTCGTCCCAGCCGGTGCGAATTTTGGCGGTGACGGGCGTTTCCGGGACGGCCTGGACCACGGCGCGGACGACTTGGCCGAGTTTGTTTGGATTACGCAACATGGAGGAACCGGCGTCCATGCAGACGACGCGATCAGCCGGGCAGCCAAAGTTGATATCGATGAAGTCCGGGCGCAACCGGTCGGTCAGCAGGCGAGCGGCCTGGCCCATAGTGACGGGATTGGAGCCAAAAATCTGCACGCCCATAGGGCGCTGCTCCGCAGTGAAATCTACCGTCTCCCAAAGTTTGGGATCGTCCCGCTTGAGCGCATCGGCCTGAACGAACTCGGTGACCATGACGTCCGCCCCTTGCCGCTTGCAGAAGTCGCGGAACACGATGTCCGTAAACCGGGCCATGGGAGCGAGGTAGAGCGGAAATTTATCATTCTCGAACCAGGGAAGCATTGGTAGAAGGTTGGAAGGTTGGAAGGTGGGAAGGTTGGAAGGTGGGAAGGTTGGGAGGTGGGAGGCCGTTTTGCTGAAGGAACCGTAGCGTGCAGCTTTAGCAAACGTCCACTGTATCAGCTCAGGACCATTGAACGTTTTGCTAAAGCTGCACGCTACAAAGAAAAACTGGACGCACTTAAATGCGAAACAATCAAAGTTACAGCGCCTAGTCCTTGATTCCGTATTTTTCGCGGTAGGCGGGAATGGTGACCATGGGGGGGCGCTCGTATTCGACGATTTCGCGGGTCACCTGCTCGTAGCGGTTGCCCTCGGCCTGAAACTGGCGGTAGATCGTGGCCAGTTCGGGTAGCTTATCGACCATGCCGTAGCTTTTCAGGCGATTGATAAAGGTCTGGAGGATGCCGAATGACATTTTGCCGAGCGCGTTGGTGGTCTGGTTGCGGTGGATGCGCTGATCGAGGTCGCACTGGGCGAAAGCCTCCAGGCCCCATTCGTGATAGACATCGAGAATGTGGGCCGTCTCGACCCCGTAGCCGATGGGGAAGGGGATACGCTCCAGCACCTCGCGACGGACCGCGAACTCACCGGAGAGCGGCTGGATCAAGGCGGTCAGCTCCGGAAAAAAGAGCGAAAAGAGCGGTCGGATCAAAATCTCGGTGACGCGGCCGCCGCCGCTGGAGCGGATGCCACTGGAGTAGGCCATGGGCCGGTCGTAGAAGGCTTTGCAGTATTTGATCGTGTCGTTGTGGATCAACGGGGCGACGATGCCAGTCACGAAACGCGGGTGGATGTTTTTGATATCCGCGTCGACATAAATGATAATGTCGCCCTTGAGCTGGTAGATCGCTTTCCAGAGATTTTCGCCCTTGCCTCGCTTGTCGCCGACTTCCGGCAGAATATCGGCAGCCAGGTAAGTATCGGCCCCGAAGGAGGCGGCGACTTCGAGGGTCTTGTCCTCCGAACCTGAATCGATGACGGCGAATTCATCGATCAGCGGGTAGCGTTCCATCAGTTCGGACTTGAAAATGACAATCTCCTTACCGATGGTCTTCTCTTCGTTAAGAGTGGGGATACAGAGGGAAATCTTCAGGCCCTTTTTTTCCTTCTCCTTAACCAGTTTAAGAATGTCCCAGAACTCGCCGTGGTGGAAAGTGTTTGTTTCCAGCCAGTTGTCGATTTTATTACTCATCACAAAGTCCTCCGTCAACGGATTGGAGCAGCGCGATCAACTGAGCGACGCCTCCGAAAATGGGCTGGATATCAATTGATTCGTTTAACTCGTTCTTATTTTTCCCCCGGGTGAGTCCAAGCGTCACACTGGGGATGCCATGTTCAATTAACTGGCTCAGCTCGCCGACACTGGGCTCGATCCGTGGTTTCACTTCCAGGGTTTTGAGGATCTGGCGCATGGTTTTGACCATGGGGTGCCCGTAATCGAGGCCACCGATCTGCCGCTCTGCGACGGCCGAAAACTTAATTTCCGCGTCTGAGGTGCTCTCAGTTTCTTCGATGATGTCGGTAATTTTCTCCTTTAGTTCAGCAGCCATCCCCGCCTTCTCGCTACGTATCTCAAAGCGCAAATTTGCACTGGTCGGGCGTGTGCCGAAAGAAGTGCCACCGCTAATGGAACCGAAGATGATTTGCGTAGGCGGTTGCATCGGAATCGGGATCTCCATAATGCGTTGAACGACTTTCGTCAGGATGGCCACCGATCCGGAGGCGCCGAACTTCGCCCAGTCGTAGGCTGAAGGCACATTGACCGAGATTTCGCCGCGTAACATACCAATGGCAGTATAGCTCAGGCGCCCGAGTTGGATGCCTTCGACACTGATGCCGGCCCGAATGGGAAATTTATTATTCTCCAGAAAGAAGCGTATGCCGCCGAGATCGCCGCGCCCTAGGCTGCGCGTGCAGCCTAGTAGAATGAGATTGTCGTCAAAGCTGATGTCGAGCCGTTTGAGGATTTCCGGCAAGGTGACAATCGCAGCCAGCCCCAAGCTGTTGTCGCCGATGCCAGGGCCCATGATGGCGTCCGCCGTCACGGACATGGCATGGTCCACACTATGATTGAAGGCGGTATCTGCATGGGCGCAGATAAGAATGTTCCTTTTGCCCTTTTTGCCCGGTAGAATCGCCATCCCGTTGCCCGCTTCATCAATGGAGATGTTTTGCAGACCATCTTCCGTGTAACGATTGCTTAGGAAAGTGATACGATCCGCCTCGTGGCCGGTAGGTGCGGGAATTTCCCCGATCATCATGGCATTAGCCAAGAGGAGTTCCCGGACCGAATGCAGGCTCTCGCGGTGCGGGTGGATTGTTTCCAGGATAGGTTTGAGTTTAGGAGTCATTGAGAAATTTTGACCGGTCAATCGATGGCGATCTGAGTCGGGTCGTAGTCGACTTCGGGATAGCTGAGATGCATATCTTCAAGGCGAGCCACGATAAGTCTAGCAGCTAGCAGGTTGCGCGCCCATTTTTTATTGGCCGGTATGACATACCATGGGGCGTGCTTGCAGGCCGTTTTGGCAAAGACTTCCTCGTAGGCTTTTACATATTCGTCCCACTTGCTGCGTGCCACCAGGTCGGATTTATCGAACTTCCAGTTCTTGGCCGGAATATCGAGGCGCTCCTGTAGACGCTTTTTCTGGGTGTTGCGGTCGATGTGGAGAAATAATTTAAGAATGACCGTGCCCTCATCGTAGAGCATTTGCTCAAAGTCCCGGATATGACGATAGCGCTTTCTCCAGACCTTCTCGGGTTTGAGTTTATTCACGCGCACGGCCAACACATCCTCGTAGTGGCTGCGGTCGAAGATCATAATTTCCCCCCTCGATGGGGTGCGTTTATGCACGCGCCAGAGGTAGTCGTGGGATAACTCGCGTGAGGACGGGCGTCCAAAACTCGCCACGTGCACGCCCTGCGGGTTAACCCCGCGAAAGACGTGTCGAATGGTGCCGTTTTTTCCACTCGTATCCATGCCCTGCAGGACGATCAAAATCTTCTTACGCTGGTCGACGAAGAAGCGCTGTTGCAAATCGGACAACCTCTCATGCAAAGAGGCGAGTTCCTTGCTGGCGTCGCTTTTTTTCTTAGGTAGGTCGTCCCAGGGATCGGATGGGACTTTAGCCAGATCAATATTTTGATCGGGCTTGATGAGGTAGTGATTGAAATCGCAAATACTCATAAGGGAAGTCAGGCAGTTTCATGATCTGGTCAGAACCGTCAACCGTTCATCTGGTTTCTATTGCCTGCGATAAATCAGCACGACTTCATCCTCTTGCTGGTAAAGTAAGCCGGTAAACTCTTTGCCGGGCTCGGCGTAAAATTGCATAAAGGAGTCGTAGAACTCATCCGGCAGGTAAGTGGTGATCGATCCTCCGGCTTCGCCCTTGAACGCGGTTTCCAGTCGAACCGCGCGGAACCCGGACGGACTTTCGATCTCGACTGCTTCGACTCCATCCACGACCACCACGACCTCCTGGTCGAGATAGCGCTCGAGGTCGGCAGTATAGAAGGCGACCGTTTTCTCCGGAGGTGGCGGGTCTTCGGTTACGATCCTATGGCTGAAACCTGCCAGGGTGTTCTTACCAATGCCGGGGATTTCAACGAGCGACTCGATCAATTCAATCGGGCGGGCAGCGATAATGCGCTGGCCGAGTGCCGGGCCGATTCCCGGCAAGGTTTCGAGTTCCTCAAGGGAAGCTTTGTTGATATTGATTGTGTCGCCGACTTCTTGCTTCTCCATGCCCGGCACTTGCAGGGTGAGTGCTTCACCGTTGCCTTCGCTGGCAGCAATTAGAGTTTCCAGACCCGACATTTGGATGGATCCGGTCGCGAGGCCCCAGATGCCTTCTCCTTCCCTCTGAGCCTGACGCTCACTGTTTTTTAAGCGACCCAGGTAAGTTCGGGGGGAGGGGCCACCCGGCCACTTGTCCTTCGTTGGCATTCCGTAAATGCGTGCCAGTCCCTTGCCCACCAGTTCCTGTGAGAGGTAGTCTCCGTCCTTTTCGAGGATCGCGAAAAAACGCTGGTTGTGGTCCGAGCGAGCGTCCTCCCATCGAGTATGGACCGTGAATGCGCCGCGAAGAAATTTCCGGGTGTAACGTTTGGCCAGCTCTCCGGTATCCGTTACCTGCTCCTCCGGGATCGAAAAATACCTCGCTTGTTCGCGGACGCGCTCCATGTAGGTGTCCGCACTCTCCGGCGCATCGACCCAGTAGGTTCGGAAAATGTATTCCTGATCCTCGTGGCGCACTAGGAAGCTGTCCCCATCGTTGACCGGAGAATCCACCAGTCGGCACCCCTCAAGCGTCTCCCAGGGAGCGCTGGATTTCGGCTCGGCATGCGTTTGCAAAAGTAAGCCGCAGAGTAGAGCAAAAAAGAGAAAGGCAGGCATGAGTGCTTGTCTAAGGAATGCACCGGAGAGGCAAGAATTCTTGCACTATGGAACAAATTCGCTGTCTGTAGGTTTGAATTTTCATCGATGAATGCTCCAAGTCATTTTACTTCACTGGATTCCGCGCTGGGCAGCCTGCTGCCCACGGGCATCCAATTTGCCGTCGGCCCCATTCCGGAGGAGTCTCGTTTTCGATTTCAGGCCGAGGCGGACCGTATGCGTTCTGCCGGTGATTACCGTAAGCGTGAATTTGTAGCTGGCCGAGATTGTGCGCGTGCGGCGCTGGTGTCGATCGGCTTTGCTGAGGCCCCAATTCCCGCCGATGAAGATGGCGTTCCCGTCTGGCCCGAGGGTGCGCTGGCTGCGATCTCGCACTCGCGCGGTTACTGTGCGGCGGTGGCGGGCCGCAGGGCCGACTATCGGATTCTGGGTCTGGACCTGGAAAAGACCAACCGCTTGAGCCACTCCGCTATAAAGCGGGTGGTGCATCCGAACGAGCAAAGCTACGTCCAAGATGATCAGAAAAAGGCGACTTTGATCTTTTGTGCCAAGGAGGCCTTTTTTAAAGCCCAGTTCCCTGTCTGGCAGACGCATGGGAACTTTCACGACCTGGAGCTCGCGGTAGAGGATGGCGAAAATGGCGCAATGACGATTCAGAATCTAGGTGAACGTTTCCCGGATGAGTTGCGCTCGCTCACCTCAGATATTCAGTTCCGCTTTTGTTATTTTGAGGATTTTGTGGTCTCTGCCTGTTGGCTGGAGTCGTCGATTCTGAAGAGGAGAGAATTTTTTGAACTGTTCCCACGTCGCTCTTCGAGCTATGAGGGACGCAGTAATTTACATTAATCAACGTTAATAGCGCAGCCGCCTAATTGGCGGCAATAATACTCGCTATAAAAAACTTTCAAATAGGGCGTAAAGTGCTTACCTAGAAATACTTAATTCATTCTAATTAACGTAAATTTGAGTAAATTAACGGTGCAACTCATTTTCTTACGATAATATGGGTGTCCTGAAATAAGAATAAGGGGCAGCAGTCTCTTTCACTCTGTAAGAAAGGGGCGAAGCTTGGCCAAGCTTCGCTAGACGCACTAACGTCGCGGTTATTCTTGAAATTTTTATTAATACATATATTTAATACTATTAGTCCTGCTTATTTTGGTGGCTGTGTCTTGCTTTTCTGTGGACAGCTAACAGCTGATGTTTTTGTTTTTAGCAACTACGTTATTCAACAGCGTAAATACATAGTTCCATCGTTACCTAATTTATGAGGAAAAAAACTGCGAATATCGATTCCTTGAACGCGAAGTTCCGGATTTCTGTTTTAATCTTATTGGGCATCTTTAGCCAGTGTGGCATAGCCGAAGAGACCGTAACGACTGTAGTCGAGCGAGTGACGACTACTCGAGAGAGAGAAGAGAAGAAAGAGGTCATTGCAGATGATTTTGAACGAGTCGCAGCCATCTTCATCGCGAACCGAGCAGGCGTGGATTTTGATGATGGAGTGATGTATCTTGAGGATTTGATTGTCTCACAAGTGGCAGATCTAGGTTTTGTGACTTTAAGCCGTGAGGCGGTCATCGATTCACTCTCTGGATACGGCGGTGGCAGTTCGGATCCAGCGACTGAATTGGACCAGCGGCTCCTTGATAATACCTCCGCGCTTGCCTTGGCACGAAATTTGGGAGCTTCGCATATTATCTCTGTGTCCATCGGGTCATTTGCCCGGAATAAGAAGCAGTTCCGTGATACGGAAGGTAGTTACGGCGGGGTTTCTACCGACATCATGCAGTATGTCTTACGTGTTCCCTATAAGATTCTGGACGCTACGAGAGGGGGCAGCCAGACTGCTGATACGATTAAGGTTTCTAAGACTATACGCCAAACTGAGGGCTTAGTTATTGATCAGGGAGACCTGTTAAGGGAATTGTTTGATGAGGCTAGTCAGTTAATTGCTGTAAGTTTGGAAAAACGTATTAAAGAGGGGCGCGTCAAAGAATCTGCGCAGCTTGCTGATCGTGTTGAGTTAACGGTGCATTGCGGAATGACGGATTTGAGTATTCCAGATGTCAAGAAGCAGGATGACGGCACGTATATGATTATTGCAAATGCCTACAAGTTGGAGCCGATGAGTGTGACGGTTGAGGTTGACGGCATGGTCGTCGGCACGGCTCCGGGGACATTTCCTGTTCGCCCTGGTGTGGCTAAGATCCGTCTATCTCGCGAAGGATTCAAGGAGTGGGCGCGAACCATTAACATCTATGACGGGCAGGTCTTAAGCGTTTCTTTGCAGATGGACGAATCCGGTTATGCCCGTTGGCGTCAAAATATTACCTTTCTCCAAGGTCTAAAGCAAGGTGCGATCATTACGGAGGCAGAAGCTGAGCTGATTCGAGGTAAGGCTAAAGAATTTGAGCAGTCCGGTTATCGCCGCGATTATCGCGTCGATGCCGATAAGTTTCCCGATATTGAAATCAATGAAAAGAGCCTAATACGCTAACGTTCATTTAATAGAAATTGATATATAATAAGATGAGAAAATGCATGTTTTTCCCGCTCTTCCTGCCATTGTTGATAGGGTTGTCAGTAATTTGTTCGCCAGCTTTGGCACAGAAAAAGACCATCGGCATCGGTGTGGTCGAGGTGACGCCGGCAATACTTCAGAGTGCGAATGCAGCTGGGTCGCGTGACGTTCTCAGTCGTATCAAACAGGCGATGGACGGGCAACTGATCGACAAGGTTCACAATACGCGAAAATTCGACGTTATTTCAAGGAGTGACCTGGCAAAAATCCTAAAGGAGCAAGAGTTTGCGAATAGTGGCAATGTGGACGTGTCCGATCCAAATGCGGCGAAAGCATTCATGCTAGGTGGCATCCAATATGTGCTGACGACCTCTATCAGTGATTTTCAGGATCATCATGAGACTGCCTATTTCGAAGGACTCGGTGAAACTATTTCCAAGCGTAGTATTCGCTTAGGGGCGGTCGCTAAAATTTACGATACCACTACTGGGAAATTGCTCGAATCCGCCAATTTTCAAATTGATACAGGCGGACATGAGGAGAAAAACAAATTCGTAACCAGCACCAGTGGTTCGGAAAGTGATCAGTTCATCTTACAGCTCGCGACTGAAATGGCGGATCGTGTCGCCAACCGGGTCGTCGATGTTTTGTATCCTGCGCGCGTTATAGCTGTTACAGGTGATCAAGTCACGATTAACCGTGGTGACGGTACGGGCATTGAAGTGGGGCAGATCTGGGAGATCTATGCCTTGGGTCAAGAATTAATCGACCCAGATACAGGAGAGTCCCTCGGACAGGAGGAAACTTCGATTGGGCGCGTTCACATTAAACGGGTGAATCCTAAAACGTCGCAGGGCGATGCGGAAGAAAATTTAGGAATACAACCGCTTCAAGTCATCCGACAGGTGGAATAATCCGACGCCTAAGCTTCATTAAGCCTAAAATCATAATTTCACCCTAAATTCAATCGATCTATGCAATTAAAAATAAGCCAAATATTAAGATATGGACAATTAACAGGGATCGCAGTTGCGGGATTCTATTTTGCCGGGTGCACCAGCTACAACACTCAGACCAGTGCGTTAGTGAGTTCGTGGGAATCTGGACGTTATGTCGCTGCGGCAGAGGCCGTTGAAAAGGAGGCTGTAAAGCATGGCGATAGCGAGAAAGACGGCTTGGTTTGGCAGTTAGAACGGGGTGCGATTATGCGCGGCGCAGGTGATTTTGATAATAGCTTAGCCTCTTTTGTGGCAGCGGAGGAGTTTGTGCAATCGGCTGAGAGTCAAGCGAACACTCAAGTGTCCAACGAGGCAGTCGCATTGGCGACGAACTTAACTCAGTTGCCTTACAAGGGCTATTTTTACGACAGGATTATGCTGAATACTTACCAAGCCATGAACTATATGGTTTTGGGCGATGTGGATGCGTCTCGCGTTGAATTGAATCGTGCGAGTGAGCGTCAGCGCGATGCGCTTAGCAAGAATGCGAAACGTATCGAAAAAGCGGAAGCCGAAGCGCGCAAAGTAGAGGAGGTTCAACTTGAGGACGGGACGTCTTATGTGGACAAAGCGCAAGAAGATGAGAAATTTAACACGAATATCGATGCAGTCTATAAGGAAGATGACGGTGTGCTGCTGTACTCGGATTATGTGAATCCATTTTCTGTTTTTATTGATGGGTTGTTTTTCCTCTCAAATCCATCCAGCCCTTCTGATTTAGAGCGAGCTCGTAAATCGTTTCAGCGTGTTTCACAGATGTCTGGTTCCAATCAGTATCTCAAAGATGATCTAGCTCTTGCCAATGCAGCCGCTACGGGAGCGTCGGTTAATAATATGACCTATGTTCTCTTTGAGACGGGCAGTGCGCCGTATCGAAAGGAAATACGAATTGATATCCCTGTCTTTCTTGTTTCAGGGGATGTGCCTTATGTCGGGGCGGCATTTCCGCGATTAGTTTACAATG
>Ga0306899_1000708_pt1 | contig 15270 bp, 14 predicted proteins | sample AntRauMFilla3764_FD_190407 | JGI IMG/M metagenome (GOLD analysis project Ga0306899, IMG submission 190407) | Saline lake microbial communities from Rauer Islands, Antarctica - Metagenome Filla 3 #764 (v2) (version 2) | ecosystem: Environmental > Aquatic > Non-marine Saline and Alkaline > Saline ... | reverse complement strand
AATACACTCGCGCCAACAGTAACTCCACCGTTTAGATTACTTTGCGGGCTAAGTGTTGTCCATTTCCCGATACTCACGTCGTGCCCGATAGAGCTATGTAAATTAAGCATGGCCATCTCACCGACCTTGATATCACAGGTAAGGACCACGCCGGGGCAGATGACCGCACCTGCACCCAGTTCGACATTGGCACCCACTACCGCGCTCGGGTGCACCACAGTCAGAAAATTGGCGCCGCGTGCCAACAAGGGGCCGCAGACTTTTTCTTTGATGGCCACATTCCCAATGCCACAGGCAAACACTTGTCCCGCCCGGGGAACATAGTCATGAGCCGGAGCGACCACTTGCCCATCATATTTAAATTCATCCAGCGCCGCGAGATTATCGTCTAGAAATCCGGCAAAGGTCCAATCACGGCCCCAGCCCGCCAAGTCTTTCAGCCAACAATACAGTTCCCGGCCGAATCCTCCTGCTCCCACAATATACAATTCAGGTATCATGATTTATCGAAGCTTTTTTGCATCACGAAAAAATGGAGACTGTTTCAGGATTTTTAAAGATCATTATTCCCTTGCGGTAGCAATAGCCCCTCAGCGCTTCCCTCTCGGCAGCCCCTTGGCATTGTAAACCCCCTGCGACTTCCGGCGGCTTTTGGGTTTCTTGCGTGCAGCTCCACTGGTGCCTCCCCCATGCTGACCACTCTGCAGGGTCTCGATCTGGTCGCGAATCATGGCGGCCTTCTCGAACTCCAGCTTGCGGGCCGCCTCCAGCATTTCTTCTTCCATCTCGGCAATGACCTGGGCGACATCGCGGTCGTCTGACTCGGCGATCACCAGGTCGGAAGCCTCCTGGTCTTGCCGGTAGCCCTTACCCGGCGCGTGCAGGCTCCCATCGATGCTGCGCTTCACCCCGGTAGGTGTGATCCCGTGCGCCTGGTTATAGGCGAGTTGCTTCTCGCGGCGGTATTGCGTGGTTTCCAAGGTCTTTTCGATCGAACCGGTGATGACATCGGCATAGAGCAAGACGCGTCCTTTTTCATGACGGGCCGCCCGGCCGGCAGTCTGGATCAGACTGGTCGCACTGCGTAGAAAGCCCTCTTTGTCCGCGTCGAGGATCGCCACCAGTGCCACCTCCGGGAGGTCGAGCCCCTCGCGCAAAAGATTCACCCCGATTAGCACATCAAAGTCCCCCAGTCGCAAGCGGCGCAGGATCTCCACCCGCTCAATCGCATCGATATCGGAGTGCAGGTATTCCACTTTCAGTCCGGCCTCGCGGACGAAATCGGCCAGGTCCTCAGACATGCGCTTGGTGAGCGTCGTGGCTAGGGTGCGCTCGCCGGCTGCCGCCGCCAGACGCACCTCACCGATAAAGTCCTCGACCTGGCCCTTGATGGGACGGATCTCCATCGGGGGATCAACCAGCCCAGTCGGGCGGATCACTTGCTCGGCAATCGCCTGCGAGACATCAAATTCATGCTGCGCTGGCGTGGCCGAAACATAAATGGTCTGCCCGGTGATGGCCTCAAACTCCTCGATTTTTTGTGGCCGGTTATCCAGCGCCGAGGGTAAGCGAAAGCCGTATTCTACCAGCCGCTCCTTGCGCGCGCGATCGCCGTTATACATGGCCCGCACCTGCGGCAGCGTGGCGTGGCTCTCATCCATGAAGAGCATAAAATCATCGGGAAAGAAGTCGATCAGGCAGAAGGGGCGGTCCCCCGGCTGGCGACCGGAGAGGTAGCGGGAGTAGTTCTCGATCCCGGTGCAAAAGCCCATCTCCTGCAGCAGCTCGATATCATACTCCGTGCGCATGCGGATGCGCTGCGCCTCGATCAGTTTATCCTGCGACTCGAACCAAGCCACCCGCTCCTCCAGCTCGGCCCGGATACTTTTGACCGCACCTGCGATTTTATCCTTGGGCGTCACGTATTGCGTGGCCGGATACAGATTAAACATTTCCAGCGGTGCCCCGGCCTCACCGGTCAGCGGATCCAACTCGCGGATGGTCTCGATCTCGTCGCCCCAGAACTCAACGCGGATCGCACTCTCCATGTAGGCGGGGTAAATATCGACTACGTCGCCGCGCACCCGAAAAGTGCCGTTGCGAAAATCGATGTCGTTGCGATCATAGAGCGAGCCGACCAACTGCTCCAGAAAACTGTCACGGGAAACTTCCATCCCCGGCACCAGCGCAATCATCATGGTCTTGAAATCCTCCGGCGAGCCCAGCCCGTAGATACAAGAGACACTGGCCACCACGATCACATCGCGCCGACTCAATAACGACGATGAGGCCGAGATACGCAGCCGCTCGATCTCCTCATTGATCGAGGAATCTTTCTCGATGTAGGTATCCGTCTGCGGAATGTAGGCCTCGGGTTGGTAATAGTCGTAGTAACTGACGAAATACTCCACCGCATTGTCCGGGAAGAAAGACTTAAACTCCGAGTAGAGCTGCGCCGCCAGCGTCTTGTTGTGCGAAATGACCAGCGCCGGACGCTGTAGCTGCTGAATGACATTGGCCATCGAAAAGGTTTTGCCCGAGCCGGTCACACCCAGCAGCGTCTGATAACGATTTCCGGCCTGGATCGAATCGGTCAGCACACGGATTGCCTCCGGCTGGTCGCCCTGCGGGGCGTAATCGCTTTTGAGTTTAAAATCCATTTTTCACACGAAAATGTACCAAAGCCCAATTTTTAAACGATGTAAAGGCCACTGAAACTAAAGGTCGCCACGCGAATTGATGGTTGAAAAAATGAAAGACTCTTGAATAATGTTGTCATCTGTTAACTATTCGCATTAGATACACTTTTCCTAGTTCAAACTAAAATAATAAAAACTAATCCAAATTAGCCATGCCAGTAGCCACACCTACGCAATACGCCGCGATGATCGACGCCGCCCAAAAGGGCAACTACGCCTACCCGGCCGTCAACGTGACTTCGATCACGACCATTAACGCCGCACTTAAAGCCTTTGCCGATGCCAAGTCCGACGGCATTATCCAGGTCTCCACCGGCGGGGGCCAGTTCGCCTCTGGCCTGAACGTGAAAGACGCCGCTTTCGGTGCGATCGTGCTGGCTGAAGCGACGCACACGCTCGCCGAAAAATACGACATTCTGGTCGCGCTGCATACCGACCACTGCCACCCGGAAAAGGTGGAGGAATTTCTTAAACCGCTCTTCGAAGCTTCCCGCAAGCGGAAGGCCGAGGGCAAGGGCCCACTCTTTCAGTCACACATGTTTGACGGATCAGTCGTTGACCTGAAGGAAAACCTCGAAATTTCCAAGCAGCTGCTCAAAGAGTGCGCGGAGCTCGACATCATCCTCGAAGTCGAAGCTGGCTGCGTTGGTGGGGAAGAGGATGGCCACGACACCTCGGGCCTGCCGATCGACAAGCTCTACACCACTCCGGGCGATATGCTGGACGTTTATGAAACCCTTCAGCCCATCGGCCGCTTCCTCTTCGCCGCGACCTTCGGCAATGTGCACGGCTCTTACAAGCCCGGTGCAGTCAAGCTGAAGCCGGAAATCCTGCGCGACGGCCAAAAGGCGGTCACCGACAAGCATGGCGAAGCCGCCATGATGGACCTCGTCTTTCACGGTGGCTCCGGCTCCGACCTGAGTGACATTCGCGAAACTCTGGAATACGGCGTGGTAAAAATGAACATCGATACCGACACGCAATACGAGTTCACCCGCCCGATCGTCACCCATATCTGTGAAAATATCGAAGGTGTGCTCAAGATCGATGGGGAAGTCGGCAACAAGAAAGTTTACGACCCACGCAGCTACCTGAAAAAGGCGGAAGCCAACATGGCGGCGCGCCTCATCAAAGCAGCTGAGGACCTCTGCTCCAACGGTAATACGATCTTCGGCAAAGTCTAAGATCAGACAGCATCCTTTTTATCAAAGCCGGGTCGCGCAAGCGCCCGGCTTTTTTTATTTGGGATGCATAGATTAGCCGCAGGCTATTCCACTGGGAAGGATTCAAAGTGCTCTGCGGGGCATTTGCTGCACTTTTAATCACGTCCGGTAAGAAATGCTTGCCCACTGGGAAAATGTTGCCGAAATCCAAGGCATGTCATTTATAGAAACCAACAGCGCAGGTGATTCGAGAAAGGTCGGGGTCGAGATTGAGTTTGGCGGCCTTGAGCTGAAGCAAATTTGCCAGCTGGTGGAAAATGCTGTCGGCGGTCAGGTGGAACACAAAAGCCAATACACCGCAGTGATCCACGATACGCAAGTGGGCAAGGTGAAGGTGGAATTGGATGCGGTTTTATTTAATGAATTCAAGTTGCGTGGGATGCTGCGTGGTTTACCTGTTGCAAAAGATCAGCGCGAATTGACAGACCTCGTTGAGAAAGCGCTGGCCTCGGAGGCGCGTCGCTGGGTCCCTTTTGAGTTAGTTTTCGAGCCCTTGGCCTTTGATCGGATCGGCGAGCTGAAAGCGATCACGCGGGCGCTCTCTGTGGAAGCGGAAGGGACAGGTGCCTCCGTCTATAACGCCTTCGGCTTACACTTTAATCCGGACTTGCCGGCTCTGGATGCGGCGACGGTGCTGCGCTACCTGCGGGCTTTTCTTGTGCTTTATGAATCACTGAAGAAGTCCCATGCGATCGACCTCACGCGGCAGATGTCGCCCTTCATCACTGCATTCCCGGACGCTTATACCAAGCTGGTCCTTGACCCGCGCTACCTACCGGATACCACGCAGTTAATCGAGGACTACCTCGAGCATAACGCCACTCGCAACCGCGCGCTGGACATGCTCCCACTGTTCGCGCACATCGACGAAGATCTCGTGCGGCAACAGCTCCCTGATGAAAAGATCAACGCCCGGCCGACCTTGCATTACCGCCTGCCGGACTGCCGTGTCGACGACTCCGAGTGGACAATTTTGAAAGAATGGGAGGTCTATCTGGAGCTTGAGCAGTTGGTGGCGGATGAGCAGGAGCTATCCCGCCGAGTCGATCAAATGTATCAGCAGCTCAAGCATCCGTTGCGGGCATTCTTCAATAAGGTGTGGCTTGCTGTGCGGAAATTTTTCAATGGCAACTAGGCGCCCAGTCATTGCGGTGACCGGGCCGGATCGCGGCGGTTGGTCCGCCTGGATATTTACCAAGCTGGCTGTGTTGCGGGCAGGCGGGCGTCCCCTTCGCCTACGACCCGCGAGGTTTGATGCGGGCGAGGCTCTGCCAGCATTTGACGCGCTGGTGCTCGGTGGTGGTGCCGATATCGAGCCCTCCAAGGCGGGGCTGGAAAAGGAAAATCTTCTGCCGCCCGAAAAAGCTGATAGCGATGGCGACGGCAAAATCCTGGCATGGTTGCTCGCCCCCCTGCTGCTGCTGTTCCGGGGGGTGCTGGCCATTCACCATGCCAGCGTGGATACCGCCCGCGATGCCTTTGAGGAACGCTGCTTGAAGCAGGCCCTCGAGGCTGGCTACCCCATTCTCGGCATCTGTCGGGGCGCGCAGCTCATCAATATTTATTCCGGGGGCAATTTGCACGGCGAGCTTTCCGAATTTTACGGTGAGTCCGGCAACCCCGCATCGGTTTACCCGCGCAAAAATATCGCCATCGCCGAGGATTCGTTACTGCACAGCACGCTCGGCCAGGGGTCGCTGCTGGTGAATAGCTTCCACAAGCAAGCGGTGAATCACTTGGGCGACGGGATTATGGTCTCGGCGACCGATGATTTCGGGGTGACCCAAGCGATTGAGTCAACGCAGCATACCTGGGTGCTCGGCGTCCAGTGGCATCCCGAATTCCTGCCGACTTTGAAGCGACACCAGCGGCTTTTTCGCGCATTGGTGCGAGCGGCTAGCTGCGATTAAATCACGTGTTACTTTTTTTGCGCCGCTTTTTAGATAGATGCTTTTGCACTTTCAATCGGAGTCCTTATTTTAAACACATTAATTACCTAAAATGAAAACAACTAAACTGATTTTACTCCTCAGCATCGTCATCATCCTAGCTGTTTTCGTGCTCCAAAATCGGGAGCCCTGGCAAGTCCACTTTCTCTGGTTAGCGGGCGAAATATCAGCGATCGTCATCCTCTTTCTGACTGCAGTCGCGGGATTTGCGGTGGGCATTATTTCTGCGCTGCTGGTACAGCGCCGTGCAAAAAAGACTGATTGAGAAATCTATCCACGCTAAAGAGCACTGCTGGAAGCGCCCTTTAGACGTTACATTTTCTAGATCATTCCATATCAGCTTGAAATCACGGAAATTCTAGATCATTCCAACTGCATGCAATCAAACCACGCAGCGCACAACCCTCTGATGGAAGACTTGGACACCATACTCGTCGATGAAGCTGCCATCACTGCACGCCTCAAGGAATTGGGCAATGAGATCAACACCACCTACGCAGGCCGCGAGTTGACGGTCATCGCAATTATCAACGGAGCGATTATTTTTGTGGCTGACTTGATTCGTGAGCTCAATTTATCGATACAACTCGACTGCATCCGTGTCTCGTCCTACCGCGATGAAATGCGGCCGATGCAGGAACCGGAGATTATTGATAAGATCCGGCTCGATATAAAGGGGGTCGATGTCTTGCTGATCGACGACATTCTCGACACGGGTAAGACGCTGTCCAGGGTCTGCGAAATTTTCAAGAAGATGCGACCCGCTTCGTTGCGCACATGTGTTTTACTCGATAAGCAGACCACGCGAACGGTCGACTTTGAAGCTGATTTTGTCGGTTTCCAGATTCCGGATGAGTTCGCCGTGGGCTACGGCCTGGATTTTGCCGAACGCTATCGGCAACTCCCTTGTATCGGCGTGCTGAAACCGGAACTGCAGAATCCACCGGAGTGGTCCTGAAGGGCGACGTTCGATGTTCGACCTCGGACGTTCAGTCTCGGACGTTCGCAGTGCGATCGCCGACGGCAACGTAATCGCGCTGCTTTTTGCCGGTATAAATCTGGCGTGGCCGATGAATGCGACTTTTGGAGTTCTCCGCGATTTCCTTCCAATTGGCGATCCAGCCGGGCATGCGGCCGATCGCAAACATGACGGTGAACATTTCCACCGGAATGCCGATCGCTTTAAGAATGATGCCGCTGTAGAAATCCACGTTCGGGTAGAGCTTGCGGGAGACGAAATAGTCATCCTCCAGCGCGGCCAGCTCCAGGCGCTTGGCAATATCGAGCAGTGGATCCTGCATCCCCATGCTCTGTAACATATTTTCCGCGCTGCGCCCGAGAATCTTAGCGCGCGGGTCGTAGTTTTTATACACGCGGTGACCGAAGCCCATCAGCTTGGCTTCGCCTTTTTTAGCGGCTTCGATAAAACGTGTACCGTCGTCACCGTCCTGATGGATTTCCTCCAGCATCTTGATGACGGCCATATTGGCACCACCATGCGAAGGTCCCCACAGGGCGCAAACGCCTGCCGATACCGAGGCAAAAAGATTCGCCCCACCGGAGGCGACCATGCGAACGGTCGAAGTGGAACAATTTTGCTCGTGATCGGCATGCAGCATGAGGAAGAGGTCGAGCGCCTCCGAGGCTCCGTGCGTATCGAGGTATTCGTTGTAGGGCTCCGAAAACATCATGTGCAGGAAATTCCCGGCATAGGGGCGCTTGTGATCGGGATACACAAAAGGCATCCCCATCTTCATGCGATAGGTCATGGCCGCGATGGTGCGAACCTTGGAAATGAGCAGTGCTGCAGTTTCATCGAAGTGGGCTAGGTCCTGCTCACGGTTGTTCGAAGACATCTCGGGATAGTAAGCCCCCAGCGAGTTGAGCATGGCCGATAAGATGGCCATGGGGTGAGCCTCACTGGGGAAACCCTCAAAGTGGTGATGCATCCCGGTGTGAATGGACGCGTTACGGCGCACATGCTGGCGAAAAGCTTCAAGGCACTGCTCGTGGGGCAATTCGCCGTAAATAATGAGCATGGCTGCTTCGAGGAACGAAGACTGGTCGGCCAGTTGTTCGACTGGATAGCCGCGGTGCCGGAGGATTCCTTTTTCGCCGTCAATAAACGTAATCTTGCTCAAGCACGAACCCGTATTGCCGTAGCCTTCGTCGAACGTGATGCAGCCGCTCTTGCTGCGCAGTGTTTGCGTGTCCAAGGCGATCTCGCCTTCACTGCCTTCAATAATTGGGAAATCGAAATTTTTATCCCCGAGTCGAATAGTGCCTGTGTTGTCCATGTTTTCTGGGTAGTATCTGAGGGTAAACGGAAATTTTCAACGTCTTGCTGTAAAGATCTACAGCTAAAGCGATTTCAAAAAGTTCCGATAGAGATGCAAACCTTTTGCCTGACTTTTTTCTGGGTGAAACTGTGTAGCAATACAGTTACCAGAGCAAATTCCGGAGACGAATTTTCCACCGTAATCCGTTTCAAAAAGAGTGAGCGCCGGATCGGAGGGTGCCACATAATAGGTGTGCACGAAATAAAATTGGTCCTGTCCAGAAACCAGTCCATCGGTAAACGGCGCTGTTGGATCGAAGGTAACCGTGTTCCAGCCCATGTGGGGAATCTTCAACGCCGGATCGATCTGGAAGCGCTTGACCGACCCCTTGAACACCCCCAAGGCATCACTGTCCCCCTCTTCGGAGTGCTCAAACAGTGCTTGGAACCCAAGGCAAACCCCAAAGAAGGGCCGGTCTGCCGCGATCCAGTCGCGGATCGCGTGGTCGAAGCCCGTTGCCCGTAGCAACCGCATGGCATCAACGATCGCGCCCTGCCCGGGAAAGACCAGCGCGTCGACGCCCTTAATCTCCTCCGGCGTATGTATTAAGTGCGCATCCGCTCCGATATGCTGCCAGGCGCGGAGCACGCTGTGCAGATTCCCCATCCCGTAATCGATCACTGCGATGCGGGGCCGGATATTTTTTGAATTTAAAGTCATCCTAGTGCGGGAGCTGAGAATCGGTGACTATTAACGGACAAGAAAAGAGCGATCTCGGCAGCAGCACTCGCCACTAAACAAACTTCTTGAAAAGAAGCGTGGCATTATGCCCGCCAAAGCCGGAATTGTTGCAAATCGCGACGTTCACCTCAGCCTCACGCATTTGGTTGGGCACGTAGTCGAGGTCCAAGCCCTCTTCAGGCTCTTCATAATTGATCGTCGGCGGCACCTTGCTCTCGTAGATGGCCTTGACGCAAGCAGCTGATTCCACGCCACCAGCGGCACCGAGCAGGTGCCCGGTCATGGATTTGGTCGAGCTGACCATCACTTTGTAAGCATGATCCCCCAGGGCTTTCTTGATCGCCCCGGTCTCAAACTTGTCATTGTAAGGCGTCGAAGTGCCGTGGGCATTGATGTAATCGACATCGTCCGCCTGCAGCCCCGCGTCGCTAATAACTTTTTTGATCGCGCCACTCAGCGCCTTGCCTTCGGGATCGGGCGAAGTAATATGGTAGGCATCGCAGGTGGCGGCATAGCCGACTATCTCGGCATAGATCCGGGCACCGCGGGCCTGAGCGTGCTCAAGCGTTTCCATCACCAACACCCCGGCACCTTCGCCCATCACGAATCCATCGCGCCCCTTATCGAAGGGACGACTGGCACGTGTCGGAGTATCGTTGTATTGGGTGCTCATCGCACGCATCGAGCAAAATCCCGCATAGCCGAGTTCAGTGATCGCGGCTTCACTACCTCCGGCAATCATGATATCGGCGTCACCATCACGAAGAATGCGAAAGGACTCACCAATGGTGTGGGTTGCCGAGGAGCAGGCGCTGACGATCCCGTAGTTCGGCCCGCGGGCACCGACCTCAATTGCCACCACCCCACTGGCAATGTTCGCAATTAAAGATGGAATCATGAACGGGGAAACTTTGCGCGGGCCTTTTTCGTATAAGCGGCGACTCTGGGTCTGTATCGTCTCCATCCCACCGATGCCCGAACCGATAAGCACACCAAAACGGTCCGGAGCAAGCTTTGTCACGTCCACCCCGGCGTCGGAGAGCGCCAGCTTGGTGGAAGCCACAGCAAAATGTGTGTAGCGGTCGTTGCGACGCGCCTCCTTCACATCCATAAAATCACCGATCTGGAAGTCTCTGACTTCTGCACCCACTTTAGATGGGTAATCCGTGACATCAAACGACTGCACGTTATCGATACCACTCCGCCCGGCTAAAAGAGCCTGCCAGAAGGCATCCACGCCAACGCCGTGGGAATTAATAGTGCCGATCCCTGTGACGACTACCCGATTATTTTTCCGCTCTACACTCATAGCTTTATATAAAAAATTAGGCCGCATTAAAGCGGCCTAATCGTTCGTAGGAAAGGAGAAATTTCTTATCCTGCTTTTTCTGTGATATATTTAATCACATCACCGACGGTTTGAAGCTTTTCGGCATCGGATTCAGGGATTTCACCCTCAATCTCGTCGCTGAACTCCTCTTCAAATGCCATGATCAACTCAACTGTGTCGAGCGAATCAGCACCGAGATCATCCAAAAAGGAAGCCTCCGGAGTTACTTGCTCGTCATTGACGTTCAGTTGATCGACGATAATTGTCTTTACGCGTTGTTCGATAGTTTGGTCTGCCATATTTTTGTAGGATTAAAGTAAGGGTATTTGAGCATCACATCACCATACCACCGTCAACTGTAAAAACTTGTCCGGTGATATAACCTGCTTCTTCCGAAGCCAAGAAAGCCGTGGTCGCCGCAATGTCTGATGCGCTACCCATCCGCTTCATGGGGATCATGCCCACAATTGCTTCCTGCTGCTTTTCGTTAAGTTCGGCGGTCATATCTGTCGCGATAAAACCGGGTGCAACCGCATTTACAGTCACATTACGGGCCGCAAATTCCTTGGCGAGGCTCTTGGTCAGGCCGATCATACCAGCTTTGGCCGCAGCGTAGTTGGCCTGCCCGGCATTACCCGTCAGGCCGATAACAGAGGACATATTGATGATACGACCCCAGCGCTTGCGCGTCATGGGGCGGGCCAAGTATTTGATAAAAGAGAAGCAACTGGTCAAATTGGTCGCGATGACGTCCTCCCAGTCGTCATTACTCATCCGGAAAAGTAGCCCGTCCTTGGTAATCCCAGCATTATTGACCAAAATATCTATCGTGCCGTGTTTTTCGAGGAGTTGCTCGCAGGCCGCCTGCACGGCGGCCTTGTCTGCAACATCGACGGCCAGAAACTCGGCAGAGCCTCCGCCGGCATTGATCGCATTGGCCACCGCGCCGCAGGAGCTTTCGGAACGGCTGACGCAGATGACGTGGTGCCCCTTAGCAGCCAGGAGCTCGGCGATACTCTTGCCAATACCTCGTCCAGCGCCGGTAACCAGGGCGATTCGTTTTTCAGTAGATTCACTCATGCGGCGCTTAGCCTCCATAGGAAAAGTGAACGGGCAAGCACGAATGTTACCTTGCAGCAACATTGACAGCGCCCCTTGCAATCGACTCAAATTCACAATGCCCGAAGAGGAAGAACATCGCATTCAAAAAATAATTGCCAACGCCGGCCTGTGCTCGCGCCGCGAAGCGGAGCGCCTGATCGAGGATGGCTGCGTGCGGGTGAATGGAAAAATTGCTCAACTCGGCGGCAAGGCCAGGATAAAGGACGCCATCTTCGTCAACAACAAGCCCCTGCGCCCAAACACTGAAGCACCCGTCACCTTGCTCATGAATAAGCCCAAAGGTGTGCTTTGCACCAACGCAGACCCCCACGGCGGACGAACTGTCTTTGATCTGCTACCGCCCGACCTGCAAAAAAAACGCCTTTTCTGCGCCGGCCGTCTGGATAAAGACAGCGAGGGTTTGCTCGTATTGACCAACGACGGCGACCTAGCTCATCAGCTCACCCACCCCAGCAAAGAAGTCGTTAAACGCTACCGGGTGGTCCTGCACCGTGATTTCCAAAAGGAGGACATCCCCAAGCTGCTAAAGGGCGTGGAAGACGACGGCGACTTCCTGAAAGCCGAAAAAGTGATCCCGGCACCGGTCGCTGGCGAAGGCCACAAGCGCCGACTGGAGGTGCACCTGCACCACGGCAAAAAACGCGAAGTGCGGCGGCTCTTTGAAGCCAATCGCTACTTCGTCAAGAAACTCGTGCGAGTTCAGATTGGCGGCTGCATTTTGAAAAATCTCCCTAAAGGTGGCTTTAAAATACTCGGCAAAAAAGATATCGAGCGCCTCTTCGCTTGACGCTGGTCAAAACCTTTATTCTCCGCCAAGTTGGTGCTTTATGAAGCAAGCGCCTATTATCTTATTTTACCAGTGAAATCCAGCTTAAGGACTAGCGACATGCAAGCCATTCAGACCATTACCTTTGCCGTCAATACGACGAAACCCGGCGCCCCTGAAGCCGCTCGCTTTTTGGCAGAAATCGCAGAGCGTGAAGGCGTCAAGACAAAGATCTCGACGGATTATCCACTCGCCCCAGACGCCACGATGGGGCAGGACCTGTGCATCGCCATCGGCGGCGACGGCACCCTGCTGGGAGTGCTCGACGCCGCCCTGAGTTCCGGATCTGCCGTCTTGGGCGTCAACCTAGGCAAACTGGGCTTCCTCGCCACCTTCACCCAAAAAGAAGCAGGAAAAGACCTGCCCGCGCTGATCAAAGGCAATTACGAAATTACCGAACGCTCGGTGTTAAAGTGCACCACCCGCCATGGCCACTCGACCTACGGCCTCAATGATGTCGTGCTTAAAGAAACCGACGGCAAAGGCCTGATCCGACTGCAGGTTTCGACGGACGGAACCCCCATTTCGGAATACCACTGCGACGGCCTCATTTTCGCCACCCCCACCGGATCCACCGCCTACAACCTATCCGCCGGCGGCCCCATAATCGGTCCGGAAGTCCGCGCCATCGCCATGACTCCGATCTGCCCTCACACGCTGGGCAACCGCTCCGTCATCTTCGATAATTCTACCGAAATATCCGTCGCCGCCGCCGAACCGGGCCCTTGCCCCCGCATCACCGTCGACGGCCGGGTGCACTTCGAAGACAATAATAATTTCCCGATTACCATCACAGTTGCCGAAAAGACCCTGCGCCTCATGCAAAACCCGGATCACTCACACTTTGCCATCGTGCGAAATAAACTCGATTGGGGCGACCCGGCGATTCGCTAATAGGCAACCACGGAGTTTAAGGAAATTGGTAGATCCCTCTTTGCCACCACCCGCTGTTCTCCGTGCATCCTGAGTAAAAATAAAACACTTGGACATGCGACAACAGATTCCACCGCATCAGCACGCTGCCATACGACGTGTCGCCACTGAGCTTCAGGCCGCCGGAGGGCGCGCCCTACTCGTCGGTGGCTGCGTCCGGGATGGCCTGCTGCAGATCCCCGCCAAGGACATCGATATGGAAGTTTATGGCCTGCGCATCGACGAGGTCGAAGCTGCGCTGCGACCGCACTTTCGACTCGATACCGTCGGCCGGGCCTTCGGTGTGCTCATCCTCAAAGGCCATGACATCGACCTCGCCCTTCCCCGCCGGGAATCGAGGACCGGCCCAAAACACACCGACTTCAAAATCGAGGGCGATCCCACCATGTCGCCACTGGAAGCTGCTGCCCGCCGTGACTTCACAGTAAACGCCATCAGCTGCGATCCACTGACCGGGGAAATATTCGACCCCTACGGTGGCGCGGCAGACCTTAAAGCCAAACGTCTCCGCCATGTTTCCCACGCTTTCAGCGAAGACCCCTTGCGTGTGCTGCGCGGCATGCAGTTCGTGGCGCGCTTTGGGCTTACTGCGGATGCCGCTACCGTCGAACTCTGTCGTAAGCTGAGCCCCGCGGACCTACCCTCCGAACGCCTCTGGGAAGAATGGAAAAAACTTCTCCTTAAAGGAGTTTCAATCTCAACTGGACTGGGTTTCCTCAAAGACTGCGGCTGGCTGCAATACTTCCCCGAACTGGAGGCGCTCGACGGCTGCGAACAAGAGCCCAAGTGGCACCCAGAGGGTGATGTGTGGACCCATACCCTGCACTGCCTCGATGCCTACGCCAACAAGCGCACAGGCGATGACTGGGAGGACCTCGTCGTCGGCCTCGCCGTGCTCTGCCACGACTTCGGCAAGCCCGCCACCAGCTATACGGACGAAACTGGCCGCATCCGCAGCCCCCGCCATGATGTCGAAGGCGTACCTGTCGCACAGCGCTTCCTCAAACGCCTCACCCGCCAGAAAAAGATCTTTGAGCAGGTGCTCCCCCTCGTCGAGCAACACATGCGTCCGCTCGCGCTCTACCGCGACGGGGCCGGCGACTCCGCCGTGCGCCGCCTCGCCGCCAAGGTTAAGCGCGTCGACCGCCTGCTGCGCGTCGCTCATGCCGATAAATTCGGTCGCCCCCCCATCCAGCCGGATGGCTTCCCTGAGGGCGAATGGCTGCTACAGAAGACCCAGGCACTCGCCATTCAGGACAACGCCCCAAAACCCATCCTCCTCGGCCGCCACCTCGTCGAACTCGACATCAAACCCGGCCCACATTTTGCCAAGATCCTCGACAGCGCCTACCAAGCCCAACTCGACGGGGCCTTCGACAACGAAGCCGATGGGCGCAAGTATCTCAAGCGACTCGTGCAAGAGATTCTTTGAGGGCACTTCTGGAAACCTCCCATGAGTTTTTTCACCCGAACACCTGTTTTCTAAGCCCCTTAATCGTCGCCAAATTCTGCCAGTCCGCACCGCGCAGTAGATTCACCTTCGGTGGGTATTTGCGCCTCTGCTCCATCTGCCAGGTGTCCACGAAGCCCCGCACGAACTCCTTACTGCCCAGAATCGCCCCATCTGTAAAGTAGCGTACCCGGCAACGCAGCACCGTCACTCTCGGCAGCATCGCATCCTCTGCTTCCAGTACCTGCAAGGCCTTCTTTCGAGCCGCCTCCGACAATCCGGCCTGCCCGAGCCTCTTACCAAAAATCAACTCCCGGTGCATTTGCAAAGCATCGACACCCGAAAGCTCTTCACGCGCCGCACCGTCCGCATAGGCCGCCCAAATGTAGCGCAGCCCCTGCGCCGCCCCGCACCCTGCCTGCCCTGAGCCTGTCGAATGGGCCTGCCCGCCGGAGCCTCGGCGCAGGAGGGAGCTTGCCTGCGGTGAGCCCGTCGAATCCGTCGAATGGGCCTGATCGCCGTCGCCTCGGCGAAAGCGGAAGCCTAGCCGCTGGTCTGCCACTGCCTCCGCATAGCCACAAAAACGGTAGTCCTTCGGATCCTCGACGATCCCCGCCCGCACCGGATTCAAATCAATGTAAGCCGCCATAGTTTGCAAAGGATTGCCCTTCCCCTCCACCAAAACGCTCTTAAACCGCTCCGCCCACAGCGTGCCAAA
>Ga0306899_1000705_pt1 | contig 15313 bp, 21 predicted proteins | sample AntRauMFilla3764_FD_190407 | JGI IMG/M metagenome (GOLD analysis project Ga0306899, IMG submission 190407) | Saline lake microbial communities from Rauer Islands, Antarctica - Metagenome Filla 3 #764 (v2) (version 2) | ecosystem: Environmental > Aquatic > Non-marine Saline and Alkaline > Saline ... | reverse complement strand
AGCCTTTACAGCGTAATAACCTCCAGTTCCTGCTCTGGGTTAATAAAAGCAGGGTTATTAGGAAAGCAATATGTTTCCTTAATAATGGGTCTTTAGCTCAGCTGGTTAGAGCAGCGAACTCATAATTCGTTGGTCGTTGGTTCAAGTCCAACAAGACCCACCATCTTCTAAAACAGGAAAAAGTGAAAAAAGGTGTTGCGCCTCTTCGTAAACCCTGTACACTGGTTCCAAGTTAAGCAAAACACTAAAACAGGAAAATAGTTATGTCAGACCCACCATCTTCTAAAACAGGAAAAAGTGAAAAAAGGTGTTGCGCCTCTTCGTAAACCCTGTACACTGGTTCCAAGTTAAGCAAAACACTAAAACAGGAAAATAGTTATGTCAGACTCACCATCTTCTAAAACAGGAAAAAGTGAAAAAAGGTGTTGCGCCTCTTCGTAAACCCTGTACACTGGTTCCAAGTTAAGCAAAACACTAAAACAGGAAAATAGTTATGTCAGACTCACGTATTATCCGCAAAATGAAATCCTTAATGGCTATGGCTAACGATAAGTCTAGCGAGAACGAGGCAACCACTGCTCTCCGCCAGCTACATACCATGTTAGCCAAGCACAACATATCTGTAGAGCAGCTTGACGAGCCTGAGGAAGAGCAGGTTGACGAGTATTGCGAAGAGTTTAGAGCGCCCCCCTGGAAGCGTCAGGTGGCTAGGGCAATAGCAAGGCTTTACTTCTGCGAAATGTATCATGCTAGTCTTGGCAAAGGTAAAGCGAATATCTTCTTTGTTGGTACTGAGTCCAACCGCACTTTTGCAATGTGGGTTTTCAAAATGGTAACTACTTCCATTGAGAGAGATGCCCGTAAAGAGTCCCGCGAAATATACGGTAAGGAAAACTCCTCCTTCGTTAATAGCTTTTGGACTGGTGCCATGAAGCGTATTATATCCCGCTGTAGAGAACTGGCTAATCAGGCCAAAGATGGTGACCTACAAGACGACGAGGGTAACACCTTACCCGCAATGGTGGACCTGTATACAAAACACTTGAGAGAGGTAGAGGCATGGCTCAGCGCCAATAAAAACCTGGAACAAGGTAGCGCCCGAACTCAGGTTAAAAACCAAGCCGGGTACAGCCGGGGTAAAGCAGCCGGGGACCGGGTACAACTTAGCCGCGCTATACAAAGGCAGTCTTCAACCAAACTGATAGGCTGATAATTATGAAACCCCCTGTTATCTACAGGGACTTTGCAAAGCGTGAACATTGTATATGGTTACATAGCCAATACAATGCTCGCGCTTTGCATAAACAGTTCCCTGAGTATACCTTGGACACCTTTTACCGCATACGTAAAGGGGTTATGCCGAAGTATATGCCGAAACGTGTTTACCTTACTTTTAAAGCTTTTCTAGAGTATGCTGAGTTTAACCGCCAGCAAGCAAGCGCCTTGAGTAATATCAACCTGGAAATCAAATACAGTATAAGCAGGAAAACACTTTATGAATATGACAGAGCAAGACTGGGAAATTGTATTAGCAGAACATAGAGAGTCTTTTAATGTTATGGCCGATGCAGTAAAACCGCCAGCACCTACCAGCAAACCCAGAACAGAAGGTAATCAGGTTTTCCAATATATCCGTATTGAGAAAGCAACCGCTAAAGCTAAGTTCTTTGTCACCCATGAAACACTGACCGAACTCCATGGGTTCTGGTGTCCTAACGCGGCTATTGTTGCCAGCAAAGGTAGTACCGTTGAAATTCAAAACTGGTGTACAATAAAGACTATTAACTCTCTACATGAGCAAAGATGATGAATCACAACATTGAAGAAAAAACCCATGCCCGGTTAAGCCCGTCCGCAAGTAAGCGATGGCTCACTTGTCCGGGAAGTGTACGGCTTATAGAAAGCTTAGACTTACCTGAAACCTTTAACCGATACGCTGCAGAAGGGACAGTCGCCCACGAGATACATGAATTAGCTTTGCTGGCTAAAGGCGTAGCGGCTGACCATATTGGCAAGAAGATGACCGTAGACGGGTTTAAGTTTACCGTCAATGAGGAAATGTCTGATGCTGTACAGGTTAGTCTGGATTATGTACAGGAGCGCATAGACGAACATGAGGGATGGGGATACCGGGTAGAACTAAAGGTAGAAGTACGCGCCAGCCTTAAGCCACTGGGTATTCCAGGACTAGAAGGCGGAACCTCAGACGTTGTTTTGTTGGTATGGGACGGCGATACCCTTGTTGAAATTGAAGTTATAGATTATAAGCATGGACAAGGCGTAGCAGTAGAGCCAGAGCATAACACTCAGGCATTATGCTATGCGTTAGGTGTAGCCCTGGAGGAAAGTACCCACATGACCGACCAGACAAACGTCAGGGTCACTATTGCCCAACCAAGGGCCATACATACACGCGGACCAATCCGTACCTGGGAAATAACACCGGTAGACCTTAACTATTGGCAATTCAACGAATTGGTGCCGAAAGCTAACCGTACCCGCGACCCAGACGCTGAGCTTGTACCAAGTGACGACGGTTGCCGGTTTTGCCAAGCGGCTGGACAATGCCCTGCACTGTATAACAAGACCCAGGATATCGCCATTGCGGACTTTGCTGAGGATACCTTCCCTGACCCAAAGGTTATGTCCGCTGAGCAAAAACGTATTGTGCTAGATCATGCTGATATGTTGCGCTCCTTTGTTGTAGCAGTAGAGAACCAAGTTAAATTGGAAATGGATCATGGGTCTAAAGATTATGATGCTGGTTACAAGTTAGTATATAAAACAGTTCATAGGCGTTTAACAGAAGAAGCTAAAGACCCAGACTTTTCACCCTTATATGATTACCTTGAACAAGAGGAATTATATGAACAGAAATTACGTGCTTTAGGTGATATTGAGAAAGCTCTAAAGAAGCATATGAAACCGAAAGAAGTAAGCGAGTTGATGGAAACATTAACTGAGAAACCTGAACCGGGAATGGTTGTCGCCCCGTTAAAGGATAACCGAAAAACAGTGCAACCAACAATGATAACGGACTTTACAAGCTTAAACGACTAACGTATAGTTACCCTAGCTTTAACAGTTGTTAGAGCTAACCACCAACTCAGTTAAACAGGATTTATATCATGGCTAAAATGATTCTACAAAACGTTCGCTGTTCTTATGTTTTTGTAACAGAGCCGCGTAAGAAAGAGAACGGGGAGGACGGTAGTTTCAGCGTCCAGGTATTGCTTCCAAAGAATGATCCTCAGGTTAAGAAGTTTGAAATGCTGGTTGACCAAGCCCTATCAGAAAAGCACGGCGAACAAGCCATTAAGAAAAAAGGCCGTTATAAGTTACCAATGCGTGACGGTGATACCGAGCGTGACGGTGAAGAATATGAAAACATGTATTTTTTCAACTGCAACGGCGGCAAGCGCCCCGGCATTGTAAACCGCAATAATGAACCAGCAGACCAAGATGACCTGGAAGAGCTTTGTTACAGTGGCGCTTATTTCCACGTATCTGTTAACGTCTACGGCTTTGACGCTAAAGACGGCGGTAAGCCCGGCGTAGCCGTTGGTCTGAACAACCTTATGCTCCGCAAGAACGGTCCTCGTCTGGATGGTAGTGTTGCCGCTACAAGTGAGTTTGAAGACTACGCTGAAGGCGACGACGAGTTTGACGATTAGTACCCACTAACTAAAGGAGTTAAGGGGGGTTACGGTGAAAGCTGTAGCCCCCCTTTTTATTATGCTAGACAATAACGAGATGTGGGACTTTACCTTAAACATGGCGATAGCAGCCTACCTATTATTTTAGGTAGATAAATAGGAAATAAGCGAAAACAGTCAAAATCAATCATCAAAAGGACTTGCGATCACCCGTCAAGTCTGGCATAATGGTTTCACGGTTGGGGCAAAGGGCTTCAGCTAAACTAGCTAAAACACTTAAACAGGAATATCACTATGAAACTCTACAACCAAGCCGAGCTCTCTACCCTTAAACTGGCTGACATTGCTGACCTTTATAACCGATACGCCAGCATTACCGGCGACAAGCCAGTAACCAAGTTCCGCGACAACCCTACCGCCGTTAAGCGTACCCTGGAAATCCAAGCTATTGCCGCACCTTTTATGGATGTTGAGCCAGTAGCCAACCCAGCCAAGAAAAGCGCCAAAAAAGAAACTAAAGATGAGCCGCGCAACTTTAAGTTGGGTGACCTCCGCCCGAAAGAAAACACTGCTTTTCATACTTTGATTTCTTTGATAGGTACCGGGGGCATTTCAGAAAAAGACCTGATAGAAGGTTTTATAGAAAACTATTCTTTTCAATATAAGGGTGACAAAGAAGTTGATATTAGTTTTGCAAAGGGCTATGTTTCAGGTGCCTTACGTGGCGGTTACATCGTACAGGTTTAATGGTTCAACCGTTGCCCCCTGCTACGGTAGGGGTTCTTTTTAAGGGTATTCTCATGGTAAATAAACAAGAGCTAAAGCAGGATTTGAAATTGTCTTGCTCCAAGGGTAAACTAAGCAAGACGCAAGCAAACCGGAAGTATATTGAAGAACTGACCGGTGAGGTTGAGCATATTTACCGGGGTGAATTACCTTACCCCAAACAATCAAGCCCTCTTGGAAAGGATGTCCTTGACACTAATGGTCAAGTGATGTACCTTTATACGGTAGACTGGAATCGGAGATAACCATGAACTTTCTAATTGATTATGACACCAGATCAGTACAGTGTGTTTCTGATAACATTAACGAGCTTGAGCAATACGTAACAGATAACGGATTGGAAATGGCTGTTGCTATTATATCAGAAGAAGATGACCTGCTTATGGAAATGTCGGTTAAAGAAATAACTGAGCTTTACCATAATAATTCAGAGCAGGCCCGTAAATTTACCAACGAGGAAGAAGCGGCGGAGTTTTGCTGGTCTTGTTTGCAAAGTAAGTTAGACGACTTTCCCAAGTATACAAAGTCACTCGGTAAGCGGTTGCTCAAAGAGGCTGACAAACGGTCAAAGGACAAGGGTGATACAACGGTAGCCCCTGCTAAAAAAGCCCCGGCAAAACCGACCTCAGCTCCGGCAAAGTCAAAGCAACCGGGGAAAACTGGTGCCAAACGCAAACCCAGTTACGCGGGCAAAACCTTTGCAGTAGGTGAGACCCCACCAATGAAAGGTAGGCATACCCGGTTGGTAGCTTTTGTAGAAGACAACCTTGGCGAAGCTACAGCCGAAGAGCTAGAGGAGTTCCTTGTAAATGATGGAACCACACCTACCCCTCACATAAACTACGCCATTAAGAAAGGCTTTATTAAGGAGGTCTAAGATGGACTTCAGTGACGTGACAATCTGTATACCTACAAAGGGTAGAGCTGACAAGCAAGTGACATTAGACTTCCTGGGAGATAGGTTACGCGGGTTTTGTACTTTGCTGGTAGAGAGTGAGGAGTTTGACGATTATAGCCTAACCGTTGATGATGTCAACATTGTTGCTATGCCACCAGAAGTAAAAGGTATCGGTAAGGTTAGACAATGGGCTGTAGAGAATTGTCCGACCCCTTACCTGTTCCTCCTGGATGACGACATGGTCTTTTTCAAACGCATTGCTAATACGGTAAAGCTTGAAAAATGCGACCCGTATATGATAGAAGACTTGTTTGAGGAACTGGTTAATTGGATGTCACTGGATGATGTTCCAGTGGTTGGCGTTAGTGCCCGGCAAGGTAACAACCATAACCCGAACAATTACCAAGAACATACACGGCAAATGAACTTCCATGGTATTGATGTCCAGAGGTTTAAAACTTTGGGATTACGCTTTGATGGACAAGATGTAATGGAAGACTTCTACATGATTCTCAGTTTGCTAACACAAGGTATAGCGAACCGGGTTATGTACCAGTATTGTTGGAACCAAGTTGGCTCAGGTGCCGCTGGTGGTTGTAGCAGTTACCGGACATGGGAAATGCAGAAAAGATGTGCTGAGGAACTAGCCGCTAGTTTCCCTGACTTTGTAACCGTAGTTGAGAAGACTACTAAAACCACTTGGAAAGAGTTCCCTACTCGTTTTGATGTAAGGGTGCAATGGAAAAAAGCTTACGAAAAAGGAATAGGGTACAAATTATGAAAATAATCATACCCACTAATAGAGATAAAGTGATATCCACAGAAAGTTTCTCTACAGAGTTGTTTTTAAATAGTGAAATAGTTTCCCATCATAATGATAAAGCTGATGGCAATATGGGCTTGCTCAGGCAGCTTTATATTGAAGATGATGAAGGTGATGAAGACGAACATATCGTCATGTTAGATGACGACTTAAAATTTGAAACATATTGTCACTTGTCTGATAAATATGTAAAATCTAATTCTTCAGATATAGACAGATTGTTCTTATGGATTAAATCTAAGTTAGAAGAAGGCTATGTCTACGTGGGGGTATCTAACAGGTTTATGGCAAACACCAAACCTAGCGAATATGAAGCTTCTGCTCCTTCTATGATATACGGTTTTAACAAATCGTTTTTAGAAGATAACCTTATACGTTTTGACGATATAGAACTTTGCGAAGACTGGCACGTAGCTCTTTCAGTTTACGAATGCGGTGGTAAGAATATATTTACTTCTGATTGGATAGTTACCGATGCCAGTTCTGGCAAAGGCGGGTTAGAACTATCTAGAAACAAGGGTAAAATTATCAAAGCTATGAATAAATTTAAAGAGTTACATGAAGATTTCGTAAGTATAAAAAGCAAGAGCAACGGCAAACAGCAGCGACATATAACAGATTTGGGAATGACAGTCCAATGGAAAAAAGCATATAAACACGGTCTCTCTTTATCTACCTAGTACAACCTAATAGCAACCATGACGTTATAGAATTAAAAAGGAGATTCTGTATTATGAGCTTAACTTCTAATCAGGAACAAATGGTCTATTGGATAACCGAACGTGATAACATACGCCAGCGTAAAGAGGCAGGCAAGCCCAAACCCTGGAGCACTAACCCGGTTATGCAATCCGTCTATTATTGCAACGTCAACAGAGAGGACGACCGCGTTACCCGGTGGATACGTAATAACTGGACTTACCCTACAGGGCTGGATGACTTTGGCGCTGAGGAGTCTACAGTAGCCTGCTATAGCTTTGCTATGGTTGTCGCCCGTATATTCAACCAACCTGATACCCTTGCTGACCTTATGCAGCCGATAGATTATGATAGCGATCTGAGTTTATGGCTGGAAAATGCGGAAAACGTATTAGCTGAGCGAAAAGCAGCGGGTAAGCGTATATGGAATGGAGCCTATATTATATCCACTAACGGCAAGGCAATGCCGAAAGCAGACTATTGTCTTTATTTATTGGAACAGCTTGCAAAGCGTAAAGACATCATTGACAATTGTACTACACTGGCTGAGGCACATAAGCGGCTGATGACAGTGGAAGGGGTAGCGAGTTTCCTAGCCGGTCAAGTAGTGGCTGATATTAAGAATACAACAGGTCACCCATTAAATAAGGCTCCGGACTGGTTTAGTTTCAGCGCTCCTGGGCCTGGAAGTTTGAGAGGTTTAGAATGGTTCTGGGAAGAAAAGATAACGTCACGTAATTATCAAAAAGCTATTGACAGCGCCTATGAAGTAATTGAATATGAAGTACCGGAAAGTATTTTAGATATACTTTGTCATCAAAACTTTCAGAATTGCTTTTGTGAATACTCGAAATATATGAAGGTGAGCAATGGTACAGGTCGGTCCAAACGTAAATACAAAGGAGTTTAGAATATGTATGTAATAGAAGCCAACGATGTCAATGAAGCACTAGCCAAAGGATTGGTATTGATACAGAAAGAAGGTATAAAAGTTGAAAGCCGCAACGGGATGACGCTGGAGATGCCTGCACCCGTTGCTACCGTTTATAAACATCCTAGGCATAGAGTTCTTATGAGTCGCGTTAGAGATGCCAACCCGTTCTTCCATCTAATGGAAGCGCTTTGGATTATAGCTGGTCGCAGTGATGTTGAGTTTCTAGCTGAATTCAATAAGGGCATGGGGGATTATAGTGACGACGGTATAGAATTCAATGCGCCATACGGTTATCGGTTGCGTAAAGCGTTTGCTCAAGACCAGATTGATACAGTTATCAAAACGTTAACCCGCGACCCTAATAGCCGTCAGGCAGTATGCCAAATATGGGACACTGAAGATCTCGATAAAGATACAAAAGATAAAGCCTGCAATATGTCCATTGTATTCCGTATGCGTAACCAGCGGTTAGACATGACTGTATATAACCGTTCTAACGATATGGTATGGGGTGCATACGGTGCCAACGTGGTTCAGTTTAGTATGATCCAAGAATACGTTGCCGCCAGCTTAGGCGTTAACATGGGTACGTATACTCAGGTTAGTAACAGCTTCCATGTATACACTGAGGGAGCCGCTGGCGATGTTTATAACCGTACCAATACCGGGTTCCAAGGTAACTTTAACCCGTATGAATATTGTGAGTGTTTGGTTAGAATGTCCCATGCTGGTATGCGTTTCTTTAACCAAGATTTAAAGCAGTTTTTCAAACTGTATGATGATTTCGGTTTGGTTGAGGTTAATCAATGTAGTAACTGGCGATCAGCTTATTTTGAAGACTTAGTTATGCCGATGTTGTTGGTTTACTTGGTACATAAAACAGAAGGACCAGTCGAAGCCAGTAAGCACTTGAAGCTATTAGTTGCTGATGACTGGCGTATGGCTTGTGGAACATGGTTAGAAACTCGCGCTAACAAAGGATCCAAATAATGAATATTCGTAAGGTATTGCAGAGCGGTAATGTTGTTCGGTTCCATAGTAGTATCGGTATGGACAAGCAAAAGAACAGTGAGCATGAATGGGAAGTTGCTTTGATACTGCAATACATTTATCCGCAATGTTCCAAGGAATTATTGCTGGCAGCATTAACCCATGACGCGGCTGAGTATTATACAGGGGATATTCCATTCCCTACTAAACAAGCAAGCCCAGAACTGAAAAGTGTTTTGGATAAACTTGAGCGCCACTGGGAAGAGCAAAACGGCGTCCACTTTGACTTGCATCCAGAGGAAATTAACTTCCTTAAACTGGCAGATACCCTCAGCGGAATGTGGTACTGCATACAGCAAGTGAGGGAAGGTAAGATTAACGCCAAACGCCCTTTCCGTAAATGGCGTGAGGTGCTGGTTAAGGCGATTAACTACTTGGCTGACGAACAACAAACCGCCAAAGCAGAAGAGATGTTAGAAGCGTTCAGCCGTGAAATGGAGGAACTGTAATGGATGTAAATGATATGCAAATAGGCGGAACCCATTACCGCAACAAGTATATCCACTGGGATTATGTATGCGATACTAATATGCCCTATCTACTAGGTAATGCCACCAAGTATGTCAGCCGCTGGCGTGACAAGAACGGCGTTGAAGACTTGCGCAAGTCTATGCACTATTTGGCAAAGGCAGAAGAACGCGGCGTATATATGCCGGTTAATAAGTGGTACGAGTTCCTAACAGTCAATACAACCCAAATACGTATTGACCAATTTACTCTCTACTTCTGCTGTCAGTTACCGCCAGAAGAAAGGCGTATTATTAATTTTATTGTTGAAGGTCATTATGACTCAGCAAGAATGTCAATAGAGGAACTTATCAACGAAGAAGAGTGTGGCCCCGGTCCAGGTTATGTCAACCAAGACCCCGATTACATTAGAGGATAATATTATGTCACTCGTTTCTTATACCGATTTGTTATACCTTGTTAGTACAGGGGTTATAGATGCAAAGCCAGAACATATAAACGGCGCTAGTATTGATATAACTATCGGCGACCGTATATTGGTTGAAGATATTAATATGAGCGGTTCTGTAGTTGACCTGAAAGAAAAAGAATCCCTTAATATGAAAGAGTTTACAATACCTGAGCAGGGTTATTTATTACTCCCCGGTGAGTTCATCCTGGCTAGCTCAGCGGAAACTTTCAACTTACCTAATTGGCTAGCAGCGGAGTATAAGTTGAAGTCCTCCTTCTATTATTCCAACCGGGGTCGCACCAAGGCTCGTTCAGGGCTTCAGCATCTAATGGCTGGTTGGTGCGACCCCGGGAATAATAGTAAGCTAACCCTGGAGCTGACCAATGTTACTCAGCACCATAGTCTTCTTATCAAACCCGGTATGAAGATAGGACAAATGGTTTTCTTTGCTTGTAAGCCTGTACCAAGCGATCAGAGCTATGCTGTTAAAGGGCAATACAACAGCCAGGAAACAGTCACTGCTAACAAGGGCGTAAGATAGAGGTTAAACATGAACCATAATACTCTAGTTACGTTAGATATAGAATGCGTAACAAACTACTTATTGGTTATGTTTAGGAAGGTATCAACAGGGGATGTTCTTTACTTTGAAAAGTTCAATGACTCTGAACTTAATGTAAAGAATATCCTGCATCTTCTTAATACATATACGATAGTCACATTCAATGGCATAAAGTACGATGCCCTAATTGTAGAAGCAGCGGTTGCCGGGTTAAGCAATGCCGCTATCTACAAAGTCAGTCAAATGATAATAGGTGAGGGTTTGCAACCTTGGCAAGTAAGAAAGCAAGTCGGTATAGCTGCTTTACAAATGGACCATATTGACTTGATACAAGTTGCGCCCTTAATGGCTTCCCTTAAGATATATGCTGGTCGCCTTCATGTTAAAGAAATGATGGATATGCCTATCAATCACTGGGAGGATATAAAGGAAAGCCAGTTACCCGATATCCGTTACTATTGCGGCTTGGACTTAATAGACACTGAAGAACTATTCAAAGTAATAGAACCAGAGATAGACCTACGGGCTGCAATGTCTAAAGAATATGAAATAGACTTGCGTTCAAAGTCTGACGCACAAATAGCAGAATCTGTTATCAAGCGGGAGCTAGATGAGCGTTATGATATACGTGCAACTAGGCCAAAGATAGAACCGGGTACGCGGTTCCGCTACCGTCCGCCAGCTAATATTAGTTTCCTAACTGAGCAGCTACAAGCGGTATTGGAGCAATATTGTACGCTACCCTTTACCGTTGATAAAAGCGGATACATGGGTTTTAACTTTAAGCTTGAAGAGGAAGATCGTATAAAGTCCGGTAAGAATAAAGGCACCATGCCGGAAAAGAAGACCAAGCAAAAGTTCACAATGGGAACCACCTTGTACACTGTAGGTATTGGCGGTATACATAGTAATGAAAAGAAAGCCCGTCACGTAACTGACAAAGACTATATAATACGAGACTACGACGTTGCAGCCTACTACCCACATATAATCCTATTCAACAAATTAACTCCGAGGCACCTTGGAGAACCGTTCCTTAAGATATACCAAGCAATCGTAAAGCGTAGGCTAGAAGCTAAAGCCAAAGCAGGCCAAGCTAAGGAGCGAGGCGATACCAAAGCGTATGAATATTGGAACGCCATAAACGAGTCACTAAAGATTACCATCAACGGTTCCTTTGGTAAGCTTGGCAGCAAGTGGTCTTGCTTGTACGCACCAGACCTGATGATGCAGGTAACTATAACCGGACAGCTTAGTCTGTTAATGTTGGCTGAGCGCCTTGAGCAAGCCGGTATAGCTGTTGTAAGTGCAAACACTGACGGTATACTTACCAAAATCCCAAGGGCACTGGAGGCGGTAGCAGAGGACATAGTGCTAGAGTGGGAAATTGATACCGGGTACGACCTGGAACCAAACGACTATCTGAGCATTAACAGCCGGGACGTTAACAACTACATAGCGGTTACGGCTGATGGGGTTAAAGGTAAAGGAGCCTACGCTGACCAGAGCGACCATTATTACAGGCTAAGAAGTAACCCAACCAATGAGATATGCTCCAAGGCAGTCAGGGACTTCTTAAAAGACAGCGTTCCAATTGAAGAAACTATCCGTAACTGTAAAGACGTTCGCCAGTTCATAAGTATTAGAACAGTGAACGGCGGAGCAGTTAAAGCAGGTAAGGTTATTGGCAAGGCTATCCGCTGGTACTACGGCGCTGACGAGCTAGACGGTATATTCTATATAACCAGCGGCAACAAAGTTCCAAGGTCAGATGGCGCTGTACCGCTTATGCAGCTACCGGAAAAGCTACCAAGCGATATAGATTTCCAATGGTACATAAATGAGGCCAATGATATGTTGAAACAAATTGGCTACAATTGACGCTCAAGGGGTTTACATACGTTTTGTTTACCCCCATACTTTACTCCTAGGCAGTTGAGCCAAGATGTAAAACCAAAACCAACGTAAGGAAAATTACTATGTCCGCTAGTCAAGCCAAGCTTAAAGAAGTCCGTGAACAGAAGAAAGCCCTTTTGGAACAGCAGCGCGAACTCCAAGCCGAAGCAGATGCCGGTAAGGAAGAGCGTAAAGTTGCTCGTAAAGCACAAGCTCAAGCACGTAAAGATGTCCGCGAACATAAGGCCGCCGTCCGTGATATCAGCGCCAAGATTTACACTACCTTTTCTGAAGGTGACTCAGCAGAAGTTAATAAATTGGCCGACGAACTAATGGAAAGCGCAACCAGTCTCGTCTCAGCGGTTCGCTCCTTTGGTTCCGCCTCTGAAGAACTGGAAGACTTGTAATACAAAACCCCTAGCCGGTTAATATCGGTTAGGGGTTTTTCTTCCTCCTCATTATGTCAAGCCAAGATTTCATATCCCGCGCCAGTAAAACCAAAGCCAAAGCATCTGAGATAAAAGAAAAGGACGATGTTGAGTTACCGTTTTGCAAGTATGCTGAGCGCAATGGCTGCAAAGCATTAAAGCTTATATACCTCCGCAAGAAAGGCTTCCCTGACAGAAGTGTCATCTGCCCCGGTGGCAACGTGTTTTTCATAGAGTTTAAAAAGCCTAAGTCCACCCAGTCCCCCGCTCAAAAAACCGTACAGAAACTACTGGAGTCGTTTGGCTTTGAGTATTACGTTTGCGACCAACCCGGTCAGGCTGAAAAGATTTTAGACAACTTCCTTGCTTTCTCCTGATAGACGTGCAATAGTAGGTTCAAGTTAAGCAAATCACCAAAACAGGAAAACAGGAAAACAGGAGCGCTACAATGAGCACCATATACGAAAGGCAAGGTTACCTATCACGCGAAGATTACCTACAGCATCTTGCCGAAGATTATAACGCTGATATAGATACAGTGTTAGCCATTGCCGATTTCCTTGGCGAAGAGGAAGATTTCGACGGGCTTATAATCATTATCGCGGCTGAGGAAGCTAGAAGCCCCTGATGAACCGCTGGCTACCCCATAACTACCAGCGTACAGCTCTGAGTTTTTTACTGGCTAACCCCTGCTCAGGGCTGTTCCTAGACCCCGGTCTGGGCAAAACCTCTATATCTTTAGCGGCAATAAAGATCCTAAAGTACGCAAGGGAAATCAAAGGTGTGTTACTGGTTGCTCCTTTACGGGTTACATATTCAGTATGGCCCGGTGAGATAGAGAAGTGGGTTAACTTTAACGGGCTAACCTGCACCATATTACATGACGACAACAAAGAGTCACTATGGGGTGAGAAGAAAGACATATACCTTATTAACCCTGAAGGACTTCCTTGGTTGCATAGCGAATTACTAGCAGGGTTAAAGGCTGGTAAAGCTTCCCCCTTTAATGCCTTATGGATTGATGAGAGTACCAAGTTTAAATCCCATGATAGCAAGCGGTTTGACTTGCTGGTTGATATGTTGCCGCTGTTTAAGCGTAGACATATAATGACCGGGACACCTTCCCCCCGTAACCTGTTAGACTTATGGTCTCAGATGTACTTGTTAGATGAAGGTAAAACACTAGGTAATAACTTCTATAAGTTCCGTAAGAAATACTTTGAGTCCCATGATTGGGACAAGTATAGCTGGGAAATAAAAGACTTTGCAGCAGAAGAGATTCACCAGTTAGTCGCGCCAATGGTGCTAGAGATGTCCTCTGGTGATTATCTAGATATGCCTGAGTGCGTATACAATGACATTGTAATACCGCTACCCACCAAAGCAGCCAAGTATTATAAGGAGATGGAGAAGAACTTCTTCATCCAGATAGAAGAGAAAGAAGTCTCAGCAGAAGCAGCCGCGCAATCCAGTATGAAATGCCACCAGATAGCCAACGGTAAAGTCTACGAGGACGTACCAGAGGGACTTGACGAGGTACAAGTGCGAGCGTTTAAGCGTACCCGTAAAGTATTACACGTACACAAAGCCAAGGTAGACGCTCTGGCCGATTTGCTAAGTGAGTTAAACGGTAAGCCGCTACTAATTGCATACCATTTTAAACACGACCTAGAGGCGGTTAGAGGCCTCCTGGGTAAGGACATACCGTTTATAGGGAGCGGCGTAAAGCCAGAGCGAGCAAAGCAGCTAGAGCAGCAATGGAACCGGGGTGAATTACCTGTGCTACTAGGTCATCCAGACAGTATGTCTCACGGTCTAAACTTCCAGCAAGGTGGTAACGATGTATGCTGGTATAGCCTTACTTGGAACCTGGAGAACTATATTCAGTTTATTGCTAGAGTATGGCGACAAGGTGTAAAGGGTAAGTATGTCCGGGTTCATCATCTAATTGCACAGGGTACAGTAGACGAGGCAATGCTGCTCCGCTTAGGCCAAAGGGCTGACCAGCAATTAGACCTCAGGGAAGCCATCCGGAAGTACCGTTTAAACCTTATTTAGATTTCATCATATTGGCTATAATACCAGACCCGCTCAACTCCTTGGTAATCTTCTCGGCTGAGCGCCCTAATACATAACCGCCTAATCCTAACTTTATTAAGCCAAACAGAGACAGTATAGCCTCCTCAGAAAGATTCTCAGGGGTATATCCAAACCAGTACCCACCAAGTAATATACTAAACCAAATCATAGTCAACGGTCTCCAGTTACGCTGCAACCATGACTCTCCCGTTGCTTCTGCCTGTATAGCTTGGCCGCGAACCTCTAACCGGGTTTGTTCTAACTGAGCTTCAATCTGGCGGATTTTTATAGCAGCCTGAGGATCTGACTTTATTGCAGCGGCTACCGCATCAGGGGTATTGCTAACACCTAATGCTGAGGCAATCATGGAACCAACCGCGCTACCAGCAGGACCACCGAGCAAAGACCCTGCTATTGGTGCCACCGAACCGACTGTGTCTTTTATGCTATCCCATACGCTCATAGTTATCCTGCCTTCAGCGACTGAATTGCCGCCATTAAACTTGTGTACTCGCCATTAACGCGGCCCCACGTTGCAGGGCTGCCCATTAGTTCGTTGGGCCTGACGCCTAAGTGAAACATC
>Ga0306899_1000703_pt1 | contig 15331 bp, 12 predicted proteins | sample AntRauMFilla3764_FD_190407 | JGI IMG/M metagenome (GOLD analysis project Ga0306899, IMG submission 190407) | Saline lake microbial communities from Rauer Islands, Antarctica - Metagenome Filla 3 #764 (v2) (version 2) | ecosystem: Environmental > Aquatic > Non-marine Saline and Alkaline > Saline ... | reverse complement strand
GTAAATAATGTCAATAGCAACCTGTTCGTTGCAACAGGACGTCCTTTTGATAGAGTGTTTTACAGAGAAATCTACACTATTCCCACACTGTTTCCAGTCTCAAATCGTAGTGAGACACGGCCTAAGTTCCGCCGATATAGAGTCCATGAAGATCGTCGGCGTGGACGCCGGAGACGTGGGCTCCAAGCTCGAGGCGATAGGCACGAACGTGTCCTGGATTAGGGACCAGGTGGACACCATGAGTTCCTCCGCCACAGGTTCGGGCGACTGGAGCACCTCCGCCACCGTAGCGTCGAAACAGCAGTCTCTCGAAACCGACGTCGAGGCGTTGACCAGAGACGTTCGGCAATTGGTCGAGCGCGTCGACGCGCTCGAGAGACGATGACGTCGAGGGCGGACAATCCTTTGACTTTTTCGTGAGTCATGACGATGTCGTGCTTGTGTCGTGCTTGTGTCGTGCTTGTGTCGTGCTTGTGTCGTGCTTGTGTCGTGCTTGTGTCGTGCTTGTGTCGTGTTTGTTTGTTTCTGTTGCGAATTCGTCTGTCGGTCGGTGTCCCTGCGTCGCCTGTCCGTATATAAAGCCTTCGAGGGCATCATAGTACCACATACACAATACATATAATCGAACAGCATGAAGGTGCGCAACCGCGACGGCGTGAGCATGGACGTGTCCTACGACGAGATCAAGAGCCGGATCACCAAACTGTGCGCCGACTCGGAGGACATTTCGGACATGCGCGAGTTGGACGTGGACCAGGTCATCATCCGCACCATCCAAGGGATTTACGACGGCATCAGCACCGCGGAACTGGACGACTTGTCGTCGCGTATCTGCGTCTCGCTCCAGAGCACGCACCACGCGTACGACACGCTGGCCGGCTGCATCCTGATGTCCAACATCCACAAGAACGTGAATCACCGGGTCATGGCTTCCCAGAATGAGAGGATCACGTTCTCGCACAAGGTAGGGTACATCAATCACTGCATGCCCACCACGTACGCGCCCGACTTCCTGGCGTTCGTGCGCGAGCACGCCTCCGCACTCGACGCCATGATCGATTACCGTCGCGACATGCGCTACAACTACTTTTCGGTGCGCACCATGGAGCGGGGATACCTCATCAAGATCGACGGCGCGTGTATCGAGTCCCCCCAGGACATGTGGATGCGCGTGTCGGTGGCCATCAACTGTCCGCGACGTCGTGGCAGGTCTGAGGTCCCTGATGCTGCGAAAGGACAAGACAAAGGCGAAGAAGAGGACGTCGCGACAGTGTTGGCGCGCGTGCACCGTTGCTACGACGCTATGTCGGAGGGCCTGTTCACGCACGCGACGCCGACGCTGTTCAACGCGGGTACCGCTTACGAACAGATGAGCAGCTGCTACCTGGTGGGCACGGACGACAGTTTGGACGGCATCTATCACACGCTGTCCAACTGCGCCCAGATCTCGAAGTGGGCGGGAGGCATCGGAGTGCACGCCAGCAACGTGCGTGCCAAGGGGGGGCGCATCAAGTCCACGAACGGCATTTCCGACGGCATCATCCCCATGCTCAAGGTGTTCAACGAGACAGCGCGCTACTGTAACCAGTCGGGGCGGCGCAAGGGCTCGATCTGTGTGTACCTCGAGCCCTGGCACGCCGACGTGTGGGAGTTCGTCGAGCTGCGCAAGAACACGGGCGTCGAGACCGACCGTGCCCGTGACCTGTTTTTGGCACTCTGGGTACCGGACCTCTTCATGCGCGCCGTCATAGACGACACGGACTGGCACCTGATGAGCCCCGACGCCTCGCCCGGCCTGCAGGACGTGCACGGGGACGAGTTCGACGCGTTGTACGCGCGGTATGTGGCCGAGGGCAGGTTCGTGCGCAAGGTGCGCGCGCAGAGCCTGTGGCAGCACGTGCTGCAGTGCCAGCTCGAGACGGGCGTGCCGTACGTCATGTTCAAGGACAGCGTCAACGCCAAGTGCAACCAGAAGAACCTGGGCACCATCCGGTCCTCGAACCTGTGCGCCGAGATCACCGAGTACTCCGACTCCCAAACCTACGCGGTGTGCAACCTGGCGTCGATCGCCGCGAACCGCTTCCTCCGACCGGACGGCACTTACGACCACGCCCTCCTTCACGAGACCGCGAAAGTCATCACGCGCAACCTGAACCGCGTGATCGACGCCAACTTTTACCCGACGCCCGAGACGCGTCAGTCCAACACCGACGCGCGCCCCATCGGCATCGGCGTCCAGGGCCTGGCGGACCTCTATTGTTCGATGGGCCTGGTCTACGAAGACGAGGCGGCGATGGACTTGGACGCCGCCATCATGGAGACCATTTACCACGGCGCACTAGAGGCGTCGGTGGAACTGGCGCGCGAGCAGGGGCCTTATCCCAGGTTCGCCGGGTCGCCCTTTTCGGAGGGCAAGCTCCAGATGGATCTGTGGGTCGAGGCGCAACAGCGACAGATGCTGCAGCATGACTCAAACGACTTGAACGACTCGAACGACTTGAAGACGCGCATAGCGCACCCCGTGCGATACTCGGGCAGGTGGGACTGGGACGCTATGCGCCAGGCCGTCCGTACACACGGCACGCGCAACAGCATGTTGACCGCCCTGATGCCGACCGCCTCCACCTCCCAGATCCTCGGCAACTCCGAGTGCTTCGAACCCCCGCACAGTAACGTGTTCAAGCGCAGGACGCTCGCGGGAGAGTTCATGGTCGTCAACAAGGTGCTCATGACGGAACTCATGCGTGTCGGTCTGTGGACAGAAGACATGCGCCGCGCCCTTATGGATAACGACGGATCACTCCAGAAGTTGAACACGCCGGGGATATCGGACGCGATGAAGGCGGTGTACAAGACGGTCTGGGAAATCCCGCAAAAAGCCATCATCAACCACGCCGTCGCCCGAGCGCCCTTCGTGGACCAGAGCCAGAGTATGAACTTGTTTTTCGACGTGCCCAACGCCAAGAAACTTAATTCCGCCCTGATCTACGCTTGGCGTAGCGGCCTAAAGACGGGGCTGTACTACTTGCGAAGCCTCCCCGCGGCCGAGGCGTCGAAAGTAAGTTCCACTTCTTCTGATCCAGTGGCCGCCAAACGTGCAGCCGATGTTGTCAACGATACGAGCAGACGAGAACACACGACGACGACGACGAACGGCGATCCAGCGTGCTCGCTGGGGACCGGATGCGAGACGTGTGGATCATAAGGAAATACATCGGAACCTAGATGATCGATCGGGGGTGTGTACTTTTGCTTGAATTATATACGGAATGGGGTCAACTCCACTAATTATAATGTAAACAATTATGATAATCCCATCAGGATGACTCGACGGAAAGAGGATAGGGTAACGAAAGCACGACCTTCTCCTTCCGAAAGCGCGACTTCTTACGCGACGGGAAAAACAGAACGCGGGAATGATGGAAACACGTACGAAGTGAGGGAGAACGTGCGTGGAGTGCGGAGATGGGTGCGCGTACCCAATCATGACGGTAACCCCAATTTCACGACAACGGCGGACAAGTTCGTCGAAGGACGAGTTCGAAAGGGGATGAAAGACCACATGAAAATCGTCTTCACCGTCGACAACGGAGGAACGCCGTTTATGGTGGTATTACTCTCCGACGAAGACAAAAAGAAAGAGCTCTGGAGGCGCGTCCAGCTGGATAACGACGTTCTCAGCGGACCGGGGAAAGCGTACGTGTTCGTCATCGACCACGGAGAAGTACAATCGGTACGGACAGATACAATCTATACGGAGGAGGAGGACAAGAGGAAGCTCGCCCCTATGTTTCGTTTCCTCGACTCGATCGCGTTCCGCGATGCGTTCGTAGGTTACGACAGCGACGAACTGAGGGCGTTGACGAATCCGAAGGAAGCGCGCTATTCCTATTCCTATTCCTCCCTAAAGAGCGCGTTCGGCATGGCTTCTCGACCTCGCGCCCCCCTCTGGTGGCACGGCGGCAACTCGGTGCTTTTACGCACGGACAAAAGAGAGTACGTTTTCGTGGGAGACCGTGTAATACGGTTCAAGGTGGCCGCCAGAGACCGCGTGGTGAGATTCGTCTCAGATGGGCAACAGCGCCGTGTCGTATCCTTACGCCGTCGGTGAACGAAATGTGTACTTGTTCACCACGACGTTGCTTATCGGAGACGCGGAGAAAGGACAACAGTACGTTCCTATATCTGCTCCCATCGAGCAGGAAAAATCACCTCTGTCTTCCGATTACGGTGATCCTTACGAATGGTTGTGGTGGTCCGGGGAGGGGAACCGAGAAAGAGGTCCTCTCGCCACGAAAGCGGGAGTACTCAAGGTAGAGGGTTTCCACGAAATGATTCCACGCGTGATGGGCTAGCCTATACCCGACCACACCATATCCTTTCGCGATCCGTCATCGGTGATTGGTATAAACGAGCGTGATGCATAAAGACGGACAAATGAAACGTGAAACGTGAAACGTGATGAGTAGTTCCGGCGACGAGGATGTACACACGGGAGGCTTCGTCGGAAACGCTTTCGTCGGATACGATTTCGCCGCCGACGACTTCATCGCCGCGGCGAAGGGGGGGAGAGTTGACGAAGTCCGCGACGAATTACGTTCGAGGAAGCCCAAAGGGCTGCTGTGGTCACGCGTGGAATTCGAACACAACGCGGAAACTAGAGCCCTGATGGCGGCCTGCGAAGCGGGCCAATTGGAGGTCGTCCGAGTCTTTTTCGAACAGCGCGACGAACTCCTCTTCTTCGAGAGAGACGGTGCCAACCTTTACCTCGAGCCGTCGTACTTGGGAGCGGCTTGCCGATCGAACAACATCGCCCTGGTCGAGTACTTGGTCAGTCACAAATTCAGATCGTTCGACGACCGCGCCGACGCCACACGCACCGCTCTGAACCTGGTGTCGGCCAGGGGAAAGAACGGTATCGCGATGGCGCGAGCTCTGGTGGTCGACCTCTCCGGATTCTTCAAACCGGATGACACGATCGACGTCACCGTTCTCGACGACTTGATACCGTTGTACACCAGCGGCAAGTGTGACGCGGAGTTCGTCGGGGTGTTCGTCAAGCTCCTCGAAGCATCCGCCGCAAAAAGAGATATGGATTATGGACTGATGGACTGATGGACGCTTACGTGTCCCCTGGGACGAAACAAGTAATGTTGACACTGGGAGGAGATTGTGCGGACTTCGCGGAACGGTTGGTCGTCACCGCTTCCGACGCCCAAAGGAGTGGAAGGATTCGTTGATTAGTTGATTAGACGAGTGTGTGTGTGTGTTTCCGTGTTGTTGTTGTCCGGTATGTCGTCCAATAAAAGACTAAACAAAGTGGAACTGTAAAAATGACAGAAAGAATTATAGACTGTATGGAACACCGGGTGTACATTAGGGTAGTACAATAGTTCCGGGGAAAATCGTAAATTGACTCATTTGTACGAATTCCTGTATTTTTCGGCAGGTACCACCATTTGGAAAACTCGCGAATTGTCTGATATCACGAACTCCCCGGAAGTATTGTACTACCCTGGTGTACATATGCGCAGCAACTTCGCGTCACGTGTTCTGGTAATGTTTACCGCGGCGTATGTCGGGAGCAGGGTCGTAAGAAGGATTGTAAATAGGGTCAAACGCGTGAGATCTTCGCCGATACTCGTGGGCTTTTCTGACACATCCACTGCAAAGGCCAGTGACATACGCGAAGAGCTCAAGCGCCGCGCCCAGGTTCTCCTCGACCACCTTCGTGACAAGTTTCCGGCCCTCGGTGCCACTTCTCTCTTACTCGCCCGCTTCGAACCCGATGCCATCGTCGAAGGCACCGACAACGAGACGATCGACAAGGGTAAGATCGTGAGAATATTGTTCCGCCGAAATCACGGTCGAGAAAGATGGTCGGACGTGCAACAACACGGAACAAAGAAGAGTTCGAGGACATCGAGGACCTGACGTACGTGATGGTGCACCTCATGTGTCACGCGGCACGCACAGAGATCGGTCACGGAGACGACTTTTTGGAGCTGTTTACTTTTTTGGCGAAGCGTGCGATCGACGCAGGCGCGCTGGGCGTGTTCTCAGAATATTTAGGCATTCGCGGCATTCGGGAGCACGCGTGCGAGGTAGAAAGTGCGTGTGTACGGTTACAGAGTGCGTGGCGAGCGCGGTGCGTGCGTTTATGGATGCACGACGAATGGATGGACGGCGTTCTGCGCGCCCGGAGGAAGGTATTTTGAAGGGCTCCGTGCCAAGTATGTTTCTTACGATCGAAGTAAATAGCGTGTAGTACTGGTTCGTCGATTGCTTGTTTCGCCGAACCGTCTTGTTTTATTCGTTCTGTTGCCCCGGCATGTTGTGCGCCAGCACGTACTCTCCCTGCATGGCCTTGCTGTGCATCATCCAGTACCTGTAATAGCGCAAGATGGCCGCGTCATGACGATGATGTTCGTCCAGCCATATAGTGGCCGCGTGTCGGATGAGGTTGACGGACATCGCCTTGCCCCCGAACGCACCCGCCAGCTCCAACGACACCATCTTATTGAACGACGCGTCCTGATAGGGCTGGCCCGCGCAGTCCACGAACACCCACGCGCGCGGTTCTTCGGTAGAGCTCCGTTTCAGAACCGCGAAAAGGTCGGGGGAGAGCTTCCCCCTCCTCTCCGCGGCGTACTCGTCGTACTCTTCCGTACCTTTTTTCTTTGTGTCGCGTGTTCTCCCCTTGGACGAGTCGATCTCCGCTTTGGCCCTGGCTCGAACTTCGGGGTCCTCCGAAGGGGATACGGAGCGTTCGGAGGCCAGTCTGCGCTGCTCCTCGAGTCGTTTGTAATGCTTGGCGGTCTTGTACTCGTTGATCACCATAGTGCCGTGGTTCTTGTAGAGGACGATGTAGTTCCAGTCCGACATCGGCGGCTTCATGCCGGCAGAAGACGAAGCAGAAGACGAAGCAGAAGACGAAGCTCTGGGAAGAGGGCGTTTCGGATGGTCGAAGAGGCGTAGCGACCCCAGGTCGGAAGTGCGCATGGGGGGCATGTACGTGAGCAACGACAGGAGTAGGTGCGCCCTCCCTCCGCGCGTGCGCTCGTCCTCCCCAAGAGCGTCCCGCTTGGCGACGATCTCTTCCCAAGGCACGTAATTGTCGCGTTGTCGGTCGCTGGCGCGCCAGTTGTCGTACTTGTCGCGTACCAACGCCATGGCGTCGTCGTGGCACTTTTGCCAGGCCAGGCGGGCCGCGCTCCCTATGGAGTCGAGGCGCTCGGGCGACAGACGTTTGAACAGAGCGGACACGGAAGAGCAATAAGAGCGAATGGTCGGTGCCGCAGGATCCGTGGACGTCGAGGTGAGAGGGCGATTCGAACCCTGCCGAGAGAGATAGACGCGGAGTGCGTCTAGCGTCGCGTCCGCGTTACGCAACATCCAGTCCACGCCACCACTGGTCGCACCTCGACTCTTCTTGTTCGCCGCCGATATTTCCGCGAGGATTTTGAGCTTGGCCACGTAGTGTTTACGGCTCGAGTCGGAGAGATCGACGTCGTCGCGGATGAGGTCCAGGTACGCCGAGTCTTCGGGCGTCTCGTCGTCGCGCGATTCGCGGTTTCGACGTAGAGACGCGCCACCTTGCACCCCGGCGTGTTCCGGACCCTGTCTTTTTTTTTTCGATATCGCCCTGTTTACGACCATGCTCTTCTTTTGAATTCCGGCGACATAATAAAAATAAAACGGTAGTGAGGACCGCATGTGTCCGCTCATCCGAAGTGAGCGACGACCTTGCCCTTGCCCCTCCTGCCCTTCGTGCGCCCCGTTTCCGATTTGACGCGGTTATCAGAAGGCGAAGGCGTTACGGGTGCACGAGGGGGCGTTTTTCCGGAAAGATTGAGGGAAGGGAACGTTTGGGCGTACGCCTCGAGCGCATTGATGTCCTCTTCTAACATGACCTTGGCCCGTTCTGCATCTTCCGCCTTTTCTTTCTCACGGGCATTGGCCTGTGTCTTGGCCAGGGCCATCTCGCGGATGGTCACCTCTTCTCGGAGTCTGGCGATCTCTCGCACCCTCAGTTCGTACTCTTCTTGGTAGTAAGACAGGTTGGGGGCGTAACAGGCTTCGTCGTAAAGTAGTTTGAACAATGCACCCGTGTAAAAGTCAACGGAGTGGTTGATGACTATTGACGTGCGGTCGTACTCTGAGCACAGGGCGACGGTCAACTCGTTCAGGAGGCAATCCACTCCCCAAAACAAGCGCTGTCCTAGGACGCATACGTCGTTTTCTTGGGCCTGGACGAACACGCGATAGCAATGGCCGAACGTGGTGTGGGCGTAAGGCACGTCCTTCGTATCCGGAGCTTCGTCCAGGATGAACTCCACCTTGCCGTCGTCATACGTGACGTTCAGATTCTCGACCACCGCGGCCAATATTCCGTAAGGGAACATGGGGTTATGGAGCGTCACGCCAAAGTGTGCATACGCGCCGTCAGGCATGAGGTCGCCCACAACCTCGTGGCCCGAATTCAGGAGGTCTTGGAAAGTGGTCATCACAGGGGGAACTTTGTGTGCGGCCGATCCCGGTTTGATAACCTCCATAGCGGGCAGACTCCTGAAGAACTCCACCCCACGCAGTACGGTGGGGTTGAAACCCTCTTTGAACACGCCACCCATTGGGTGGGGGGTGGCCTGCACCATCTTGAGAAATAGCGGGGTCGGGTCGACGTCGTAATACGACGCCGACGCGTTGAAGACAATCGGCCCCCCTTTCTTACAGACCTCTTCCGCACCTATCTCCTTTTGAGGTGCTACGGAACCGTCCTCGGCCCGGATGGGTAGACCATTACCGTGCATCAGAGCGGAGTAGTACATGCCAGACGGTGCGTTCAGGTAAAACAGCATCAAATTGATGGGAACAGCAGAACCGGTACACTCGTTACAGTCTTGTCGCTCTCCTCCTGCTTCTTCTTCTACTTCTATTCCTGCTTGTGCTTGTGCTTGTGTGACGGTCACGTTGCTGGGATCTTCCGTGGGAGGAACCATTACGTGGCGTGCGTGCGTGATGGATTGAATGACTGATGGACGACGGTAAATAGAGCTTAGGTGCGTGATTCACCGTTCCTTCACTGTGCGGTCCTGAATCTGCGAACGATAGGCGTCGATTTTTTTCTGTGATACACCACGGTGGCCGTAACCGACGCGTAAACCAACCACATCGCATATGGCGTCCACATCGCAGACGATACCGCCCACGTTCGTCCAGTCGTCGTAACGTGCAGCACAACCAACATCACGATCGCAGTGGCGAGCGCCCCCCACGCGACCACCATGGCCAGGCCCAGGTCGCGCGCTTTGAACATCAGGAGGGGATAGGCCAGGTTGAATCCCAGGTTGACGACCAGCGTCAGGTACACGGCAGCCGCGGTATCGGAGCTCCTCGAAAAAACGACCGCTACGAAAGCGGACACGCCCATCAGGACGTACATGATGGGCCACACCACCGAATACACGACCGACGGATCCAGGATGTTCTCGGGCTTGTCGAGTCGCGCGTACCACAGCCGGTCCTCGCGATCCAAGGTGCTCACGCGCCCGACGATCAGTCCCGCGACCACTGGAACACATGCCGCCGCAAAGTGCACGCCCAGCAACAACGGACTCCACGACGATACGAGTCCATCGTCATATCCGTATCGGTCTCCATATCCGTATCGGTATCCGTCTTCATAATAGCTCAAAGAAGACGAGTCATCTGGCCTCCTGATGAACGTCGCGTGTTGTTGTTGTTGTTGTTGTTGTTGGGACGCATTCGTATTCGTATATGTATTAGTTGGCATCCTCGTCGGCCTTTCGAGCGTCTGCTGTTGTCTTTCCATCGGCAACGAAGGAAATGTGGAGGATGGTTCGTCGGCCCTCGACGTCATCGGTCTTATTACCATCCACTCACAAATAATATATCCGATCCTATTTTTTGCGCAGAGTGACGCCCAAAACACGGGACAGTTTCGAAAGCACCTGGGGCGTCGGTATCGCTTTGCCGTTCTCGTACTCCTGTACCACCTGCGGCTTTTCGTTCACGGATTGAGCCAGCTGCGCCTGCGTCATCTTTTTCGCCGTACGCGCCCGGGCAATCTGCGTCTTGAGTTCGGACGGCACACGGTCGTGGCGAAAGTCCTCGGTTTCGGCGTCAAGTTTAGCGGCGCTTTTACACAGTCCCGTCGATGTCACTCCGGGCGCGGTCGCATGCGTCTGCCGGATGGACGTATCCACCGGCTTGCCTTCACGTCGGGCGGCTGTAACGGCCACCGAGTCGGAGAGGTCCTTGTGCGTCTGGGGCTTCCTGATGACAACGGGCGTAAAATCTTGCGTCGGGTGCATCATCTTTCGTGTATTGTCTTACGCTATACTATACTTTTTATACTGTATTGCGAAATATACGGAACTGGCCAACCCTATAAATTATACGCCATCGCGTCAATGTCCGACGACGACGTTTTATGGGGAATATACGGAATCGGCCAACCGTAGTGTGTGACCATTACGATATATCAAGACTTCCAGTCTCGGCTACACTATTTATTGCGAATGACGTACATCATTGAGCGATATTTTTCAACCATTGCACGATTTCGAGATGACCGTTCCAGGCCGCGTAATCAATCGCCTTCGTCGTGCATCCATTGCACGATTGCGAGATGACCGTTATGGGCCGCTTCATCCATCGCCCACCTCGTGCATCCCTCTGTGCGATTCATGTGTAGCCATTGCACGATTGCGAGATGACCTTTCCAGGCCGCGTAATCAATCGCCTTCGTCGTGCATCCCTCGCGGCGATGCTCATGCAACCATTTCACGATTTCGAGATGACCGTTTTTGGACGCGTTATCCATCGCCCACGTCGTGGTGCATCCCTCTGTGCGATTCATGTGTAGCCATTGCACGATTGCGAGATGACCGTTCCAGGCCGCGTAATCCATCGCCTTCGTCGTGCATCCCTCGCGGCGATGCTCATGCAACCATTTCACGATTGCGAGATGACCGTTTTTGGCCGCGTTATCCATCGCGTACGTCGTACATCCCTCGTACTGCGATTTCCGATTCGTGTTCAGCCATTGCATGACATCGAGATGACCGTTATGGGCCGCGTTATCCATCGCGTACGTCGTACATCCCTCGCGGCGATTTGTGTGCAGCCAGTGCACGATTTCTAGATGACCATTCTCGGCCGCTCCATCCATCGCGTACTTCGTACATCCCTCGGGGCGATTCTCGTGCAACCATTGCACGATTTCTAGATGACCATTCTCGGCCGCTCCATCCATCGCCCCCGTCGTACATCCCTCGGGGCGATTCTCGTGCAACCATTGCACGACATCGAGATGACCGTTCAAGGCCGCTAAATCCATTGCACTCGCCGTACATCCCTCGCAGCGATTCTCATGCAACCATTGCATGACATCGAGATGACCGTTTGAGGCCGCTAAATCCATCGCGCACGTCGTACATCCCTCGGACTGCGATTTCCGATTGGCATGCAACCATTGTAGGACTTCGAGACGACCGTTTACAGTCGATTTCAAAATGGATTTGGACACCCTGCGTTTACCAATTTGGGTGATTCGATGTCACACTCTTATTCTCACACAGTAATCAAGAGACCACCGCTACATAAAGGCAAGGATGGTATATCTATTGATACAATATTTCAGAAAGCGAATTACATAGATTGGGCGGTGTCCAACTCCTTATTGAAATCGACTGTAAGGCCGCGTAATCCATCGTGCTTGATGAACCGTTGAATAAAGATCGCTTAGATAAGGTGCGAAGTATGTCCAGGTGTCCATTCATCGCCGCTATTCTCGAGCAACCTGAAAAGTCGTAATGTGTATCGTACTGTTCGATCGTACTGTTCGATCGTCCAGACGAACGCATCTGCGTGTCCTTTGTTCATAGGTTTCATACAATGTGTGATAGGGCCTTGGGTATGTGGCACGAAAGGAGCGACGACGCGAGAGGCTTCTTTGTCGACGGCTCTGAAAGCACATATGTCACGCGCATGTACGTGGAGCAAAACCAGCTTCCATATATCATGGGGAAGGTCGTAATCGTTTGGAAACATCACTGGTCATGTTATGAATACCATTCTTTTTATGTATAGGTAGGGGTGGGCCAACCCTATTTATGTACGATACACTGTCATTTCGGTTTAGGGTTAGGGTTAGGGTTTAGTCCGGGCAAACCCGTCAAAAAAAGAGAGACGATCAAGCACGGGTTGATTCTGCTCGACCGGCGACGTCGTGGAAACTCGCTGTTCATAGAAGGTTGTATCGAATCAAAATTCGGAGAATATCAGGTTTACGTGCGTTCAGTGTTTCCGCGACTCCTTTACAGTCGATTTTATTTTCATATTGGACACCCATTTCGGCATTACTTCCCGTCAGGTTTCTTATTTTTGCTGTAAATGTTTAGGGTTGGCCAGTTCCGTATGTTTATAGGTGTAGAATAGATTGAAGTTGTCCGTGCATGAACATAGGCCGTCAGAGACCAGGCTACGTACGAGCGCGAGAAATGAATGTTACAACACAGGACACACCTGTTCGGGCGGTAAAACGACATCTCCTCGCCAGGTGCGCGGGAGTCACGACTACACTCCAATGTTCGTTACCTCGTGCCATCACGTCGTCACACCGCCTCCCACGTGGTCGTCTTACAGTCGATCGGCCAAACGAAACGCGGGTTGTGGATGTGTACATTTATGTTGCGTGTTATAGTCCGGCAAGTTGATTCTGTTACACCCACTCGCGTCTACCGCACTTCAAAGACGTACGGTATGAATAATCAGGCGGGACCATTTGACCGCAGCTTTTTTCCGTCGTAGGGTCCATTTGCGGAAGAAACGAAGCGCCCGGTGCAGGCATCCCAGGTTTTTGGTCGGGGGGCACGTGTCCGAGGAGACCCGTCTCTTGGCTGGCTATCCTGACAAACGCATCGTCATAGTCCTCTTTTGTGGCGTGGCCGTCTTCGCGTTCGAAAAAGTGAAGAGGAGCGGTCGCCTCTCTGATGTTGTGACAGTACAAGCTGTTGAAATTTTCGTTGAAAAAACAATACCATGTCTTAGCGTCGTTCGCGCCGTATGAATGCACCTGCATGAGTGCACCGGGTGACGCCATCGGTTTCTCGAAGTACAATATACAGTATACACAGCACGTGATACAAAAAAGAGATCATCCGAACGCTTCATACTCTGACAATTGCGCGTGCGGAAGATCGTCAGGCTTGTATTTATAGTAAACGACGAATGACTTCACTCTACGCCTGACGAGTGGCACACATTCTTTTTTTGTCGTGCAAATATATAGTGATGGATCGTGAGACTGCATTTACGTTGGCCGCCGTACTCGTGCTCGTCATGATCGTGGCGGGAGTCCTGGCGGCGGTCGAGAAAATGAAACAAGAGACGCGCGAGGACTTCGAGGAGGTCGATATAACGAAGAGCGACGAAACGGAGGGCTACGGAACGAAGGGAGCGACGCGCGAGGAGGTCGCCGGGATGAACGCCGTGGGCAAAAAGCTGGCCTGTAAGTCATTGACGGAAAAATACACGAACGACGGAGAGATGTGCGGTTTCCCGGTGATGAGAGACGGTAACATGAACATCGGCAGGCGCCTGCATTTTTCGACGTCCACCTCCGAGTTCGACCCCACGCACTTCCAGAAGGTCCAAGAGGGCGCCGACGAGAGCAATCTCCGTCTGACCATAAACGACGGGCCCAACGAGACGTTCCAGATATGGGGCAACGCGTGCGGCAGTAGTGGTGGGTGCGCGGGTGAAGGCGAGAAGCAGCACCAGTTCAAGGCCGACGGAGACACGTGGCATCGCGGACAAGGGGAGTTCGGAAAAGGCATCAAATTGGGCGGAGGCTCGGGCGTGGACGAATCGCAGCACTACGCTTTCGCGAACACCGAGCAGGATAGTGGCTATCCGCACCACCTCGTCAACAGCGGGAGGACGGTTCTCCGTTGGGACCGCAACAACACCGGGAACAAATCCAAGGAGTTCACGGGAAGTGGTAGGAATGGCAACCACGGCACCTTCTATTACAAGGACCCAGACTCGGGCGAGTTCAGGTACCTCTTGGACACCGGGAACGTGCGCGAACTCGAAGCGAGCATCCTGGGCGTGCAACAGAGTGTGCAAGAGCAGATCGACGCCAACGCCGCGAACGTCCGAAAGGCCAAGGAGGACCTGCGCAAGCAGATGCAGGAGGTGAAGGACGACACCTCGGGCGACGCGGAGGGAAACGAGCTGAAGATCGGCGGAGGCGAGTTCATAGCCAAAAAGCTCGGAGGCTACTCCAAGATGAGGGACCAGATCATCCTGCTCTGTAAGTACGGCGCGTACAACGACGGCGAGCAGAACGTGATCGGCACGCTCTATCACAACAGGACCACGGGGTGGAACACGGGCATCATCATGAACGTGGTGTACTCACAGACCCGGTCGATGAGCGGCGGGAACGCTTCTCGTTACACCGCCGCCCTGAGTTGGATGGGGGGGAATCGAGGAGGTATCAGCGCCTCCATGGTGAGCTTCGATTGGAACGGGGCCAGTTGGGTCGGCGTACGGATTCGAGCGGGGAAACGATACTGGCCCGGTAACCACTTTTTTATGGGCTATAACCTGTACAAGGGCCCGCACCAGTTCGAACAGGTGAACACGGGCAGCGCCAGTAACGTGCGCGACCTCGATGTCCAGCCCTTCGAAGTACAGGGATCGATCAAGACGCACGACAAGTTGTGCATCGGCGACACCTGCCTGACCGAAAACGACATCAAGGTGCTCAAGGGCGACAGGCCGTTCACGATGCGATCGAACCGGACGGGCAGGCGCCTACAGGACGGCAGCAGGAACGCGCAGTTCCAGAACTACAACCGTATGAGTTACGAGTGGATGTACCTGGAAGGTCAGTGAATGAATAGATAAATGTGTGAAAACAAGCAAGCGCATCCGCTTTTCAAAGGATAAAGTTTGAATGAACTACTACACCGCTTCAGGGACATTTTGTCCCTGAAATTGACAGGGGTGTAAGGCGAACGAGATCCGCGTCGATATGTTCGGTGGTAAATGCGACGTACAAAAGGTTGTCCTTGGCCGGAACCCATCCGCGCTCTAGCACCTCGCGAGAGAACTGGAGGTCGCCGAGAAGGATCGCTTCGACAAATAGGTCCTCCGCGAGAGAATAGGTAGTACTTAGGCCGTGTCTCGTTAGGAATTGACACTGAAAGCAGTATTCCTTTTTTTCTCTGCTCATCACAGAAGCACTCTCAAAAAAGAGGTTCGAACAATGAGACAGAATCTAATTCATCAGAACGTT
>Ga0306899_1000687_pt1 | contig 15668 bp, 15 predicted proteins | sample AntRauMFilla3764_FD_190407 | JGI IMG/M metagenome (GOLD analysis project Ga0306899, IMG submission 190407) | Saline lake microbial communities from Rauer Islands, Antarctica - Metagenome Filla 3 #764 (v2) (version 2) | ecosystem: Environmental > Aquatic > Non-marine Saline and Alkaline > Saline ... | reverse complement strand
CCGCACGGAGCATGTTGCCCTTTATCGCCCCCTACGCCCTCGCTCCTATTCTGGTCGCCGTGCTAGTCGGCTCTGCACCGGCGGTGCTTTCCGCCCTGATTATCTCCGTGATCTTCGGCCTCATTCACGGTAACTCCATCGAATTGTTCCTTATCGCCTTCTTAGCAGGAGTGGTGGGGGTCTTTGCCGCGTCGAACATTCGTAAACGCTCCCAACTGGTGCGCGCCGGCCTCCTCGTCGGTGTTAGTTCCGCGATCGCAGGTGCGGCTATCGCACTACTGAATGGTTTCCCTGCCGGATTGGTAGGGCAGCAAACCTTAATTGCGCTCATCGTCGGAGTGGTCACCGGCGTCCTGGCGGTGGGCCTGCTTCCCATTTTCGAGCAGGTCTTCAAGATCAGCACCGAGATTACCCTCCTGGAATTGACTGACTTTAACCACCCTCTGCTCCGGCGCATGCAACTGGAAGCACCCGGCACCTACCACCATAGTTTGATGGTGGCCAATCTCTCGGAAAATGCCGCCGCCGAGATCGGAGCCAGCCCCCTGCTCTGCCGTGTCTGCTCCTTCTTCCATGATATCGGCAAGCTGGTTAAACCGGAGTATTTTGTCGAAAATCAGCGCGATGGGATCAATCCACACGACGAGAAAAACCCCTCCATGAGCGCCCTCGTCATCAAGGCACATGTGAAGGAAGGCGTCGAAATGGCACGCAAGAATAAGTTACCACGTGTCATCACTGATGTGATCCGCCAGCACCACGGCACCAGCCTGATTCAGTATTTTTACTATCAGGCCCAACAGCGCGAAAAGAAAGACGAGAAAAATGGCAGTGCAAAGTCGCCCAGCTCAAATAAGACGGAGCAGACACGCATCGACGAAAGCACTTACCGCTACGATGGCCCGCGACCTGCCTTCAAAGAAAGTGCCATTATCTTCTTCGCTGACGGCATCGAGGCAGCCAGCCGGACACTCAAGAAAGTGACACAACCAAATGTCGAAGAACTCATCGATAACATGTTCCAAAGCCGGATTAAAGACGGTCAACTCGACGAGTGCCCCCTTACTTTCCAAGAATTGGACAAGATTCGTAAGAGCTTTATCTACACGGTATTGAACATGCTTCACGCCCGGATCGAATATCCCAAGGATGAAGCCGATGATGATGAGAACGTAACTGACGCCACCACACAAACTGACGCCACCAAACATGAAGGAGCTGCATCTGGAAATCAGTAACCGGTATAGTTGCCTCAAATCCCCCAAATCGGCAACCGAGTGCCTTTTCGAGGCGATTGTGCAGTCCGGGAAGTTCCCGATTGGAGACGGCGAGCTATCGATCGCTTTTGTCGACGACGAGACGATTGCGCAGGTCCACGCCGATTTCATGGGCGACCCGAGCCCGACTGATGTCATTACCTTTCCAGCAGATGCCACCATGGATTCTGCTGGGGAGATCATCGTCTCCGTCGATCACGCCCGCAGCCGAGCCGTCGAGCTGAACGAACCTTTCAGCCGAGAACTCTCACTTTACCTCATCCACGGGTGGCTCCATCTCGCAGGATACGACGACCACGACGAAGCCGACCGGCTAAAAATGAGGGCCGCCGAACAAGAAGCACTTGCTCTTTTGGATTCGAGCGAGAAGGCTGTTGTTTATCGATTGCAGGATAAGCCATGATTATGGAACAAACAGAACCGAAGGTACCCATCACCCCACCCGAGCAGTGGGTCGACCTTTACGGGGATTATCTCTATGGCTTTGCCATGTCCCGACTGAGAAACCCGGACGCCGCAGCCGACTGCGTGCAGGATACTTTCCTGGCCGGCATTAAAGCGCTCGACCGCTTCGACGGGAGCCGTGATATCAAATTTTGGCTGCGCGGCATCATGCGCAATAAGATCGTCGACCAGATCCGGAAATCCATAAAAGAGAACAAGGTTGATATCGAAGCCGAAGACGAGGCCATACTGGAAAGCTTTTGGTTTAAATACAGCGGTATCGTCACCACCAATCCGGACCCCTGGCAGTTTAATCCCAGAAAATCTTACGATAATGGCGAATTTTGGAAAGTTTTTGAAACCTGCATCGATCAAGTTAAGAATCCTGCACGTCAGGCCTTTGTTCTCCGTGTCCTAGAAGACCAAACAACGGAAGAGGTCTGTAAGGTAATGGATATTAAACCGAACTATCTCTGGGTTCTCCTTCACCGCGCGAGATCCCAGCTAAAAACTTTACTCGAACAAAACTGGTTAAACTCAGATAATAAGTGATTCACCACCCGATGCTCCACCCCATGCTCACCTGCAAGCAAGTCTCGAACGCACTATCCAAGGAGGACTACGAAAAGCTCTCCCCGCTCAAGCGTTTTTTCCTTAAACTGCACGTTAAACTCTGCATATTTTGCGGCAAATTCAACCGGCAGGTGATGGAGTCTCAGGACATGTGCCGGTGCTACCATGAGCATGAAGAAGAACTCAACAGCCAGCGCCCGAAACTCGATGAGGGCAAAAAAGACGAGCTAAAAAAACTGCTCGTCTCTCAGACTGAGGACTAGGCTTTCACCAACCCTCAACGCCGCGAACACCCGAGACGTAGCCGAAGCCCTTCGGCTTTGGCCGAGCCACCCTCAACGCCGCGAATTTTACCTCGAACAAAACCCGTTCGCAGTGAGGGCTTGCCCCCAGCAATGTGATCAATACTGTCCCACGCATGGACTCCTGTAATACTACTGCCTGCCAATCTGCACGTGAAATCTTCCAAGAGCTGGAAGAATACTACGACGAGCATAACCTGTATTTTCAAACCATCGGCTCGGTCCTAGAGGCCGCTGATATACTTGATATACCGCATTATCTAAAGCTCATCATCTCGCAGCCGAAAAACGAGATCATGGTCCACTGCCCGGTTCAAATGGATGACGGCACCTGGCAACTTTTTAAGGGCTACCGCGTGCAGCACAATAATGTGCTCGGCCCCTACAAGGGCGGGATCCGCTACCACCACGAGGTCAAGCTCGACGAGGTCAAGACACTCGCGCTCCTCATGACGATGAAATGCGCCCTCGCACGTCTGCCCTACGGTGGTGCCAAAGGTGCGCTTAAAATTGACCCGCACGCTGTCAGCCCGCGCGAGCTCGAACGCGTCACCCGAAGGTTCACTGCTGCACTCGAAAATAACATCGGCCCCGATTACGACATTCCTGCACCGGATGTCGGCACCAATGCCCAAATCATGGCTTGGATGGCTGACACCTACATCAACTTTGCCGAATCATCCAAGAAGGTGACTGCGCGGGGCGTTGTCACCGGAAAGCCGCTGGAGTTCGGTGGCTCCGCAGGCCGGGAGAAAGCCACTGGTCAGGGTCTGGTTTATGTGCTGGAAACCATCCTTCCTGGTATCGGCATCGACCTTTCGACTCAAAGCTTTAGCTTGATCGGCTATGGTAACGTAGGCTCCTGGACGGGCCGCCTCCTCCAAGCCAAAGGATCAAAACTAAAAGCAGTTTTGGACCACACTGGTGCTATTTTAAATGAAAGTGGCATCGATGCCGAACAACTCGCCGCCTATGTGCGGAATAATGGCGGCGTGGCCGGATATCCTGATGCTCAAAAAATATCTGAAGACAGCTTCTACTCGACGCCGGTTGACCTCTTCATCCCGGCCGCACTTGAACAAATGGTTGATCTCGAACATGCCAAAAAAATTCAGTGTAGAGTGCTTGTCGAAGCGGCAAATGCGCCCACGACACCCAACGCAGAGCGTCACCTGCTGGAGAAAGGTGTCGAAGTGCTCCCTGCGATTCTTTGCAACACAGGCGGGGTAACTGTCAGCTATTTTGAATGGAAACAAAACCGCCAATCCGAAACCTGGGATGAAGAACTGGTCGATGAACGATTGAGGAAGGTGATGCGAAGGGCCGCCCAGCGCGTGCTCGACACGGCAAAAGAGCTCGACTGCAATATGCGATTAGCCTCCTACGCCGCAGCCCTGCAACACATCAGCAAAGTTTATAAAACGCGGGGTGTTTTCCCTTAAAAATAGGGCCTGCCAGCATCAATTCTCATTTAAACCCGCAATCGAAGCATTATGAGAGCAATTGTCTTTAAACCTATTTATCAGGAGCGCGTCTGGGGCGGACGGAATCTTGAGCAGAAACTCGGCCGTCAACTGCCGGAGGATAAAGTCATCGGAGAGAGCTGGGAGATCGTGGACCGACCGGAAGCACAATCCGTGGCCGCCGACGGGAGAACCATCCGCGAGCTGATCGAAGCCGACCCTGAGGGGATCATGGGCGAAGGCTGGCCTGCGGTGCGTCCCTTCCCAATTTTGGTCAAGTGGCTGGATTGTCAGGAAAAGCTGAGCCTTCAGGTGCACCCGCCTAAGGAGATTGCCGCTGAGCTGGGCGGCGAACCGAAAACAGAAAATTGGTATATCGCTGATGCCGAGCCAGGTGCCACACTCATGGCTGGCTTGAAAAAAGGCGTCCGCAAAGAGGACTTTGAGCAGGCGCTTAAAGACGACGCGCTGGAACCCCTTGTGCACACATTTTCCGTGCAGGCAGGCGAATCCATATTTATTCCCAGTGGCCGCCTGCACGCCATCGGAGGCGGCAACCTCATTCTTGAAATTCAGCAAAACTCCGACACCACCTACCGGGTTTACGACTGGAGCCGAGTCGGGCTCGACGGCAAACCGCGTCAGTTGCACATCCCAGAATCCCTGAAGAGCACTAATTTTGACGACTTTGAGCCGCAAACGATCAAGCCCTCAGGGACGTCGCAAATCCTAGCCGAGAGTGGCGTCTTCAAGCTCCGCAAAGAAGTGCTGCATCCGGGCGATACGCTCACCTTCTCCAGTGGCTCACCCACGATCATCAGCATGTTGAACGGCTCGCTTTTGGAAGACGATGGATCGACCCTCCAGCGAGGCGATAATGCCCTGCTCCCAGCTTCAGGAAATTTTCAATTCACCGCCACCAAAGCGACGGAATTACTCATCACCTCGGATTTTGCCTACGACATTGACGGCATCTCCCCAAAGCCTATAAATCCGCCATCTTAAAAAATGGCGACTCCAAATAAAGAATACGATTTCGCGGCGATCGAGCCGAAGTGGCAGGCCTATTGGGCCGAGAACAAGACCTACGAGGCCAAAGACTTCGTGGATCAGCCCACATTCTATGTGCTCGATATGTTCCCCTATCCCTCCGGCGCGGGCTTGCACATTGGCCACCCGGAAGGCTACACGGCCAGCGATGCACTGAAACGTTTCAAAAAGGCGCAGGGCTTCAACGTGCTGCACCCGATGGGCTGGGACGCCTTTGGCCTGCCGACCGAGCAGTATGCGATCAAGACTGGCACCCACCCGGCCATCACGACGAAGCAAAACGTCGCCAACTTTACCAAACAGCTCAAGCAGCTCGGTTTTGCCTACGATTGGAACCGGGAGGTCAACACCACCGATCCCGGTTACTTTAAGTGGACGCAGTGGATCTTTATGCAGCTTTTCAAGAAGGGCCTCGCCTACGTGGATGAGAAGCCCGTCTGGTTCTGCCCCGACCTCGGCACCGTTCTCGCCAATGAAGAAGTGCTCAACACGCCTGAAGGCCCCCGCTCCGAGCGCGGCAGCTTTCCCGTCGAGCGCCGCCCGATCCGTCAATGGGTGCTCCGCATCACTGAGTATGCCGAGCGCCTGATCGCGGGACTGAAGGACCTCGACTGGCCCGACTCCACCAAGCGCCTTCAGGAAAACTGGATCGGCCGCTCCGAAGGTGGCGAAATCACCTTCGACGTATCAGGCCACGACGCACAACTGACTGTCTTCACAACACGTCCTGATACACTCTACGGTGCCACTTATATGGTGATCGCTCCCGAGCACCCGCTGGTTGCCCAAATCACGACTGCCGACAAAAAGGAAGCCGTCGAATCCTATTTGGACAAAGCCAAGAGCAAGTCCGACCTCGAACGCGCGGAGCTCTCTAAAGAAAAGACTGGCGAATGGACCGGCGCGACGGCGATCAATCCCGTCAACGGCAAGGAAATCCCGATCTGGGTCGCCGACTACGTGCTCATCACTTACGGCACTGGCGCCATCATGGCCGTGCCAGCCCACGATGTGCGCGACTTTGAATTCGCCAAAGAATTCGGGCTCGAAATCATCCAAGTTATCGACGATGGCGGCCAAGCAGATAAAGATGCCAACGGAGCACTCATCGAGGCCTATACCGGCCCCGGTAAGTTGATCAACTCCGGCGAGCAGAGCGATAAAGACTCCGATGCGGCCAAAGCCGCCGTGATCGAGCAACTCGCGGCGGACAACCGCGGCAAGGCCGCCGTCAACTTCAAGCTCCGCGACTGGCTCTTCTCCCGCCAGCGCTACTGGGGCGAACCCTTCCCCGTCGTCTGGGTCAGCGAAAGCGACTACGCCAAAGTGGACGACTCCCTTAAATCCGTCGAGCGCCCCGTGACCTTCGAGATCGACGGCGAGCTACGCCACGCCATCATCTTACCCGAGGCCGAGCTTCCGCTTGAGGTGCCCGTAGTCGAGAGCTACACCCCTTCGCCCGACGGCCAAAGCCCCCTCTCCAAAGCCGGCGCATGGCTGCACGTGTTTATCGATCCTGCAACCGGTGAAACTGCTGCCGAAGCCAAAGAGGGCTGGGTGCCCGGTATCCGCGAAACCAATACAATGCCGCAATGGGCCGGCTCCTGCTGGTATTACCTCCGCTACGTTGACCCGAAAAATACGGAAGCGCTGATCGATCCAGAAAAAGAAAAATACTGGGGCACGCCTGATCTCTATATCGGCGGCGCGGAGCATGCCGTGCTTCACCTACTCTACGCCCGATTCTGGCACCAGGTTTTATTCGACCTCGGTGTAGTCAGTGATCCGGAACCCTTCAAGAAGCTCTTCCACCAAGGTATCATCCTCGGGGAGGACGGCGAAAAGATGTCCAAAAGCCGCGGCAACGTGGTCAGCCCGGAAACCATCATCGAAGGTTATGGGGCCGATGCGCTGCGCCTCTACCTGATGTTCCTCGGTCCGCTCGAAGCCATGAAGCCCTGGAATACGAAGGGCATCGAAGGCATCGCGCGATTCCTTCGCAAGATCTGGCGTCTGGTGGTCGATGACAACGGCGGTGTCAGTTCCAAAATCGGTGGGACGGATAAACTCGATGAAGAAACCGAGCGGGTGCTCCATGCCACCATCAAGAAAGTGACCGAGGATTACGATTCGCTCGGCTTTAACACCGCGATTTCCCAGATGATGATCTGCACCAACCAACTCGCAAAGGTCGATGCCCTCACACGCGAGTCCGTGGAAACACTCCTCAAACTGATCGCGCCCCTCGCCCCCCACCTCGCTGAAGAGTTGTGGGCGCGTCTTGCCCATGCCGGGAGTATCGTCGCAGCAGGCTGGCCCGTTTACGACGAGAGCAAGCTGGTCAAAAACACGGTCAAAATCGTCTTCCAAGTGAATGGTAAATATCGTGGCGATGCCGAACTGCCCGCCGACCACACGAAGGAGGATGCCATCGCGGCGGCCAAAGCCTGCGAGCGCGTGCAGAACTTCATCGAAGGAAAAACCATCAAGAAAGAAATTTACGTTCCCGGAAGGATCGTCAATATTGTCGCGGTTTAACCATGGTGGCCTGCCTTCGTATTCTGCTTCTTAGCTGCGCCCTGTTTAGCCTCGGCCAGCCACTTGCTGGACAGGCCCTCAAGGATGACTTGGAAGACGGCATCGCCTTGGTCACCTCCCGAAAAGGTGAGGTGACGCTAAAATCGACGGACGAAAAAAAACGTGATGCCGAGCTTCACGCAGTCGAGACCCTTTCGGGCCTAGAGGTCATCTGCGGAGGCGGCGATTACATCTTTTTCTCCTTATCCAATGGGATTGGTTTAGGCGTTTACGAAAACTCCCGTGTGCGATTTAAACGCTACCAACAGCGACCGTTCCCAGCTGAAAAGGAAAGCCTCGAATATGAACCGACGTTCTCGAAGTTAGACGTCGAACTGTTAGAGGGCAGCCTCATCTTTTCGGCAGAGCGCCTCTCGCCTCTGTCCGAGATCGTGATTAAACTGCCGAAGGGACAGGTCCGGATCCACCGGGCATCCGGCCGGGTGCTCTATGACGAAAGCGGTGCCCACATCAGTATTACCAGCGGTATTGTCACTTACGATTATCCAAACCCGGCGGAGCAGGCTTTCATTCACGCACCGAACCGGGTGCGGATCAGCGATCAAAGTGCCATGCTTGGGCGTATCGCCGAATCAAATAATATTGCATCCGATCCTTCCAGCGAACTAACTAAGCATCTCGTTGACGCCGCGCGCTATGCCAGCGAACGCGTGGTGTTTCGAGTCGCTTCAGAGGAAGCCTCCATTCCACAGCCGGTTCTCGTTGCCAAACCCGAGACCTTGCAACAACCCTCCCCCCGCCCCTATCGTTATCTCGACTAATGGCTGCCCAAGCTTCTGACTTTCTCCCGAATGATTACGCCCGACAACCCATCGGCCTCATTGCTGGCAAGGGGCGCTACCCCATTCTCGCGGCGGAGCTAATCCGCCGGGCTGGCCTGCCGGTCCGGCTGGTTTCCTTTTACGGAGAGACCGAAGCCGAACTGATCGAAGGCTTTCCGGCGAGGGAGCATTGCCAGGTCAAAGTCGGCCAGCTGGGTAAGTTACTGAAGTCACTTGATAAAATGGGCTGTGGCTACGCCTTGATGGCCGGACAACTCACACCGAAGCGGCTCTTCCATGGTTTGCATCCGGATATCAAGGCCCTGAAAATTCTCAATAGCCTGAAGCTCAAAAATGCCGAAACCATTTTCGGTGCGATTGCCTCGGAAATCGAAGCACTCGGCATCCAGATGCTCGACGCCCGCAGCTTTCTTGATGATCAACTCGCCAGCGAGGGGCTGATGACTCCCGGCAAGCTAAGAGCCAAATACGACTACATCGAACACGGCATCCGGATTGCCAAAGGCATCAGCGAACTGGATGTCGGCCAGGGCTGCGTCGTGCGCAAAGGCACCGTGCTTGCCGTCGAAGCTTACGAAGGCACCGACCCGATGCTGCAACGCGCCGGAACCTTTAAAACGGACGGCTTGATCTTTGTCAAAACCGTCAAACGTAACCAGGATTACCGCTTCGATGTGCCGGTCTTCGGTGAGCGCACACTCGACGTCATGCACGCCAGCGGCATCCAAACGGCGGCCTTAGAGGCCGGGCGCGTCATCATGCTCAATAAAGAGCAACTGCTCGAAAAGGCGAAAACGTTGAAGATCGAACTGCTGGGATTCAGCGGGGACAGGTTCTAAGCATCACTCACCGGTGTCTGGCACTTTGGAAAGTCCCTTTTGGAGGGCGATGTCGGGGATATCGATAACGACATGTGCGAGGAGACGAAGCGCCACCACTGCGATCACCATGATCACCGCCTCCAAAATAGCGACTAGGGCCACCGATACATTGGTGTAGTAAACCAATTTCAACGCACCTACCAGAACAACCAGCGCGATCGCGATCCATGCCAGCAAATCCACCATCATGCGCAGATCGCTGTAAGCTGATTTGTGGCGCACCTCGCTCCGTAGGTTCGCGGGGAAACTCTGGCCGGAAGAGCGGTAAGTGGCGCTCCCTCTGGATGAACTTCTACGCCGCTTGGAGGAATGCCCATTATCCGATTGGTCCGATTGGTCCGATTGGTCCGATTGGTCCGACTTCCCCTCCATTACGCGCTCCCGGGAACTGCGGTAAGCGGCGTAGGCCTTATCCCACTGACGTTTGGAGAACTTTCGGGCAGAAGGATCGATCTTCTCCCGCGAAGCTTTAAATGTATCAAAATCGTCCATAAGCAGAGTTTTATAATTGTGGCACAGCCGCAAGCAACTTCTTGGTGTAGGGGTGTTGAGGGTTACTGTAAATGGCTTCAGAGCTGGCTTGTTCGACTATCTTCCCCTCCGACATCACGAGCACATCGTCGCTAATGTGTTCCACCACGGCGAGATCGTGCGCAATAAACAAGTAAGTGAGCCCGAACTCGTCCTGTAGATCCTGCAAAAGGTTGACGATTTGCGCCTGCACAGAGACGTCGAGTGCGCTGACGGGCTCGTCGCAGATAATGAACTCCGGCTCGACAGCAAGGGCCCGCGCGATACCGATGCGCTGACGCTGGCCGCCGCTAAACTGGTGCGGGTAGCGCTGCATGAAGTCGGCACCGAGCCCCACTCTTTGTAGTAAATCGGCCACGCGGTGCTCCTTTTGACTGCGCGACCAATCCTTAAAATGAATATCGAGGGGCTCCGCAATGATGCTAAAGATCGTCATGCGCGGATTGAGCGAGCCGAAGGGGTCCTGAAAGATGACCTGCATTTTCTTACGGTAAGGCTGAAACGCGCTGTTGCTGAGTGCGGTGAGTTCGACGCCCTCATAGGCGATAGAGCCAGCAGTCAGGGGCACGAGGCGGGCAATGGCGCGGCCTGTGGTGGTTTTCCCACTGCCGCTTTCCCCGACAAGGCCGACTGTTTTGCCACGCGGCACGGTAAAGCTGATCCCATCGACCGCCTTCACATGGTCAACCGTGCGCTGTAAAATACCACCCAGCAACGGGAAGTGCACTTTTAAGTCGCGCACCTCAAGTAGATCAGTTGATTCTTTATGCAATTCTGTCATCGATAAATCGGATTACTACCCATAATTTGCTTTTTGACTATGAAAAATGCAAATATGTTCGAAGGTCTCTTCAACAGTATCCCCTCAAATAAGTTTTTACATCTCGATTTACCCGTAGCCGAAAGCCTTAGCTTTTGGTCTGAACGGTCCGAAAGTTCGAAGCGCACTCCTAAAGCCTAAGGGCTTCGGCTACAAGAAAAGCATTTTAACGCTCGCCCGTAGCCGAAAGCCTTAGCTTTTGGTCTGAACGGTCGAAGCGCACTCCAAAGCCTAAGGGCTTCGGCTACATCAAAAACATATTTGATGCTTCAACAGAATAGATCGAAGCTAGACTATTTGCTCCAACCCACGAACATGAGCGACTATTTCCCATGAGCATATCTCCCATAAAAGTCCCCCTACTCGACCTGAAGCCACAGTATCAGGCGCTCGCTGCGGAGCTGAATGCAGCCGTGGCAGAGGTCATCCAATCGCAATACTTCATCCTCGGCCCGGAGGTCGAGTGCTTCGAACGCGGCGTGGCTGACTATTGTGGCGTCGAACACGCCGTCGGCGTCTCTTCGGGCACGGACGCCCTGATCGTGGCCATGATGGCCATGGGTATTGGCCAGGGTGATGAGGTCATTACCTCCCCCTACTCTTTCTTCGGAACCGTCGGCTCAATTGTTCGTCTGGGAGCCAAGCCCGTTTTTGTCGATATCGAGCCGGACAGCTTTAACATCGACGTTTCCAGGATCGAAGCCGCGATCACGCCAAAGACGCGGGCGATCGCGCCGGTGCACCTCTTTGGGCAGATGGCACCGATGAAAGCGATCAATCGGCTGGCCCGCGACCACGACTTACTCGTCATCGAAGATGCGGCTCAGGCAATCGGGGCGAAGCAGAACGGGCATTCGGCCGGGTTCTTCGGCCACATGGGTTGCCTGTCTTTTTTCCCGACCAAGAACCTGGGCGGCTTCGGCGACGGTGGCATGATCGTCACCGACGATGCGGACTACGCCACCATTGCACGGCAGTTGCGCAACCACGGCATGGAGCCGAAATACTTCCACGCCCGCATCGGAGGCAACTTCCGCCTCGATGCCCTTCAGGCGGCGGTGTTGAATGTCAAGTTGCCGCACCTCGACAGCTGGCACGGAAAAAGGCGTAAAAACGCTGCCCTTTACCGCAAGCTCTTCGACGAGGCAGGCTTGTCCCGTGATGTCTCTCTACTGGATACTTCCCTTGAGCGCGGCATCGTTCTTCCCAATGAACGCGAGGGTAACTACCACATCTACAACCAGTTTGTCATCTACTCCGAGCAGCGGGACGACTTGATGGCCCACCTCAAGGCCAACGACGTAGGCTGCGAAATCTACTACCCACTTGCCTTGCATGAGCAGGAGTGTTTCCGCTTGCTGGCCTACCTCAAGGGCGATTTCCCCAACGCGGAACGCGCGGCAGCCATGAGCCTCGCCCTGCCGATTTATCCGGAATTAACGACTGAGATGATCGAGCGTGTGGTTGAGGTCGTCGCAGAGTTCTACGCTTAAGCTGCTATGTTATTGAAGCGCTTCATTCCCTACTTCGTTCACCTGAAGGAGGTCCGCGGCAAGTTCGTCATCGGCCTCCTGGCTGGTTTCGTCGCAGCGGCCGCTTCCGGGGCCGGACTGCCCTTTGTCATCAAAGTGCTCGTCCCCCTCGTCACCTCCCCGGAGGCGCCAACTGGCTGGGCATTGGCAGGGATACTACTCTCCATCCCTGCGGTCTTCCTTTTTCGCGCGGGCGGCACCTTTCTGAATGGCTACTACATGGCCTACTCGGGTATGCACGTTCTGGAGAAAGTTCGGCTTAAAGTTTTCAACAAGTTACAATCCCTGCCACTGGCATTCTTTCAAAAAAACCAGACGGGCGACCTGATGATCCGCGTGACCGGAGACACACAGTCATTACAGACTGCCATCATCGGAACCGTCAACAGCCTGATCAAAGAACCGGCGACGCTCCTCAGTGCAATCGCCTTTCTCATTTATCTCGCGATTCAGGCGGAGGATATTTTCTTCCTGCTCATCGCTCTAGTTAGCGTGCCTTGCTGCGTGTTCCCCATCCGCCTTATTGGTCGGAAGATTCTAAAAAAAGCCACACTCGCCCAACAAGAAGCAGGACGGCTGAACAGCGTGCTCAATGAAAACCTCGGTGCGACACGTGAAGTGCGTGCCTACAACCTGCAGAAGCGTGAAAGCGCCCGCTTTGCCGATGCCTGCCGCACATTTTTCAAGCATTCCCTAAAAACCGTCAAATACGATAAGGCGCTCACGCCGATGATCGAGTTGGTCACGGCTCTCGTCATCCCACTCGCGATTTTTGTCGCGATTAAAAAGGAGATTCAACCCGAGGACATCGCAGCGATCCTGACCGCTCTCTACATGTGCTACGAACCGATCAAAAAACTAGGCAAGGTCAGCAATACGCTCCGTAAAGCCGAGGCCTCCCTCGACCGACTGGAGTATATTCTAAACAGCGAAGACAGTGTCCCTGAGGCCACTGATCCACAAGCTCTCAGTCGCGTGCAAGGAGAGATTGAGTTTAAAGCTGTCAATTTTTCTTATGCCAACGAGCTGGTATTGCGGGATGTAAACGTCAAAATAGCTGCCGGAGAGTCCGTGGCTCTCGTCGGCCCCAGCGGTGCCGGCAAGTCCACCTTCGCTAATCTCGTCCCCCGCTTCTACGATGTCACGCAGGGGCAAATTTTGATCGACGGACTTGATGTCAGAAAAGTGACCAAGAATGACCTGCGGCAACAAGTCGCCCTCGTCTCCCAGGAGGCCGTGCTCTTCGGGGAGAGCATTGCCGATAATATCCGCATCGGGAAACCCTCTGCCACGGATGAAGAAATTCGCACCGCCAGCAAAATGGCGCAGGCGCACGATTTTATCGAGGCGCTCGAGCAAGGCTACGACACCCAAGTCGGTGAACGGGGCTCACGCCTTTCCGGGGGGCAGCGCCAGCGCATTGCCATCGCCCGCGCCTTTCTGAAAGATGCACCCATCATCATCCTCGACGAGCCCACTTCGGCGCTCGATGCCGAAAGCGAACACCAGATCCAGGTCGCCCTCGAAGAACTCTCACGCGGCCGCACCGTCCTCATTATTGCCCATCGCTTCAGCACAATTCAGCACGCTGATCGGATACTCGTCTTTAGTGCTGGAGAAATCATTGCTTCGGGCTCACATTCGGAACTTTATGACCAAATTCCACTCTACAGAAATTTATACGACAAACAGTCCCAGACCAAACTGGAGCACTAAACAACTCACATGAAAATCAAAAAAATCTTCGTCCTATTGATCACACTGGCCTGCCTGATCGCAGCCAGCGGTTGCGCATCGACCCAAACAGACAGCAGCGGAGTCACCATCGAAAAAAGAGGTAGCGGTGGCCTGTTAAATTTCATTCCTTTTCTCTGAGCACTAGGCGTCATCCATCGACGCCGACCGCTCTCACCCGCATAATTTGAGGGGTGCGTGCATCCAGTTCCAGCTCGTGCTCCCGGCGATCCGGATCGTAGCTCTCCAGTAAATTCCAGAAACGTCTGGAGTGGTTCATTTCAGTTAAATGCGCCAATTCATGGCAGATCACATAGTCTTGTAGTCGGGGTGGGATCAGGACCAGTCGCCAATTAAGCGAAATGGTCTTTCTCGAAGAGCAGGAGCCCCAGCGGCTGGATTGATCGCGCACACTGACCTTGGACAAATTGAGCCCAAAACGTTCCGCCTGCTCTGCGACACGTCCGGCTAAAGACTCCCTAGCAAATTTCCGCACCAGTGCAGACAGCGCATCTCCTTCAGACTGGACTGGCAGATGTAGCCCGATACCTGCCTCCTCCGCCTCGATCCGGTAATACGCCCGGCGCGTGTGAAACGCTTCCTTAATCGTTACCGCAAAACTCCGCCCCGCCGCAGTCAGCCAGGGCGACTGTTGCAACCATTCGCGAACACTGATGACCTCGGGCGCCGCATTGATCTGCCGCTCCAACCATTGCCGATTTTGATCGATAAACTTCAGGCAGCTGCGGTCGGACCCATGCCAGGGCATCGACACCACGATGCAGTTGTGCACATTCAAGCGCAGCCGCAGGTGACGCGTCCCTTTACGCCGACGGACTTCTACCGGGAACTTGCGCCCCGCCGAGCAGGTAAATTCAAGCAGGCTCACCATCCAGCGAATCAACAATTCTCTGCGTATGCCGCCGCAGCGCACTCTCCGGATCGAGCTTTTTCAGGCGGCAAGCCGCAGCGATCTCAAAAAGTTTTCGTCCGAGTTCCTCTTCATTTTCGAGGGTCTCCGCGCAGGCAAGCACCGAGGGCTCATCCACATAATCGGAAGCCTCCATTTGCTGCTTCTGAATTTGCTTATAGACATCCTGCGCATACATCAAAGCTGGCAGCTGCCTGGGTAGATCCTTGAAGCGGCCCTTTTGTTTGGGACCACGCTTTTTTTCCGCCGCCTTGATCACGTCCCACTGCTTAAGGACAGCATCTGAGCCTTTCACGCCATCTTCATCCCCAAAGACATGCGGATGCCGCCGGACGAGTTTCTCATTCAACAGTCCACAAACGGCTGGGAAATCAAAGTGCCCGGCTTCCTTGGCCATCTGGGCATGCATGACAACCTGCAGCAAAACATCCCCGAGTTCTTCTTCCATGTGGGGCATGTCCAGGCGGTCGATGGTCTGCAACAACTCACAGCACTCGTCCACCAAACATTCCGCGAGCGACTGGTGGTCCTGCTCAATATCCCAGGGGCACCCCGTCTCCGGTTGCCGCAGCGCTGCCACTGTTTCGATTAAATCATCAATTGAAGCCATAAAAAAGAGCTACGGCTCTAAACTGGCATGGCGATAGAAAAGACCCACGAGCTGACAGGTAGCCTCACCGCGGCGTCCTGTCCTATCATAAACCCTGAGCTAAGTCATCAAGAACGATCCACTATCCGCACAGACTTCGG
>Ga0306899_1000682_pt1 | contig 15827 bp, 20 predicted proteins | sample AntRauMFilla3764_FD_190407 | JGI IMG/M metagenome (GOLD analysis project Ga0306899, IMG submission 190407) | Saline lake microbial communities from Rauer Islands, Antarctica - Metagenome Filla 3 #764 (v2) (version 2) | ecosystem: Environmental > Aquatic > Non-marine Saline and Alkaline > Saline ... | reverse complement strand
CCTAAAAGTGACGCTTGCGCACGGTTTGCAACCAGCAAGAAGTTTATGGCGAGTTTCTATAAACAACTACGCAAAGACAAAAACATTTTGATTGATAGTGATGGTGAACCGACCGGTGGCAAATGGTCGTTTGACGAGGAGAACCGCAAAAAGATTCCAAAAGGTACCGAGTTGCCCGAGGACCTACAGAAGTTCGGCAACGCAGAAACTGGTGCTGCAGAGAACTGGACTGAAGCAGTCGAGGCTGAGAAATACGGTGCGGCTGGATGTTGGTTGCCCTATACGCATACGGGTGCAGAAGAATTCCTGCAGGAATTCTTCTGCACCCGCTTTGCGCACTTTGGACCATACGAAGATGCGCTCACTACCCGTGGTACGCGACTATGGCACTCAACCATTTCGCCCTTGCTGAATATTGGACTCCTCACACCGCAGTACGTACTGGACAAAGCCATTTCCTACGCCAACGAACACAACGTACCAATGAACAGCCTGGAAGGGTTCGTCCGGCAGATCCTGGGGTGGCGTGAATTTATCCGCGCGAGTTACGAGGTGGACGGCAACAAGATGCGGCAGCAAAACTTTTTTAAGCACACCCGGTCTCTGCCGGCCGCCTATTGGGACGGTACCACTGGTCTGGCGCCGGTTGATCATGCCATCAATAACGCCTTGCAATACGGCTACAACCACCACATCGAACGACTGATGGTGATGGGTAACGTAATGTTGCTGAGTCAAATTAACCCACACGATGTGTATCGCTGGTTCATGGGCATGTACATCGATGCCTACGACTGGGTGATGGTGCCCAATGTCTACGGTATGAGCCAGTTTGCTGACGGCGGTAGCTTTGCCACCAAGCCGTACATTAGTGGAGCCAACTACATTAAAAAGATGAGTGACTATAAAACAAGTGACTGGGAGCAAACCTGGACAGCGCTCTACTGGAACTTCATTAACACGCACCTAGACGTATTCAAATCGAATCACCGGATGAGTATGATGCCCAGATTATTAGAAAAAATGGATCCAGACACACGGGAGCAGCACTTTGAAACAGCAAAGTTGTATTTCCAAAAATAGCTTTCCTCCGTGCTACAAGCTGTAAAGGCTGCGCTTGATAAAGCCTCAAGTTGTGTATCCAAGACAATCAATGACGAAGGACTTACCAAGCCCTGAATGTACCGGGCTTTTTTCTTGCAAAGTAAGGCTATTCCTAGTATATTTTGTCAACCAGTACGCCGCTCTGGACTTTGGTTGTATTACGGACAACCCAGAGACGCGTAACGTTACAAAATAAAACCCATTACATTGCCAGCACCACGACGAAAATTCCGCGGACCAGATACCAGAACCAAGATTAACCAGGCTATTCGGGCGTCCGAGCTACGAGTAGTTGGTCCTAACAATGAAAACCTGGGCACCCTATCGCTCACCGAAGCGCTCAAAAAAGCTGAGGAGTTAAAACTCGACCTGATCGAAATCTCCCCCAAGGCCAAACCACCAGTGGCCAAGATCACTGATTTTGGTCAATACCGCTACGACACGAAACGAAAGGCCAGTGTCGCTAAAGCCAAGGCGCACGTGACCGAAACCAAGAGCGTCCAAGTAAAGATTGGGACTGGTGACCATGACCAACAGCTTAAAGCCAAACGAACGGCAGAATGGCTTGAGGAAGGCCACCGAGTAAAAGTCGATTTATTCTTGTGGGGACGCTACAAATACATGGAAGCTGAGTTCCTCAAGGAACGACTCGATCGCTTCCTCAAAATTATCCCAGCCGAGTACAAAATTGCTGACCCGATGAAGAAGAGTCCCAAAGGCTGGACGACAACTATCGAGCGAATTGGAAAGGTTAAGAAATCTGACAAGCCAAAAATCATCGAGGATGTTGATGAAAAGAAAGAAGCCAAGAAAGCCGCCAAAACAGGAGACGGTGAAAATAAATCAAAGAAAAAGTCACTCGATGACTTACTAGACATCGAAGGCGGGTCTATCTAGACTCAATTTAAAAAAGCGGACGGAATCACAAATGATTCCGTCCGCTTTTCGCTTTACTTCTGCGGCCAAATACGGTATATTTTGCCCACTTTGACGTACTTCCCCCACGTTTGAAGCCCGATCAAAAAATACACTATTATGAAAACAAACAAATCATTCACCAAGCGAATTCGCGTTACTAAGAACGGTAAACTGGTTGCACGACGACCAGGACAAAACCACTTTAACGCTCGCCAGACCGGTCAGCAGCGACTGGCTCGAAAGCGCAGTAAGACTATGGACATGTCAGAACGACTTGTTCGTCGATTTTTACCAGGAAACGCTGGCCGAGCCAAAAAGATCGCGGCTGCAGCGAAAGCTAACGAAACTAACGACTAATCTATGGCACGAGTAAAAGGAGGCCTAATGGCCCAAAAGCGAAAGCGAAACATTCTCGATGAGGTAAAAGGATACCGGTTTGGCCGATCAACCAAGAAACCACAAGCTCGAGAAGCAATCTACCATGCGCAAACCTATGCGTTTGCCCACCGAAAGGACAAGAAGAACGACTTTAGGCGACTATGGACAGTCCGAATCAATGCTGCATTGATGGAACACGGAATCAAGTACAGTCGATTTATCCCAATGCTCAAGAACAAGAACATTGAACTAGACCGAAAGATCCTCGCCACCCTCGCAGTTGAAAACCCAGAAGCCTTCAACCGAGTAGTTGCTGAAGCCAGTAAGTAACAAACACATAAAAAGAACCCTGATTCATATCTGAATCAGGGTTCTTTTTATTTCATTATCGACTTCCAACGATCTGCCAATTCTAACTTGGCATCTTGCGTCAAGTAATTAACAATATCTATAACTTCTGCTGGTACTCCCACGCTAAGTTCAGCAATCTCTTTTTCATCATGCCCACTCATGGCTCCATGAAGATTAACCACCTTTGTTTCCAGGTCTGATATTTCAATCGACTCACCCTCGCCAAATGGTAATTCAATATGCAGTGCCTCCTGACCCGGATTTACTTCCTCAAACTGCTGCTGCAAATCACTCGCTTCCTTTCTGAGTGCAAAAAACGCACTTTCAATATCGTTCAAGGTTGTTGCGTTGTTGAGTTTATCTAGGACACTTTGTGCTAATCGCCGCAATCTTTCGTCTGCATCAAAATGTTCGTTTCCCTCAATTCCGTAATTGTCTTTTTCCATACTGTAGATTCCTTTATTATTATCGATAACGCATCTTTCGTACAGTATATCGTAACAACGACTACGATTCACGATAATACTTTTTGACCTGCCACGATCCGACGCAGATCATAATTAATGCAGAAGCATACAGCGTACCAAAACCTTCATAGTTACTTACTTCCGTCACGTCTACGCTACTCGTTCTTTTAGAAATCAATCTCAATCTCAGCGTTTGGTTCGGGAGCAATGGCGTTGACTCCTAAGTAATCTCGCAGGCGCTGGGTGAGGAACAGGCTGGCGCGCTCCTCACCCATGGTGACAAACACCTGCTTGGGTTGGTAGTCTTGGACTCCACCGTACACCAGATCAATCAACTGGTTGCGGTCAGCGTGGCCAGAGAAGCCGCGGATAGTGGCTACCTTGGCTTTGACTCGCACGTCAGCCCCATCGATCCACACTTGCTTGGCGCCGTCTTGGAGTAACCGACCTAAGCCACCGACGTTCTGATATCCTACTAACAGCAGGGTTGTATTCGACTCACGTAAGAACCGCTTTTCGTGCTCGCGGATGCGACCTCCGTGACTCATGCCTGATCCAGCGATGATGATTTTGGCACCGGTATAACCGGCGATGGTTTTAGACTCTCTGACTGTTTCGGTGAACGAAAGTCCTTCAAACGAAAAGATATCGTCACCAGCTTTTATCTGATCTCGCACATCTTCCTTGAGGTACTCAGTTGAATCACGGTAGACGTCAGTCACCCTGATCGCGAGCGGTGAATCCAGGTACGTTTTAATTGATGGCACATCTCCTGATTCGATCAGGTTGTTGATTTCATATAAAATTCCCTGAGTGCGTTCAAGCGAAAAGGCAGGAATGATTAACGTGCCGTCTTTTTTAATAGTTTCTTCGATATGATATTTAAGTAGCGCAGTGCGCTCTTCGACTTCTTCGTGCACACGGTCACCATAGACACTTTCCATCACCAGGTAGTCATACTTCTCTGGAACCGTTGGGCGAGCCATTAATGGTTGCGGGACATTTCCTACATCACCGGTAAAGACAATCTTCTTGCCATAGCGTTCCATCTGCACCATAGCGGAGCCAAGGATATGTCCGGCGTTGGTAAACGTCACGGTAGTATCACCAAACGTCATCGCTTCTTGATATTCAGCAGTCTTCCATAGGCTCATTGCCAGCTCGATGTCTTTGCCGCTATAAATAGGCTGCCGGTCATCACGTTCGGCCTCGTACTGCATGATATGCAACGCATCTTCAAACATAATGCTGGCTAATTCTTTGGTTGGGATGGTGGAATAGATCTTGCCACGGAATCCGTCACGGACTAGCTTGGGTATCCGACCGATGTGATCAGCGTGTGCGTGGGTAACAAACAAGACGTCGACTTTTGATGGGTCATAGGCAAACGGCATGGCGTTGGTTTCTTGAGCGAACTTGTCACCCTGAACTAACCCACAATCAACCAAAAATGCTTGTTCGCCAGTATCAAGCATAAAATTAGCCCCAGTAACTGATCCAACCCCGCCGTAAAAACCTAGTGTAGATGACATTGCCATTATTATAGCAGACACGAAAAAGGCCGGCGCAAGGCCGGACTTTTTCTATGGAGCTACAGACGCATGCCCTGAACTAAAGATCAGGTGGGCACCATATCAGTTCCGCATATTTGATCGCCCTTAATGGCGTTCAGCACGAAACATTGAAACAAGATTGCCCTGCGATAGAGTATTGAGAACATACGTAATGTAGCTCCACAGATTATGATAACACGACTTTTTATCTTAATGCAAAACAACATTCACAGACCACTGCCCCTGCGCTACCAAAAGGTAAAATACACTCGGTATCATATATGATACCGAGTGTATTTTAATGGCTTAGGTTAGGTAGTGTATCTCTAGTCGGGTGTACCGTCGAGGTTCACGTCGTACATGATGGCTTCTTGGGCTGTTGTGTAGGACATTATTTCTTCTTCCTCAAACCATAGTGCAATTTCACGTTCAGCCTCTTCTGGCCCATCTTCTGGATCTGTACAGTGGATCAAATTGCGTACGGCACGGTCTTCATATGCGGCATGTGAATATGAATCAACCGTGTAGTCACCACGAACCGTACCAACATCAGACGTAGATGGTTCAGTTGAACCGACCAGTTTCTTGATTACTGCGGCTGCTTTGTTCCCCTCCCATACCATCGCAATCAGCGGTGACTGCATCATGAACACAGCGTTTTGACGAATGATGTCTTTTCCATATTCCATCGCTTCTTTTTCAACCGGCTTACCTTGGGCTTTGAGGTTTTCGACAATTCCGGTGCCTTTTTTCATAAACCAAGCTTCGTCTTTGTTGTAGTGTGCAAACAGAGTTTCTTCTTCAGCCATAAACATTTTGAGCGCTGAACATTTCAGACCGGTCGCTTCAAAACGCTTGATAATTTCACCGATCAAACCACGCTGTACCGCGTCTGGTTTGAGCATTACAAAGGTGCGTTCTTTATGTGGAGCTTTTGACATAATGTGGAGATTATATGGCTAATTGGTTATGCGACAGTATAGCAAACTACGAGCCATTGTCGATATGATTTTAGTATGTACGCATAGGATTTGTTAACTATTAAAACATAGAGTACATGCCACAAACTCGGTACAGAGCCCTGGGTAACAGATAAGATAAAACAAAAAGAGGGGTAGCTGTCGCTACCCCTCTTGGCTGTATCATATTAAGAACAAACTCATGACCATCAACCCACAGTACACCGTACCCAAGATCAGAAACCACTTTCTAGATTCGGCGGCGGCGGCGAAGGCGAGGGTGGCGGCGACGGCGGCGACGAAGGCGAGGGTGGCGGTGGCGAAGGCAAAGGCGAGGGTGGCGGTGGCGGTGGCGGCGGCGAAGGCGAAGGCGGCGACGGCGGTGGCGGTGGCGGCGGCGGCGGCGGTGGTGGCGGAACTAATAGCCCAATGTACTAGCAACATTGCTAGCAGAATGCAGCTAATACCGATAAAAATCGCAACCACGTCTTCCCGCACGAAGGTATCGGATGCTGATCCGCCAGCCTCTACAGTCAGATCCTCGTCGCTAGCAACCAGCGTCTGTTCCCAGACACAGGTGGTTGTTTGATGCCAGAAACCATCTCTTGCGATGGTGCATTGCTCACCCAGGCGAATCTTTTGCCCTGGCATAACAGCAGTCGGTTGTTGAGCTGGTTGCACCAGCTCATAGACGGTACCGTCGTTAGTCACAACAGTTTTTTCTTGTGCTGTTGCTACCGATGAGACAAAACTGACCAGCACCAGCGCTATCCTCAAAATGAACGTTTTCATGTTTTTCTCCTTTCAGAGAACTGTGTTTAAAATCTAAGTAAAGTAGAACACAAATTTTTACAAAAAGCAATACTTTGCGGTAATGTGTACACACATATGGCGGATTTAGTACTCTAAACTAATGACTGTCAAAATGACCGACACTATTATTTCTTGGTCAATATCAGTGGACCATTTTCGGTAATAGCTACAGTATGTTCAAAATGAGCGCTCCAGGAATCATCGTCGGTGTAGACACTATAGCCATCACCTTCGTCGTCAAAGATCACGTCTGGTCGGCCAGCATTAACGATTGGTTCGATTGCATAGACATGACCAACTTCAATCAAAGGACCGGTACCAGCAGTACCGATATTAGGAATATTAGGTTCCTCGTGCACAGCGTACCCTACCCCGTGTCCACACAGTGCCTCTACCACCGAGAAGCCTTGTGATTCTACGTACGTTTGCACAGTGGCACTAATATCACCGATATGGCCGCCTGGCTGCGCGACCGCAATCGCCCGGTAGAGTGCTTCACGGGTTACCTCGATCAGCTTAGATGCTTCTGCATCAATAACCCCAACCCCGACAGTAATCCCAGAGTCAACAATCATCCCTTGATATGAAATCGTCATATCGATATTCACCACGTCACCGTCTTGCAAGACAATATCCGGAGACGGAATACCGTGCTGTACGCAATTGTTAACCGAAACGCACACAGCGGCCGGATACGGTGCCGGAGCAAAACCTGGATGATACCCCAACAGGACCGGCTCAACTGCAAACTGTTTTGCCAGCTCCATAGCAATATCATCGAGCGTCAGTGTACTGACCCCTGGCTGCGCTTCCGCTCCTAGCCTTTCTAGGATTTGTGCCAAAATACTTCCACCAATTCTAAGGAGTTCAATTTCTTCGGGAGTTTTTTTGGTTATCATGGAGTGAATAAATATCCAGAGGATATATTTATGTATATATGTCCCAGCCTGTTCTGCCGTGAAGCAAATCCCTGGACAAGACTAGTAATAATTTTAATCAAGCTCTAACTTAGTTAGTATTGCATTGTGAACGTCGTCAATATCCATCGTACCATCAATATCATGCACTGTCGTGTGTGATCGGTCTCGGTAGAAATCAAGCACCGGTAGCGTATCTTCGCGGTACCAACGCAAACGAGTTTCGATTGATTCAGGTGTGTCGTCTCCTCGGGCACGACTTTCCATTCGTTCTCGCACCACTGCTTCGGGTGTTTCTAGGTTGATCACGATTAGTTCGTCTCGTTCAAAAAAACTAAATGCGTTGTCGAGTACACGAGCTTGGTGCGCAGTTCGAGGGAACCCATCTATGAGTAAGTGTGACTTAGGATCAAGTTGATCAAGCATTGCCTGCCCCCATAACAAGTGGGTGATAAAGTCTGGCTGTAGTTCACCACTATCAAGCGTGTCGGCAATTTTCTTATCAGCAAAGGTCTCGCTCTTGGCCGCGAGCGCACGAAAGCGTCGTCCGGTCTGAATATCGACAATCCGCCGTTTTGGATCAGCCGCCGCGATTACCTCATAGAGCTTAGCAATCTGTGTTCCCTTGCCACTTCCTTGTGGGCCGATGAAAATAATGGTTTTTGGTGTCATACGCAGAATAGTCTACCTTGGTTCGAATAAAAGACAAGAAGTGCTATTATACTGCCATTATGGAACAAAAACACATCATTACAATCGCCGGTAAACCTGGAAGCGGAAAATCAACCGCCTCAAAAGGAGTAGCAACACAACTAGGATTTCGACACTTTTCTTCTGGAGACTTTTTTCGAGCAATTGGTAGAGAACGGGGTATCGATGTATTTCAGGCAAACTTGATTGCTGAGAAAGAAAAAGAAATTGATCATCTGGTTGACGACCACCTCAAGAAACTAGGTGCTAACGAAGACAATATGGTGATAGATTCACGCATGGCATGGCATTGGATGCCTTACTCGTTTCGTGTCTATCTTGACCTTGATTTACTAGTGGCTTCAGAACGTATTTTAAAATCTTTAGATGACGCACGCATGGAGGTCGAGGATATACCAAAGACTCCCGTAGGATACGCCGCCCGACTGCAGGATCGCCTGGACAGCGAAACCAAAAGATATCGTTCCCTATATGACGTCAACCCATATAACCCAGCAAACTACGACCTGGTAATAGATACAGCTGTAAACAGTCCAGAAGTTGTGCAAAACAAAATTATCGAAGGGTTTAACGATTGGCTACAATAGAGTAATGCAAAAGAAACACATCATTACCCTCTCTGGGAAGCCAGGCAGTGGCAAATCATCGACCGCTGACCGGGTAGCAGAGATCTTAGGATACGCACGTCACTCGTCTGGTGATATGGTGCGCAGCGTGCTCAAGCGAAACGGTATGACCCTCGAGCAGTACAACAATAAAGCTGAAGACGACCATGATCTCGATGATCAGATTGATGAAGAATTGCGTGCCTTGCGAGACCAGGATGACATCGTCGTCGACTCGAGACTGGGCTTCTACTGGCTTCCAGAGTCGTTTAAAGTGTACTTAGACCTTGATATCGAAGTGGCTACCGCCCGGATTTATAAAGACATCAGCAGCAACCCCGGACGCGGCGAAACTGAAGGTTCGGACAACTCCTTGTCTGGAGTAGCTAAAGAAGTAGCTGGACGAATGATTGCCGAGCAACAACGCTTTCGTAAACTGTACGGGGTTGATCCGTACGACAAATCACACTTTGATTTGATCATCGATACGTCGCGACATAATCCACACTCAGTGGCAGTGGCCGTCTTTGACAGCTACAAACAGTGGCTCAATAATGAAGACTGGGAACAGCAGCATAGTGCCATTCCCTTGGGGTTTTCATTCAAGAATCAGTATTAATGGAAACCAAAGAAAAAGACCCTTGCGGGTCTTTTTTTTAAAATCTTTAGACTGCTGCAAGTGTATATCCAACTGGGTAAGGTTCAAAATTGCTGCAGATACGAGGCAGGCAAGCCAAAAAGCCGCGAGTGGGGTAGATGACCCAGCGAGCGGCTTTTTGCGTAGCGGAGCGGAGTGACGTAGTGATTTTGAACCTTACCCCTCTCGCATTGAGACCTGGGCGTCGAGTCGCCTGATAAGATCAAGTACCACCGACACCACAATCAATACGGCAGTTCCTCCGATCGCGAGAGCAGTGACTCCGGTCACGATCTGCATCGCAACTGGAAGTACCGCCACAAACCCGAGGAAGAGCGCTCCAACGAGCGTCAGACGGGTTACCAAGTTACCGAGGTATTCACTGGTTTGGGCACCGGGTCGAATACCGGGTACAAAGCCACCCGATCGCTGCAAGTTTTTTGATACCGCATCGGGGTCAAACGTCACCGCAGTGTAGAAGAAGGTAAACAGGATCACGAGTGTGAAATAGACTCCTCCGTAAATCCACTGATTGGCCAACAGCTCGGTTACCAGCACATTAGCATCTGCCACCCACGGCATGTCAAACGCTGTCAGGATATTGAGAATCATTTGTGGGAACAAGATGATAGACAGCGCAAAGATGATTGGAATCACACCAGCTTGGTTGAGTCGCATTGGTAGGTACGACGCACTTCGGCTGTAGGTGCTTCCGGCTCGACTTTCCTTGGCGTAGGTAATTGGTACCGGACGTTCGGCTTCAGTCATGACTACCACGGCATAGATAATACCGAGTGTAACGAGACCAAATCCTAGGTACAGTGGCAGCTGTAACGGATCATAGCTAAAGTATAGCTGTGAAGCGGTCTGCGGTAGCGTCGCTACAATACCAGCAAAGATAATGATCGACACACCGTTTCCAATACCGTACTCAGTCACCAGCTCACCGATCCACATCAGTAGCATTGATCCGGCAACAATGAGAATGATGTTCAGAACAAAATCAAAGGTCGATAGACCTACAAGCACCCCTTGGCTCTGCAAGAGTGTCAGGAATCCGAACCCTTGTAGAATTGCAAGTGGTAATGTCAGCATCCGGCTGTACTGAGTGAACTTTGCACGCCCAGCTTCACCTTCTTCGGTATACAGACTTTTGACCGCTGGTGACATCACTGTCATCAACTGCATGATGATGGAGGCTGTAATAAACGGCCCCACCCCAAGCATCACAATCGACAAGTTTGCCAGACCACCTCCAGAGAAGATGTTAAGCAAGCCGAGGAATTGGTTGTTACTAAAGAACTGTTCTAGTACTGTCTGGTCAACTCCTGGAATTGGAATTGCCGCTAACATTCTGAACACAATAAGTGCGCCCAGGATGAAGAGGATTCGATTTCGAATTGACGGTTCAGTGAAGATTATTTTGAGTTTCTGTAAAAATGTTTGCATACGAAATAGTGTATCGTTTATGCAACACTTCCGCCAGCTGCTTCAATCTTAGTTTTTGCTGATGCAGATACTAAGCAGTCTTCTACGACGAGTTTTTTAGTAAGTTCTCCGTTACCAAGAATTTTTACGGCTGGTGCTTTTCGACGGACAGTCTCTAGTAGACCGGCTGCGACCATAGTTTTTCGGTTGACTGTTGCTCCCGCTTCGAAACCGGCTTCAAGCGCGGAAACATTAACCACAACCGGCAGCACTTTCTCTGCGTTAACTGTCTGTGCGCGGTTTACTCCGTGTCCGCGTAGTTTTGGAATCTTTTTGATGTGCTCACGCATTTCTGGTCGTGAACTGTTACCAGCACGCGCATTTTGTCCTTTGTGACCTCGTCCAGAAGTCTTGCCTCGCTTTCCACCTCGTCCGACTCGAGTTGCTGTCTTTTTAGGTGTTGCGGACTTTAGTTCATGAAGTTGCATATTTACGCTTTTATTTTAAGCTCCTTGAGCGCTTCGACAGCAGCGCGTGCATTGTTAAGTTTATTCTTACTTCGAGAGAAGAGTTTTGCCGTCACATCTTTTACTCCTGCGAGCTCTAGTACGGTACGAACAGATGATCCAGCGACGAGCCCTCGTCCTGGTGCTGGCATGATCATAACTTCACTTGAAGCGTACTTCACGTGTACGTCATGTGGGATACGACCTTCGGCATCCATCGGGACCTGAAGCATATTTTTCTTCGCATCTCGCACAGCCTTTTCGATTGCAAGTTGTGTGTCACCGGCTTTTCCGATTCCAACTCCAACCTTTCCTTTCTTGTCTCCAATCACCATTGATACAGAGAATGAGAAACGACGACCACCAGCCATAACACGAGTTACTCGGCGGATACTAACAATCTTTTGATCAAATTCTGGCTTTGGACGCTCTTGGCGACCACCACGACGCGGACGTCGTCCGCCTGCTCCACCGCGACGATCTCCGCCTCCGCGACGATCGTTCCCCGCTTCTCGACGGGCATCTGCTCCAGAGCGACGTGGCCGAGCTGCTGGCTCTCCAGTTGGTGTCGCAGCTGGTGCATCGGTTGTAGCGGCAGTGGCTTTGCCATCTGCGGCTACTGCTGTAGTCGGCTTGACTGCAGCATCTGACTTGGTGTCAGTTGTAGCTTCCTGCTGTTTTTCTTCAGACATTTTATAAGGTTTTAAGTAGTAATTAGTTCAATTGTAAATTCGTGCATTGTGACTATAAAGTTCCTGACACCAATCTAGAATTTTAGACCTCCTGCTCGGGCGGCGTCCGCCACTGCGGCAACAATACCCATGTACTGGAATCCACCTCGATCAAACACGACCTCAGTGATTTTGCCATCAGCCGCTTTTTTAGCGATGGCAGTTCCAACTGCTTGCGCTCCCTCGAGTCGTGTGCCTTTTTCGTTTCGAGAATCTGCTGCTGCAGTAGTAGTTCCAGTGACGTCATCGATAAGTTGTGCGTACACAAACTTATTACTTCGAAATACCGCTAACCGTGGTCGCTGCGCTGTTCCAGTAATCCTGTGTCGCAAACGGTTGTGACGTTTTACCCGTGATTGAGCTTTGCTGATTTTTGTTTTCATACAAATTTAATTACGGCGAGACTACACAGCCTTCTTACCTTGTTTTTGAATAATATGTTCTCCTTGGTATCTAATACCCTTGCCTTTGTATGGTTCTGGCTTCTTGACCTTTCGTATGTTGGCAGCGAATTGTCCAAGAGCATCTTTGTCAGGCCCAGTAAGGGTGATGTCACTCTTTACCACTTCAGCACTAATACCTTCAGGAATTTCTAGTGTTACTGGGTGTGAAAATCCTACATTGAGCACAACGTTGTTTCCTTCTACCGCGGCCCGATACCCAACTCCTTGGATTTCTAAAACCTGAGTAAAGCCTTCAGTAACTCCTTTGATCATATTTCGTGTATGCGCTGCATAGGTTCCCCATAGGGCTTTTGCCTCTTTGCTGTGCGCTACTGGAGCGAGCGTAATTTCATTTCCTTCAATCTTGATTTCTACATGTTCAAGTAACACCGCTCGTTCGAGCGTTGCTTTTGGTCCTTTTGTCTTCAGTACGCCATCAGTTAAAGTAACTTCTACTCCAGCTGGGATGACGACCGGAATTTTTCCTAATCGACTCATAAAATTCTTACCAGATTATGAACAATTGCTCACCACCTACTTTCTTTTCTCGAGCTTCTTCGCCAGTGACGATTCCTGCTGGAGTAGAAAGGATCATGTGCCCTTGTCCAAACTTAACCGGATGAATATCCGATACCTTCGTATAGAGACGTCGACCTGGCTTTGAGATTCGCTTCACACCATGAATGCGGTGCGTGCCATCTACATAGCTAAGTGTCACTTCGAGGGTTTTTTCTTGTACCTTTTCACCGGTAGTTCCTACAGATGCAAGATATCCTGCATCAACTAGTTTATCTGCTACCGCGTGTCGGAGCTTTGAGTAAGGGATAGAAATTGTTTCTTTCTTTACAGCTCCTGCGTTTTTGAGGCGGATGATAAAATCGCCTACTACGTCTCCTACCATGATGATTTTCTTACGCCTGGAATCTGACCTTCGTGTGCGCATTCGCGGAAGCAAATACGACACATGTCAAAATCACGCATATATCCTTTGCCGCGTCCACATAGGGCGCAACGACGGACCACACGCGATTTGAACTTTGGTGTCCGCGCTGCGCGGATCAAAAGTGCTTTTCGTGCCATTTAGTTATTCTTAGACTGTTTTGGAATAGTTTCGTACAGATGGTACGACTGGTTCCTTGATAAATTCGGCGTGATGTGACCAGAGTCAGTCATGCCTACAACGTCTGCTAGCAACCAAAGGAGTAGGACTAGCAACCCGCCTTGCACAGTACTATACGTGAAAATCTATAAAAAACAAGTGTTTATTTGCCGTTGCAATTTATAAGCATCACCATGCTGCAACATTCCCACACACGACTGCACCGTTGGTGAATCTAATTCTAATCCAGCAATGTTCTGTAACATCCGGCGCTTGGTCACCGTACGCAATATTCTGTGATGAGAGAAGTGTACCCAACCTAGAAAATCGACTCCACTTGCCACTGTACTAATTGATACTTTGTCCGGGTGTAACTGCAAAAGCAATTTTTCTTGCAGAAACTGTTTAAGTTTTTGCAGTACATCCAACAGATACTGCGTATCTTGCGATAGCACCCCAAAATCATCAGCGTAGCGGATGTCGTATTTAACCTTCTGAGTGTGTTTCATCCACTGGTCAAACTCGTTCATGTATATATTCACGAGTAGCTGCGAAGTCAAATTACCTAGCGGTAATCCTTTATCTGGAGCAGTTTCAAAGCTCGTTATAACCTGACCTAACAACCACAGTGTATCCGAGTCACCAATCTTTTTCTGCAAAATTTTGTGCAATCTTTCGTGATCAATACTTGTAAAGAACTTTTTGATATCACACTTCAATACCCAAGCCGTTTTCGTATTATTTTTAGATACTTTTCTACTCATTGCCGTAAACGCATCCAGGGCTTTGTGCGTTCCTTTATTTTTTCGACATGAATAGGAGTGCGCGATGAACGTCTGGTTGTGCTGTGGATACAACTGTCGATAGACAGCGTGGTGCAGCAATCTGTCTCGTACGCTGGCTTTATGGATATGCCGTGGTTTCGGGTCAGATATATTGAAAGCCGCATACCCGCCATGAACATAGGTTTTGTTTTGTAGGTCGTGATGCAGACAGAAAATATTGTCCATCAGATTCATCTGGAATACTTGTACATCAGCTCGACTGCGTTTACCACGAAGGAATTCTGTCCATGCGGACAGAAGGTTGTCGAGTGAGATGATATCATCATAACTATGAATAAAATCAGTCGAGTTACCCCCCCCCGCACATAGACTGTTGCCCATCTTGGAGCGAGTCAAGCAAGCTTATTTGCTGTGGCATAAGCTGCACGCTAATTTACCCAAAACCCACCGATACTCGCTGGGTACGAGAGTAGACACGCTATTTATTGAAATAATCGAAGCAGTTTCAGCTGCGACATTTCTCACTCGCGACACCAAACTGCCATACGTACGGCTCGCAATCAGGAAGAATGATACATTGAAACTATTATGCATGATTTTGTGGGAAACCAAATCCATTACTACCAAACAGTATATCGCACTCTCAGAACGGCTGGATGAGATAGGAAAGATGCTGGGCGGCTGGAGTGGACAACTAAGTAAAACCCAACCCCGCAGTGAGCGGGGTGAGAAATAAAAAGGCTTGCGCAAGCCAGCCGGCTCGTTGTCGTTCCACCTGTTGTCGAGGTTGTACCAGTTCACGTACGGCCGATCATCACGACAGTTCAGATACGGCACGTTGTGGAACCTATCAGAATGGCGAACAAACGTATGAAATGTCATCCAGACCACCGCCCATTAAATATTACTATTTTTTGGGTTGTATTTTATGCTGCATCTATAATGCACCAACACTCCACACCAAGTATTTTATACTTTTATAAACTCAGACAGACTGCGCTAAAGCCAATCGTGACCAGCTATATTCTAAGTCTGACATATTGTTGGATTCGATGGTACAAAACCGTAGCCTTGGACATATACATCTACTACCATGGTCAGTATATAATAAAGTATAAAAAATGCCCCGCGCGGTGCGCGAGGCAAAGGTCTACGGTACTAAGGACAAGGGTGAAGTGACCGAGGCTCAAGCACTGATGCGCAAGCCAGCCGGCTCGTTGTCGTGCCACCTGTAGACGAGGTTGCACCAGCGCACGTACGGCCGAACACCACGACAGCCCAGATACGGCACGCGGCGGAACCCATCAGAATGGCGAACCACTGACGCCCAACCCCAGATCAGTTTTCCTTGAAATTCAGTTGGAATCTGTTCTAGGTGTTCCTCGTACCACTTCAGGTGGCCAAATGATATTGAACGTGTAA
>Ga0306899_1000681_pt1 | contig 15837 bp, 13 predicted proteins | sample AntRauMFilla3764_FD_190407 | JGI IMG/M metagenome (GOLD analysis project Ga0306899, IMG submission 190407) | Saline lake microbial communities from Rauer Islands, Antarctica - Metagenome Filla 3 #764 (v2) (version 2) | ecosystem: Environmental > Aquatic > Non-marine Saline and Alkaline > Saline ... | reverse complement strand
TTTGCTAGCGAGCTCGCGCGATTTGGCGCGGCGTTTGATATTCGCGACATGCGCAAGCGCAGTCCCTACTCTGTGCTCTGCAGCGTCTGTTGCGGCGACGCTGGCAGCCCCGCATCATCCATCGCGCTGACACGTTGCTTTGCATCGGTGGTGAGACTCTTTCTGCCGGAACCAATCGCCACTTTGCGCTGCCCGCCATCCAGCATTTTTAGTAGGGCGAGTGCGCGGTCAAACTCCCCAGCCAAGGGGCGCAAGTACAGGAATCAGCCTTCACCGCTGCTGCAAGTAAAAGGGAAATTTCTGCACGGTGAAAGCACCCGGATCCGGAGCGATGCACAAAAATATTTCAAATCAGAACACTTCCTGATTTACATAGTGAACATTTTTATACTTATTTAATTTACTCATCCCCTGCCCTCCATAACTCAGAGAACGACGAAAGTTCAAACTTTCCCACCTCCAAACCTTCAAACCTTCCCACCTCCAGACCTTCCCACCTTATCACCTTCAACCTTCCCACCTCCAGACCTTCCCACCTCCCATGTCCCTCCGCTACATCTTTCTCGATTTCGACAGTTTTTTTGCTTCTGTCGAGCAGCAGTTCCGGCCGGAGCTGCGGGGAAAGCCAGTGGCAGTCGTTCCGTCACTAGGTGTTGACACAACATGCTGTATCGCGGCTAGCTACGAGGCCAAGGCCTTCGGCGTGAAGACCGGCACAGGGGTCCGCGAGGCGCGCAGCCTCTGTCCCGGCATTGAATTGGTGGAGGCGAACCACACCCGCTATGTTAAGATCCATAAGCGCCTGAAAGAACTGATCCACCAGGTCATCTATGTCGAAGAAGTGCTCTCCATTGACGAGATGTATGGTCGCCTGCCGCCGCATTGGCAGGATCCGGAAGTCGCGCAGGATAAAGCCTGCGAAATAAAGTCACTACTTAGAGATGTAATAGGCCCTGAAATCACAGTTTCGATCGGCCTGGCCCCGAATCGCTTCATCGCGAAGCTGGCGAGCAAGTTAAAGAAGCCCAATGGCCTGGTCTGCGTGGACTTCAAAGACTTGCCCTTTGCCCTCTGCTCAATGGAGCTTTCGGAGATCACTGGGATTGGGGCAAGAATGCTGCAACGCCTCCGCAATGCCCGTATCCTCAACATGGAAGACCTCTACGGTGCCAGCCGCCGGAAGCTGCACCGCATCTGGGGCTCCGTCGAGGGGGACCGGATGTGGTATGCCTTGCGTGGGATCGATCTGCCATCCGTGGAGAGCAAAAAAAGCACGATTGGCCACTCGCATGTGCTTCCCCCGAAGCTGCGCAGCTTCCACGGTAGCCACGCGACCCTCCACCGCATGCTGCAAAAGGCCTGTCGCCGCCTGCGTGCCGACGGCTACTTCACGGCTTGCCTAATGGTGCAGGTCAAATTCGGCTTTGATCTGCGCTGGGCAGCAGACACGCGTTGTTTCCCCACCCAGGATAGCGTCGCCCTAGGGCAGCTCCTCGACGCCCTCTGGGCTGGTCGCCCCGGAGATGTTCCAAATCCGACTAAGGTCAGCGTAACCCTGACCAAGCTGATGCCTGAGAAAAGCCACACCGCATCGCTCTTTCCGGAGGACAACGACCTGCGCCGCATGCAGCTCCAGCACACCATGGACGCGGTCAACAAAGTGCACGGCGGCCGTACCCTCTACTACGCCAATTCGATGGAAGCGCAAAAAGATGCCGCCGCCGCCCCCATGCGCATCGCTTTTACCCACATTCCGGACCTGGAACTGGAGGACGACACCCCGGAGCGCGGGATGCCGCGATAACGCGGCTGCCGTCAGGGGCCGCACTCGAACATTCAACATTCAACCCTGAACGTTAAACGTTGAGCGTTGAATGTTGAGCGTTTATCAGCAAATCGCATTGGCAGCGGCAGCTGTCACAGCATAAATTCTTACCACCCGTTCGCTGCGCTCTCTAGAGCACACCGAGAGCGCAGAGCCATACAAATCAGAGAGAACCAATCAGGCTCATGACCACCCATCCCTCAGTGCTCTCAGTACTCCCTCAGGGCGGAGTCAGGACATTTCTGTCCTGCCGTGCACTGTGGCTGAACGTGGCGCAGGTCTTTCCGCTAGCCGCCTCCCCAAGCTCGCCCGGTTTGTCCCGACGTTTGATATGCGCGACATGCGCAAGCGCAGTCCCTACTCTGTGCTGTGAGTGACCAAGAGGAGACAGCCGGGACGGCTGTCCTACGTAGGACAGTGCCTCCGGCCTATCTTATGGCTCGTCGAACTACCTGCACCGCTAAGAACCAGGCGGCAGCGGACTGGAGGAGGAGGGTTAGGACCAGACACTAGGCCAATCCGCTAAGCACATGTATATTGCCCGCATGAACGCAGCCGCACAGCTGTTGAGCGGAGATAACGGCTACCAGTCCACGCAAATACAAAAAATCGGCTGGCTGTGGGTGGCTGATTTTGCGTGATGACCCAAAAAAAGGGCCATCGGTAATCCGATGACCCTTTGAAAATAACTTTTTACCCGCAAGGACTCTTCCGAGACTTAGCGGCGACGGCGCAGCAGCGTCAGCAGGCCAAGCCCACCGATGAGGATTGCAGCGCTGGGTTCGGGGACAGCTGCAAACGATGCTCCGATGTAGCTCGCTGTGTTGTTTAAACCACCAACGGTTATGGAATAATCGCCAGCCGGCTCATCTGTTGTCCATGCTGCAAGTGATTTGCCGCGACCACCATAGCTCAACTTATTAGTGTCATACGTGCCAGTGCCGGAGGTGCTATCTAAGGAGAGTAAATTACCCCCTGAAACGTTACGGCCAACTTCCCAAAAAATGAAAGCACCAGATGTTGTTGAGGTCAGGTTGGGCGAAGATCCAGTTGCAGGAGCAAATATTGTATTTGCAATATCAAATCCTGAGGCTGTGCCGCTAAGCGCGAAAATGTTGACAGCATATGCTTCATTCAACCCCTCGTAATTGATCTGCAGATCGGTATCAGCAGTGACACTGTCAAAATACCACATTGATTGGTGCGCACGTTGATAGGTCCCGCCAACTACTTCAACTAAGTTAGTTCCGTTATAAGTGATGCCGCTTACAGCATTTCCCGCATTATCCCCGCGCTTGGTAGCAACCGAGATTACAAACTTGTCGGCGCCCGAAGCTGAAAAACCAGCGCCTGAGAGAGTGGCTGAGGTGATAGTTGTGGTATCAAACCAGTCTAGCTGCTCGGCATTGTCATAGGTGCCTTGTCCAACGCCTGAGAACGAACTGTTAACGATGACTGCACCACTGGAAAGACTAGCAGCGAGCATGAAGCAGGCGCCGCCGATTAGCGGGAAGTTTTTGTGTGAATAAAGTAATTTCATGTGTGTCTATATGGTTGGTAGTTAGTCCTAGCAGGTTAAATGAGCCAAAGGAATAAGATGGATTTTTGTGGGTGAGAGAACAACCCCCGCAAAATGATAGTTGGATAGTCTAACATTTTTCTATAAATTTCAAATTATCTATTCTCGACAACCATGACCTTTTAGGGTAAGGCTTATCACATGAAGTCCTTCCAGCCCCAAAGCGTCGCCGAACAGGTGGCGCGGCATCTTCGTGCTGAGATCACAGCGCATCGAATCCGAAGCGAGATGCCGGGCATCCACCAACTGGCGGCGGAACTGGCGGTGAACCACAAAACGGTGAAAGCCGCTCTGGAGATACTACAGAAAGAAGGCCTTTTGGTTTCGCAGGGTTCGGGCAAGCCACGCCGTATTGAATTAAAGGATATTCCCCCCACGCAGAGCATGCGGATCGCAATCCTGCCCTACGAACCTTCCGATAGGACCTCGAACGACTTCAACCAACTGCTCGCACGGCTGAATGAAGCGGGACACGTCTGTTTTTATGCCAAAAAGACTTTGATTGAACTCAAAATGGATGCGCCTCGGGTGGCCGACTTCGTTCGCGCAACGGAGGCGGATTCCTGGGTCATTATAGCCGGCTCGCAAGGGGTCCTCGACTGGTTCGCGGAGCAGGACTTCCCTGCGTTCGCCCTGTTCGGCCGTAGCATGCAAGTGGATATTGCCGCCAGCGCCCCAAAGAAGCTACCGGCTTTGTCGGTTGCAGTCCAGCGCCTGGTGGCGATGGGGCATCAGCGTATGGTGCTGCTGGCACGCGCAGAGCGGCGCAAGCCGACCCCGGGTTTTTTGGAGCAAGCTTTTCTCGACGAGCTCGAGTCGCAGGGCATCGCAACAGGCTCCTATAATCTCCCGGATTGGGAGGAAAGCCCTGCCGGGCTGCAACAGTCGCTGGACGCACTCTTTCGTCACACCCCACCGACCGCATTATTTATCCAGAACCCTCAGGTTTCCGTGGCGATACTACAGCATGCGGCCAGTCGTGGGCTCACCATCCCGAAAGATTTCTCAATGGTCAGTATGGACCCCAATCCGGCCTTTGCCTGGTGCCACCCAACGATTGCCCATATCGACTTCGACAGCGACCCCTGGTTGCGCCGCATCGTGCAGTGGGCACGAAATGTCGCCCGGGGCAAGGACGACCGCCGCAAGGTTTTTTATCCGGCGAAGTTTATCGCAGGCGGAACAATCGGCCCGGCGAAGCAGGGCTAGCAAGGGCATGATTCTTAAAGATGAGTGATTATTTTAAAACGACTCCAAATGCGGCGGCTGATAGGAATTTGCTTTTTGGCGGCGACAGCCGCCGGGGTGAGGGTTCATATGTGTTACTGCCGGTGCAAATGGTTTCAGGGATACAGTCTTAATGGGTGATGATACCGTCAGTGGGGATGATATAACCACAGGTCCTGATGGGATCTGTGATACAGTAGCATATTCAACTGATTTAGCACCCGCCTTTGACCCGTCCGCTGCAGATCTAGAGTCCTATTTGAACGACGTTTGGGGTAAACAAGCTAACATTTATTTTTCTGTCACTAAGAGTAATATTCAGGTTAATTACGATTTAGATCGGAGCAACACACTCGCACACCCTTCATTAGGGCCTGCTGCAAATCCAGCCGAGGATAATGCCATATCAACAGCCGCGAAAGATACTTCTGTTGACTTTAATATTTACTACGTTTTTATTAGAGACCAAACTATAGGAACAACGAATATTACTAGAGGTGAGACATGGACTGCTGCTAATGGTGATAACACTTCTCTAAATCACACGGCTCATGAAGTTGGACACTTGCTGAGTATCCCTGAATCGGGTCATAGTACAGACCAAAGCGACCTAATGTATCGTGCTGGTATATCGACTAATCCTACACGTGTGATTAAGCGAGATTGGGATACAGTGAATCCAAACTAATAATCCAAACTAATTATGAATCAAAAGAAACAAATTTTCGTGTGTTTGGCATACCTTACTATGTCCTCGCTTTCTTTAGTTTTAGCTGAAAATAAAGCTCCCATGGCTGAGCAATCTACGACTAGCGTTATGTTATCTGCAAAATCGTTAAGAGCCAAGTTAGAAAAAAAGTTATCTGAGCCAGGTGGAAATGAGAATAGCGTAGAAGTTCTTCGAATTAGACGTGATTTGGCAAAAATAGGTGATCGTAAGGAGCGGTCAGATCTTATTATGAGGCTCAAATCAGACAGTCCACAAATAAAATATGGGGCAATTCAGGATGCTGAATATGTAGGAGGCAGTGATATGATTTTTGGACTCGCTCAACTGTTAGATGCTCCTGAGGGATATGATACAGCTACTACTTTACATAAAACATTACCTGATGGTGAGCAACCGCAGTGTGACATTATTTATGAACCTGTAAGCATTGCAGCAGCAATGGCATTGGCTGAGATTGTTGAGAATCCTCCAGTACCCCCAATCGGCGAAAATAAAAAGTTTTACACTAAAGATGATGTTAAGAAATGGTTGGAGTGGCGAAAATCAATCAAGATGGTCGGCGATGCAGTTCAAACTGGGAGAGATTGAAGAAAACGTACGCGTGTCGATCTGCACCAGCAGGATGTCTGCGCGTAATACCTAAAAACTCATCCGCGTAATCGTAATACCTAAAAACTCATCCGCAGAAGAAAAGCCTCCAAAGTTCAACTACGACGAGTAATCGAGGAGTGTCAGTGACACGAGAAAACGCCAATAACTGATAGGAATTTGCTTTTCGGCGGCGTAGCCGCCGGGGGTGAGGGTTAAGCGGGTGTTAATTCGTAACTGGCTGACGATCTCGAAATCATTTTTGCACCAGTCTTTGGTGTTCACCATAGTGAAGTTCAGTGGGGTGCCATCGTCACGCTCGAAGCTATTGATGCCCCTAAGGATCTTGGCGGAAGCATACACATCCGGCGTCGTAATTTGGTCGAGTAGTCGGGCGAACTCGGCATCGGAAAGCGAGACGGCATTGAGCTGCTCGAATTTCTTGCGAAAATTGGCCTCCAGGGATTCGAGGTCAGTAATGTCCGGCCGATGTGTGTATTTCAGTGCCTTCAGTTTTTCAATGAATCGCTCCTCGATATCCGCCTCACTCACCAGTATGTCGTGCGGCTCGTCACTTTGCCGATAGGAGTTCTCTGATGTGGTCATCTGGAACGAGAGTGAGTTTAACTTATGAACTGTAAATTCATAAATTCGTATTCCCGAACGTTATTTTCCTGTTTTCAGCGGTGCAAAACGGGTGCCCATTTGCATGCAAATGCTCAGCGTTGAGCTGCCCTTCGATCTGCCTGAGAATGTTGGAGTCCTTGCTTGATTAATGAGTAAGATAGGGCTCACTTAGAAGCGTAAACCTCGGGAACTTCTTCCTCAGCCAGTAATGGCTGATAGGAGCCGAGGTTTCTTTTTGGTCTGACAAGAAAGGCGATCCAGTTGCCCCGGAACGCGTCGGTGTGGATACGGTAGTTGATCTTGGTCATCAGAAACCCGCCCTTCCAATTGTGGCGAATTCGCCATAATTAAAATCCGGGTTATTCACGCGTTCCCAAATGCCAAGAAACTCCACCGTATTCCGGTTTCTCAGCCAGTCAGAGATGAAGAAATCCCCATCTTTCGCCCGTAGCATGTCGGTCAGGGAGATGTAATCCTCGTTTTTGACGCTGACGATGCGAATCGGCGTGTTCTTTACGGTAATCGATGTCGATTTTTTACTCATTCTAATCCGCAACCTTTCTGACCGTCTCAATCGATTCATTCAAGCCTAAGGTCGGCAAGGTTTCGGGCGAGCGTGGTGCGGGTGGAGGGAGTCGTTCCGAGCGAAGCGACAAGACCGGTTGTGAAGCAAACCGGACCACCGAAGGTGACGTAGCGCGGCAGCGCGTAGAGGGCAAAGTCAGAGCACTTAGCCCCGAAGGAGTGACTGAAGCGGCTGCCCTCTGGGCGCTGAGGGAACAGACGACCGGAAGTCACAAGAAGCGGAGCGAAAATGCGGGTGGAGGGAGTTGTTCCGAGCGAAGCGACAAGACCGGATTGGTGCGAGGTGCACCAAGACCGGACCACCGAAGGTGAGGCGAGCGGAAGCCGCTGAAAAAAGTGGTGCGGGTGGAGGGAGTCGAACCCTCGTCTCAACCTTGGGAAGGTCATATAATAGCCGTTATACGACACCCGCGAATGGAAGTGGTTATGATCGAAAAATTGAAATTAGCTATCTTTAAACTGCGCCACGAGACCGGTGACGGTGGACTTGGCATCGCCGTAGAGCATCCGTGAATTTGGGGCGGTGAAGAGCGTGTTTTCAAGCCCGGAAAATCCGGCGCCCTTGCCGCGCTTGAGGCAGAAGGTGGTCTTGGCCTTATAGGCTTCGATGATGGGCATGCCGTAGATGGGGCTGCTCTCGTCATTGGCTGCGGCTGGATTCACTACGTCGTTAGCTCCTATAACGATGGCGACATCCACCATCTCCATGGTCGGATTAACATCGTCCATCTCACAGAGCTGCTCGTATGGCACGTCCGCCTCCGCTAGGAGCACATTCATGTGGCCCGGCATACGACCGGCCACGGGATGGATGGCGTAGCGCATTTCGCAGCCGTTCTCTTCGAGTTGCTCGCCGAGTTCTTTGACCGCATGTTGGGCCTGAGCAACGGCCATACCGTAGCCGGGGATGACGACCACGCTCTTGGCTGCTTCGAGAATGTAATACGCATCCTCGACCGAGATGGGCTTTAGCTCACCCGTGCTGGTGCCGCTGCTCGCTTGTGTGGTTGCGCCGAAGCCGGAGAAGAGGACATTGGTCAAGGTCCGGTTCATGGCTTTACACATGATGATAGTCAGAATGAGACCGGAAGCACCGACCAGACAGCCTGCAACGATGAGCACGTTATTTTGAATGACGAAACCGGCGGCGCAGGCAGCCAGCCCCGAGCAGGAATTGAGCAGGGAGATGACGACCGGCATGTCACCACCGCCGATGGGCATGACGGCGAAGATGCCGAGCAGCAGTGACAGGACGATGACCGCGATGAGCATCGGGTAGCCCAGTGAGCCGGAGGGATCGATGGCAAAGGCTATACCGGTGCCGAGGATGCCGAGCGCGAGTAGGGCGTTGAAAAGTTTTTGCGCCGGGAAGGTGAGCGCGCGTCCACCGAGTTTGCCGGAGAGCTTGCCCCAGGCATACATGGAACCGGTGAAGGTGATGCCGCCGATCAGGATGGCGAGAACGATGACGGAGGCCGTAAAGGTATCGATAGTTGTCAGGCTATCTTTTACTTTTAATACGATGTCACCCATGTCCATTCGGACAGATTTGAAGGCAACGACCCGCTGGTATTCCGCCCAGCCCACGAGTAGCGAGGCGAGCCCGCCGAATCCGTTGAAGAGGGCCACGAGCTCCGGCATACCGGTCATTTGCACTCGCTTGGCTGCGATGACACCGATTAGGCCACCCAAGGCCAGACCGCCGAGGACAAGTTTGTAGTCGAGGCCGCTCTTGAGCAGGGTGACGACGACGGCCAGCAGCATGCCAGCGGCGGAGATTAGGTTACCCCGTTGCGCCGTATCCGCGCGTCCCAGCATCTTAATGCCGAAGACAAAAAGAATGGCGGCTATGATGTAGAAAAAATTGGCTAGGATGACCATTACTTGCCCTTCTTTTTAAACATGCTGAGCATGCGATCCGTCACCATGTAACCACCGACCACGTTGATGGTTGCGAGCACGATGGCGGCAAAGCCGAGCCAGGTGCTGAGGGGGTCGGCGCTGGTATTGACGGCTAGAATCGCGCCGACCACCGTGATGCCGGAAATCGCGTTGGATCCGGACATGAGCGGCGTATGGAGCTGCGAGGGGACCTTGGCAATCAGCTCAAAGCCGAGAAAGGCCGCGAGCACGAAGATGAAAAGGAGGAGGATGAGTTCCATTGGGCGGGATGTGGGATGCGAGATGCGGGATACGAGATGTGTGATGAAACCGCGTGAGGCGCAGCCTCTAACGCGGCGGGATGCGGAATGTGGGGAAAAAGAACTGAAAACTGGAAAACTGAAAACCGGAAAACTGATTAAGTCTTAAACTTCTCATGCACGATCTTGCCGTCTTTTGTGATGAGGCAGCCGGAAAGGATTTCATCATCGAGGTCGAACTTGAAATCCTTCGCTTCGATATCCCAGAAGTGCTCGATTAGATTGCAGAAATTGGAAGCGAGCATGAGGGTGGCATCCTTTGGGAAATAGCCTTCGAGATTCTCTGGGCCGATAACGCGCACGCCATTTTGGGTTATAACCTCTTCGCCCACTTTCGAGCCAGCTACATTGCCCCCGGATTCGACGGCAAGATCGACGACGATACTGCCCGGCTGCATATTTTCGAGGACCTGCTCGTTGAGAATGAGCGGAGCTTTCCGGCCGAAAAGTTTGGCAGTTGTAATGACGACGTCGGCCCGTGCGCAGGCCTTGGCCATTTCTTCGCGCTGTTTTTCGAGCTGCTCGGGAGTGAGTTCCTTAGCGTAGCCCTGGTCAGTCTGCCCGGTATCGCCGAGATCAACTTTTATGAACTTCGCGCCGAGTGATTTGACCTGTTCTTCGACGACAGGGCGGGTGTCAAAAGCTTCCACACGTGCGCCCAGTCGTTTGGCGGTAGCAATGGCTTGTAGTCCGGCCACGCCGACACCGATGATGAAGAAGCGCGCCGGCGAAATCGTGCCGGACGGAGTCATCATCATCGGAAGAATTTTACGCATTCGGTCTGCGGCCATGATGACAGCCGCGTAGCCGGCGAGGTTGGCCTGTGAGGAGAGCGCATCCATTTTCTGGGCAAGCGTGGAGCGGGGGATCATCTCGAGGCTGATGGCGTCAATCTTCCGGGCGGCCAGTGCATCGATGAGGGTCTTTTCATTAAAAGGGTCCAGGAAGCTGAGGTGAAGCGTGCCGGGCCGCATCTTTTCGATTTCGGACAGCTCGGGCTTGCGCACCCGGGCGACGATGTCGGCCTGCTCGTAGCCGGTCGCGGCATCCGGCACGATGGTAGCACCCGCAGCTTCGTAGTCGGCATCGCTGAAGTCAGATTTTAGTCCGGCACCCGCTTCGACCAGCACTTCCATGCCAAGCGCCTTGAGTTTGGCCGCAGTCGCCGGGGCAAGGCTGGCGCGGGTTTCCGCAGGGTGAGTCTCGCGCGGGGTAAAAAATCGTTTCATCGGATTTGTCATGTAAACAACTCACCAAATGAAAGCCAGACTTTCCTTGGGAACTTCATTTCTACTGAATTTGCCGTAGCAGGAGTTCTTTTTCTTCTTCGCTGAGTCGATTCGAGTAGTTGACGGATCGACTGGCATCAAAAGGATCTCCTTGGGTCCATTTTCTTAAGACCTGACTGAGTTCACTTTTACGCAACTGGTCTTGCTGAATGCTCAATGCCAGGTCGAAAGCGCTCTTGAAATCTTCATTATTCGTTTTAAAGCCGACGATTACCTTTACGGCATGGTCGCGACCTGACCCGGGGGAGAGGGAGCGGGCCCATTGTTCGGCCTGATTGCTGTCTGCTTTGGCCCATTGGCTGGAAATGGTCTGGTAGGCCCTGGCCTGAAATGATTCGTCCTGTTCATATTGAATCCATTGGTAGGCCATCCGGGGATCGATGGCGGCGAATTCATCGAGGACTTTCAGTCTCGTGGAGTCTTTGACCGGACCATTCGGCAGGCGATCAATGGTGTTGCGCACGAGTTGCCCTTCACCGCGAACGGTGAGTTCTTCCAGGAATTCGCCGAGCGCGTCATTGCGCCCGTTTTGTTCGGGGAGGTTTTTCAGCAGGCGAATGGCGCCGGCCTTATCGGTTTTGGAGAGCTGTCTGGCCAGGGTCAGCTGGACTTTTGAGTTGATGTCGGCATCGATCCAATCGACTCCAGCGATATAGGCTTTAGCCGCATCCGGGTCTGCCCAGATCCAGTTTTCCAAGGCCTCCGCCGACTGAGTTTCGCGCAGCCTGCCCGCTCCCTGACTTCGAATCATTTTGAGCGTCTCTTCCGGTGCGTGGAGCATCATTACATCGAGATGCTTCTTGAAAATAGCATCTTTCTTTTCGCCTTCCGGAAGCTCGTGGAGCAGGGGGAGGATTTCAGATGAGGGACGGCGGCGGAGGAACTCGTCAAAACTGTCGAGAAATGCCTGCTCGCGGAGTTCGGCACTCAGGTTGTCCTTTGCCCACTGAATCGGGTCGGAATGGTCGCGAAGATTTTGACGCAACATACTCGTCACGACTTGGCCGGGCGCATCGACCTGCGACAGGATAAATTGAAGCTGCTCTTTGGTGAGAGGGGCGGATCTGGAATATCGCTTGAGCACATCCTGATAATATTCTGTTCCCCTTTGCTGTTGTGCCCACTTCCATGCCAGCGTCGGCTCCTGTTTCAGCCAAGTGTTAAAAAGCCTGAGGACCGCTTGATTTCGATGCTCTGGTCGTATCGCGTCGAGAGCGGTTAGGAAAGTCGATTGATCTTTAATAGGAATGCGGCTGTAGGCGTTTGAAATATAGCCGTCCCAAGGCGCTTCATTCAGCGTATCGATTAATTGGCCGATATTATGCCGGCCGAGACGCTCGGCCATGGGCCATGCGACTTCGCCGGGGAAGTGACTTTCCCGAAATAACCGGACGACAATATCGGTTTTTATGGGGTGCCAATTTATCCTATCTAAAAGGTGGTGCTGTAGAGTGCGATCCTCGATGCTTAGCAACCAACCGACGGCTTGTTCCGTGTCCTGATCCAACCAACTTTTGTAGGCATCAGAGAGAAGTCTTTCCCGCTCCCTGCGATTGTGGATTTGGCTGAGGAATGCGAGTGTGTCTTCAGGCGCGGCGAGCGCCCATTCCTCAACCAGCATCTTTTTGCACCGATAGGGCTGGCTCAGTTGTTCTGCCAGTGCAAAGCCGTCTTCCGGTGCCTCCCGCACGATAACGGGGAGCAGTGCCATGTAGAGTTGTTGGCGGATTGTCTTATTGAGTGAACTGTTCTCGAAGAGAAAGCGCAGCGGCTCGTCCGATGCTTGCTCCAGCCATTCAGTCGTTATCGCCAAGAGGCTTGCCTCGTTCATCTCGATGTCTGTTGAACTGGCATGCAACAATGCCTCCTGTGGCGAACGCTTGGCAATATCCCGGACGGCTTGATTCTCTGCGGCTGATTTTCGGGCTGCCGCCGTCTCCTCCTTTGACGCTTGCTCGGCGGAGGCACTGCTGCTGGCCTGGTGCTGTTGGCCTGTCGAAGCACGGTTGTATGCACCAGCAAAGAATGCCGTCAGGCAAAGCCCAGCCAAGCAGAGCCACGCGACGATTGTTTTGCTGGGGTGTGAATTACCTGCGCTCATTCGAAATCCTCCAGCAGGCTTTCTTTCTCGGCCTTGGTCAGATCCGGGGAATAGCGAATGGCCTGGCGCGCCTCCTTGGGGGCGACTTGTTTCCAATTCGCTACAACAGACCTCAGCTGCCTCAAGCCCGCCTCTCGGTTGCTCAGGCTAAGCGCCCAGGGAAAGGCCTCGCCCGGTGAGGCATATCTGAGGCTGGCTATGATTTCATAGACACCGCTATCCCGGAGTGGGCCGACGGGCAGCGTCTCTACCCAGGCGGATGCTTTTACAGAATCGCTGCGCAGCAGTGCTTCCGCGACCTCCCGCACCACAACTTTCTGGGTAGTTTCATTTGCGTGTTGTTCCACCCAATCAAATGTTTCGATTGGATTTTTATAAATCAGCTGCCGGTGCATTCCTAAAATGGCAGCATTTTTGACCGAGTTGTCCTGCAAGCCTTGCACCACTTCTTTGGCATAGATGGCATCACGGTTAGCGATAGCTGGGAGAATGCGGTTTAAACTCACATTCTCTCCCTCTTGCAGGGGTAAGGAAAGTGTCCATCGGACGGCGGCCCGCATATCTGTCTTGGCCCATTCGTAGGCGATGACTGCCTGAAGCTCTGCCAGATTCTCGACCGAGGTTGTTGTTATCAGTGGATCATTCAAAACCTGCATTGCGAGGTGAGGGTCTTTGGCGGCGACAAGTCCGATGAGGCGGCCCACGGGTTTAGATTCGCTGGAGAGTCTGCGGACAAAATCTATCGCGTTTTCCACGCCGATGCTTTGCAGCAAATTTCCATAATTGAGGTCGCTGACTTGATCCTCACTCAGTTCCTGCAATGCCGTGAAGGCATGTTCCGGCTTAGTGCTGTTGAAAAATTTCAGGTAGGTGTGCAGTGCTTTGTCGCGCTCTTGGCCTTGCAGCTCTTGTTGAATCCAGCCCAAGGCTTGATCCGGATTGGCGCGCATGATCTTTCTGACGATGTTGATGGTGTAGCTTTGGCGAACGGAAGGGCTTGCAACTTGTTTCACGGCCGCAAAGGCAATCGCAGGATCTGTCTCGGCAAGCTGGTCGGTATATCGCCCGACAAGTTCGGGGTAAAATCGAGTGCCGGACTGTTGTTGAATCCAAGCCCATGCGGCATCCGGTTCCCGCTTGGCCCACTTCGCTGCCAGTGCCGCAATAAACGCCGGGTTCGGTTCCGCACCGAATACCTGTTTTGCGATGTCGAGCTTTGCCGCGTCGAGTGCGCCTCCGTATTCGACATACCGCCACATGGCGATGCTTCGAGCACGGTCATCGGGCTGCCGGTTGACCCACGCCATCATGGATGTATAATCTTTATCTTGTAATGCACCAAAGGCGTATCTCCATGAGTCGGCATCTCTCTGGCGCGGAGGGATGCGCTCAATCAGACTGATGATCGACTGGGGAGATAGATGTTTGTAGGCATTGGGGCGAAGTCCGGTGATCAATTCGTGCTGTAAGCCTTTGTCTTCAAGTTCAAGTAGCCAACTGTAGGCGGCCTCTGGTTCTGAGAGCATCCAAGAGGAGAGTGCCGTGCTTTCTGTGCTGCCATGTCCCTTTGCGGCATTGTTGTTTATAGCAAACTCCAGCGCGGCCTTAGGGTCGATGGCGGCCCAGGCTTTTATCATATCATTGGCCATATACCTGGAAGCTACGTTGTAGTCATGCTCAAGGAGTTGCCGCCAAATGGACACGACTCGTTCCGGGTCGCTTGCGATTAATTTCTTACAAACTTCATCGAACAGATCGACGGGTGTAGGCCAGACATATTCTGTTTCGAAATCGACGAGCGCCTTGCATGCTCCATCCAGATCACGTTCGACCCAGTCTTTGACTATCGCCACTCGGACCTCTTCCGGGATGCTGATATCCAGTTCGTGTGCAATTGTAAGTGCTCGTGTTGGAGAGTGCTTACCGAGATTGAATAGGATCTCCTGCCTAGCTAAATATTTAAAGGTAACATCTTCCAACTCATTCGCTTGCTTTAGTGCGTTCTCAGCATCGCGGCTGGCGAGTTCGCCAAAGCTGGCAATCATCAGCGCGGTCTGGTTGGCTCCGCTGGGCAGGGCCAGAGCATAGGTCAGGGCTTGTTGCGGGTCGAGCTTCGCCAATCTGTTCTGAAGTAAAGTGACGGCTGTTTCCCGAGTTGAGTGGTGGGTGTTGTAGTCAACCGTTGCGAGCAGGGTGGCGATCTGTTCGAAGGATAGCTGGCTAACAATGTAGTTCAGTGCCGATCTGGATTCCGAGTCGGTGGAAGCTTCAAGAATTGCAAGTTGGCACAATTTTCCGAAATCCAGACTATCCTCTATCGTAGAATCCAGATGTTGCCAGTGCCCGGCATCCTTCACCGGTTCAGCGGAAGCCACTCGATTTGCAGGTATTTCCACATGATGCCAAATGTTGCCCGCGAGCGTCCCCAAAAGATAGGCCAATCCGATCAATGCGGTTCCCGCTATGCACCGTAAGAAAAGGTTTTGAAGCGGGCGTTTCATCGGACTACTGAACTGAACTGAACTGAACTGAACTGATAGGAATTTGCTTTTCGGCGGCGTAGCCGCCGGGGGTGAGGGTTAAGCGCCAATGCCCCCGGAGGAACACCCCACGCTAGGAGTAGCCACGACCACATGGACATATTACTGATAGGAATTTGCTTTTTGGCGGCGACAGCCGCCGGGGTGAGGGTTCAAGGGAGAGGGGCGATTTAAACTGAAGGTTGAGGTTTGAGGGATGAATTATGTCCGATTCGAGAGCTTTAATCGGATGCTCTAGCAAAAGCTCTCCTTTAAAGATCAGCAAGAGCAAATTTCCGACGAAATTCCTGCCTTTCAATGCATGCTCAAGCGTTCCGCGCCTGTGTGGTGCGGATTTTCATTGGTTTGAGACTTGGATCAGTCGGCCCAGAAGATTGGCTCGTTATCCTGCGCCCAGGGGTCGGGGTCTTCGATCTCGAGAAGCAGGCCGTCTTCGAGTGGCTGGATCTCCCCTGCTTGGGGATTCGCTGTTGGCGTTGCTCCTGTCGGCTCGGCCCTTTCGCGTTTGTAGTGTGGGGCGGTGGGCATCCAGGCTGCGGCGTTCT
>Ga0306899_1000680_pt1 | contig 15874 bp, 13 predicted proteins | sample AntRauMFilla3764_FD_190407 | JGI IMG/M metagenome (GOLD analysis project Ga0306899, IMG submission 190407) | Saline lake microbial communities from Rauer Islands, Antarctica - Metagenome Filla 3 #764 (v2) (version 2) | ecosystem: Environmental > Aquatic > Non-marine Saline and Alkaline > Saline ... | reverse complement strand
GTGGTAAACCGCACCAGGGTATTGAATTCGTTGTTTGCGTGCCATGTTAGGAAGCTTGCCTGAATGTCGGTAGGAATGCAATATTTAATTTAAACGTTTGACCCCTTTTTTTTGTTTCATTATTTAATTTAAACGTTTGACCCCTTTTTTTGTTTTGGGTGTTGGTGCGCTATGCAGTTCCACCCGTCATACAGGTAAGCTTCAACATTCGTTCCGTCGTCTTTTTCGACAAGACGTCCTTGATAATCATAAATGAAATCGATACTGAGCGTTCCGTTATCTGCGTTAACGAGGCGGTTTTCGCCGTTCCACGCGTAAGTCCAGTTGCCGCCGTTGCTAGTCAGGTTGCCGTCTGAATCGTGGACGGGATTTACGCCATCGATTGCGGTGTATTGATTGACGGCGTTGGCAGTGTACGAAGCGACAGGCTGGAAGCCTGTGCTACTTTTGCGGTTGCCGATTTCGTCAAAAGCGTAGGTCGGATTGAAGTTGCTCGCGGTTAATGTGTCGTTGGTGGATGCGGTGACCTGACCTAGATAATCGTAAGTGAAGGTATCTTTGTGTATCGTGAGGGCATCATCGCAACTTTGCTCGCGGTCGGCGCGTTGACCTAATGCGTTGTAGGTGTAGGCGTAGTTGCTCACAATGGTGTCGGTGCCGACGGTTTCTTTGTTTTCGATGCCTATCATGGCGTTGCGTCCTGATTCATAGGTATGCGTGGCAATATGGACGGGGCTGGTGATGCTGGCAAGGAGATTACGCGTGTTCGGCGTGTAGCCGTAAGTGAAGGTGTCGGTGGCGAGGAGGCCTGATACAGTCTCGGTTGCGACTTGGAAGCGTGCGTTGTGGGCGTAGTCGGTGCTGCGATCTACGGTGGCGAGTGTCGGTGAGAGGAAAATTCATAAGACACCCATATGAAAATTTATAAGACACCCATATAAATTCCTCAAAAAGAAATTTAAAGAGAAATTTAAAGGACACCCAAATATTAAAGTCACGACAACGGACCAATCTAAACTGCTGTTAATTTCGAAGCATAGCCCCAAAACTTGCCTTCCCTCGGCAAATAAAGCTCCGGTTCGAGGACTTACCTCGGCAACGGAGATAGCTCTACGACGATTGCTGCGGATTTGGTTCCCTTTTGATGCCCTCGGGGAAGGAACACCGGGCTAAGCGGCTTGTTTTGAGCCGTGGTAGAGCTGCCTGCTACCACTTTGCCCTTTCAACCAGCTTTGGCCCTTTTCCCGGGCCCGGGCTAGGATCAACTCCAGCGGACCCGCGATCCGGTAAAAAAGACCGCCATAGCTCTCGACCTTGCGGACCCAGTTCTTCGGAATCGACTCCACACAGAAACGCACGGCGCACACAGCGGGAAATACAGTGATACACGCCCACCTGATCCACATCCACGACTGTTTTTCTAGCAATTGGCATCCCTGAGTGTCTTTTTGTTCACCTTTCAGCCGTCAGTCAAGCATTTTGAGGAATTGATATGGGTGTCCTTTAAATTTTTTAAATTTTTCTTTAAATTTTTCCTTTAATTTTTTTTTAAATTTTTCCACTGCGGGAAATCCTTGGATCGCACAGCACTTGTATATGGGGCATCCCTCCCGTGTAACCAATCTAATCCGAAAACTTTCAATCAATGAATAACTTGGAATATTTATATTCTACGTTTGCCCCCTTTTCCTCACCACACTTTACGATAGAAAAAGAAAAGACCACTTGACTTGTGTAGCGAATGCAACACACTAATTCGCCATGAAAAGTGCAGCCATTCACAGTCGCATCGACCCGGAAACGAAGCAAAAAGCGGAGACAATTCTTCACCGCCTTGGGATGAGTCCCACGGAGGCGATCCGGATGTTCTATACGCAGATTACGCTGCGCAACGGCTTGCCCTTTACGGTTGAAATTCCGAATGAAGAAACAGAAAGGGCTCTGGAAGATTCGCGTGCAGGTCGAAATCTCGAGCGTTTTGAAAGTGTGGATGACCTGATTGACGGCTGGAAGTAATGAAACCGGTCATTCAAACTAGTCAGTTCAAAAGGGATATCAAGCGTCTGAGGAAGAGAGGAAGGGATCTCGAAAAGCTGGGGGATGTCGTCCGGTTACTTGCCGCAGATGGACCTCTCGAAGAAAAACACCGTGACCATGCTTTAATTGGCAAGTGGTCTGGTTCCAGAGATTGCCATATAGCGACTTGAATAGCCTGTGTATTTAAAGCATCGTGTATTTAAAGCACCTCAAGCGGATGGATTCAAAGGGTTGCTCGAAAAGGATGAGGTCCATAAATCGTGGAGGCGCAAATGCGATAAGTCCGGGTTCCCGAGGAAAATAGTCAGACTCAACACCGTAGGGACTTCGCTTGCGAATGTCCAGTGCCGCCCGCCTAGGCGCCTGGTCTCCCGTCCACATTCGCGGCCTACACAGGCCAAGACTTTTCGCGACATCCGCAAGCGGAGTCCCTACGGAGGGCGCGTGTATCCAAATGCGAAGGCATTCGACTACGGGGAACATGTGTCACTTAAAACCGATAAGAGTTATCGCCCGTTTCATTAAATACCCTGTGTAATTCATGAACACTCTTTTTTTATAATGCTGTTGTGGAAATGCGCTAAAGTCTCTTGAAGGATTAAATTTGATGTTCGATGTTGAAGGTTGGATGTTCAATGTTCGACGTTCTTGAAAAGCATCCCCCAGCCCAGTTACACCGGAGAACTCCCGATCCACCAGCGACGGGAGGAGATTATCCGGTGCCTGCAATCGAATCAAGTCGTGGTCATCGCGGGCGAGACGGGCTCGGGGAAAACCACCCAGATCCCGAAGTTTTTACTCGAATGCGGTTTCGGCCAAAAGGGCTGGATCGGCTGCACGCAACCCCGACGGGTGGCGGCGCTTTCCGTAGCGCAACGTATTGCCGAAGAGCTGCAGGTCAATTACGGGCAAGAGGTCGGCGCAAAGATCCGCTTCACCGATGAGACCCGAAAAGATTCAGCTATCAAATTGATGACTGACGGCATCCTGCTCAATGAAATGCAGGACGACCCCATGCTGCGCGGCTACGACGCCATCGTGATCGACGAGGCCCACGAGCGCAGCCTGAATATCGATTTCATCCTGGGCTGTCTCCGAAACCTATCCAAGCGACGCCAGGATCTGAAGATTATCATTACGTCGGCCACCATCGATACGCAGCGATTCTCCGAAGCATTCGACCACGCTCCAGTAATTGAGGTCTCCGGGCGGATGTATCCGGTCGATACCATCTACCGCCCTATCGAAGAAGTCACACCGGGCGATAAGGACTTCGATTACATCGACGCAGCCGGCGTTGTGATCAACCAGATCTTGGCAGAGAACCGAGAGGGCGATATTCTCACCTTCCTGCCCGGAGAGCGCGATATCCACGAACTCCGCAAGGTCCTGGAAGATAGCCCCGCCCGTCAATGCGATCTACTGCCGCTCTACGGTCGCCTCGGCAAGGCCGACCAGCAACGCATTTTCCATCCTCAGGGCAAACGGCGCATCATACTCTCCACTAACATTGCGGAGACCTCACTCACCGTGCCGGGCATTCGCTACGTGGTGGATACCGGCCTGGCCCGTATCAGCCATTACAGCCCGCACTCCCGCACCCAACGCCTGCCCATCGAGCCCATTGCCCAATCCAGCGCTGAACAACGCAAAGGCCGCTGCGGCCGCATCAGCAACGGCGTCTGCTACCGACTGTATTCAGAAGAGGACTACGAGGCTCGCCCCGAATTCAACACGCCGGAAATCCATCGCTCCAATCTGGCCTCGGTCATTCTGCGCATGATGGCCTTCAAGCTCGGCGATATCCGGACCTTCCCCTTTATCGACCCGCCTGTCGACAATGCCATCGTGGGCGGCTATCGCCTCTTGTCCGAGTTGGGCGCGGTCACTCGTGATGAAAAAAGCGCGAACGAAGACGACTATCGTTTGACCAAGCTCGGCCGCCGACTCTCCCGCCTGCCAGTTGACCCGACCGTGGGCCGCATGCTGCAGCAGGCTCAGGAAGAAAATGCGTTGGAGGACGTGCTCGTCATCGCTTCGGGCCTCTCCATCCAGGACCCGCGCGAGCGACCCGCTGATTTAGCGAAGGAAGCCGACGAGATGCACAAACAATTCGTCCACCCGGAATCGGATTTCCTCACGCTGCTCAATATATGGAACAGCTACCACGAGAAGCTCGACACCCTGAACCAAAGCAAGTTGCGCAAGTTCTGCAAAGCGCACTTCCTCTCCTACCAGCGGATGCGCGAGTGGCGGGATATTCATCATCAGATTCATCGTTTGATGAAGGAAGGTCGTTCCGAGCGCAGCGACAAGACCGGGACGAGCAGCGCTAGGAACCGGACCACGTCGAACACGGAACATCGAACGTCGACTACTGAACATCGAACGTCGAAGACGGAACATCAAACATCGAACGCTCAACATCGAACATCGAATGGGCAGAGAAAAAAGAGCATTCAAAGTTCGACGTTGGATGTTGGATGTTCGACGTCCCAATATGCGGCGATTCATCGCAGCATATTGTCCGGGCTGCTCAGCAATATCGCCTACAAGGAAGAAGAGCATAACTACCGTGGCCCCCGAAATCGCAAAGCCCTGCTCTTCCCCGGCTCCGGCCTGTTCGACCACGAAGCTGCTAAAAAGCAGCGCAAGGCCGCCTACGCGAAAAAGGTTAAACCTAAGCCGGCAAAAACGAGTGCGCCGGCCTGGATCGTCTGCGGCGAGTGGATGGAGACCAACCGCCTCTACGCGCGCAATGCCGCCAAAATCGAAGTGGAATGGATCGAAGCAATGGCGGGTGATTTATTATCCGTTCGCCACTCCGAGCCCTTCTGGAGCACCAAGTCAGCCGCCGTCCTCTGCAAACAGCGCAAGCTCCTCTTTGGCCTGGAGATCAGTCAGTCGAATGTCAGCTACAGCCGAATCGCCCCGGACGAAGCGACCGATATTTTTGTGCGCAACGGACTGGTCGAAAGCGGTATCAATGAGCGCCCCGAATTTTTCACGCACAATGAAGCACTGCGCGAAACGGCTGAGTCCGAAATCGCCCGCCAGCAAATTGGTTCGACCCAAGTCCTGGACGATCAGCTCTTTGATTTCTACCGCGCCCGTCTCTCCGCCGTAGGCTCATTCCCGGAACTGCGCCGCTTCGCCAAGTCCGAGCACGGAGGCTCATTGGATTTCCTCAAGGTCGAACTCAGCGACTTACTCCCACAGCAAAATCAAATCGCCGAGGAAGCCTTCCCCAAGTCGATCCAACTCGGCGGCCATTCCATGCCTTTGTCCTATCGGAATGAGCCCGGCCACGAGGCCGATGGCGTGACGCTCCGCATCCCGATTGCTCAACTGGGGGCCATCCAACAAGCCACCCTGGACTGGGCTGTGCCCGGACACCTCGACACAAAGATCGAATCTCTGCTCCGGAATCTGCCCAAGCCGCTGCGCATCAAACTCCACCCCCTTAAAGAACGGGTCACCGAGTTCCGTGAAAAAGTTTACCCTTCAGAGCATTCTTTAACACAACAGCTCTCAGAACTCCTGAAACGTGACTACGGCATCCAGACCTATCGCGACCAGTGGTCGGGCGACTTCCCCGAGAACCTCAAGTTGCGGATCCAGGTCGAGAATGCCAAAGGCGAAGCGCTGGCCGAAGGCCGGGACCTTAAAGGCCTGCGTGAACGCCTGGACCAAAAATCAAAATCCATTCGTTCCGGCAACGGCTTGGCCAGCATCCCGGCATGGCAACGCGCCGCGGCCCAATACGAGCGGGAGAATTTGAGCGAATGGAACTTCGGCGACCTGCCGGAACGTATCGATCTCTCCGGCGAATCGGGCCTCCCGCTCACAGCTTATCCCGCCCTGGTCAGTGAATCGGGAAAAGTTCACCTACGCCTGCTCCCGGACCGGCCCGCTGCCATGAAGGCCTCACAAACGGCTTGGCCGGATCTATGCGAACAGGCCATGGGCCGCGACCTTGCCTGGATACAGCGCGACCTCAAAGAGCTGAAGAGCATCGGCACCGGCCTACTCCCGCTCGGCGGCTACGATGCGATCAAAGAAAGTGCCTGGCGCCATGTTCGTCGTCACCTCTTTGCCTGCCAACCATTACTCCCGCTCAGTGAAAGCCGCTTCAAAAAAACACTCGAGCGCGCCGATCAGGAAAAACGTGGCATTGTCCAAACACTGACGGAACAGCTTGCCGCCCTACTCGAAGCACGCGCCGAAGTGGCTCTCCTCCTCGAACGAAAGAAAACCAAGCAAGCCATCAGCTACCCCGGCATGCGCGCCCAACTCGAAGGCGTCGCCCCGCCCGACCTGCTCGATCAATTCGAATTCACCGAGCTCCCCCACCTCACTCGTTTCCTCACGGGTATGACCATTCGCGCCCGGCGAGCCAGAGAAAGCCTTCAGCGCGATATCGAAAAAGCCAAGGGCATCGCGCCCCACGAAGCCAGATACGATAGTCTCATCAAACTTGCTGCCAAACATCATCAACCTCATACAGTGAAGCCTTTTTTGATTCTACTCGAAGAGTTCAAAATTTCTGTCTTCGCCCAAGAACTCGGCACCGCCCAAAAGGTTTCGGGAAAACGGCTGGACGACTTGGCCAACCGGATCGAAGAGGCATTCATACGATAAGATTAGATAAGATTAGATTAGGCCACCCAGATAAAACAGCCCGTAACATTACTAAAAATTCATTTACTGCCTCATTGGCCCACCTAATATCGAGCCGATAATTACAGTTTCAACACAATACCTTTTCCGCCCCAACGGGGCACTCTATGCCAGCCCGGGGCAACGCCCTGGGTTTGCGATACACCCAAAGCCCAAAGCCCTGAAAGGGCGTGCTAAGCAATGCCTACCGCAAACAAATTCAACCCTGAATAAAACAAAAAATGCTTAATCCCAACAACACCATCCTTGCCCCCTCGCTCCTCGCCGGGGATCACGCGAATTTATCAGTAAGCCTAAAAGAAATTGAATCAGCTGGGCTGGATTGGGTGCACCTCGACATTATGGACGGGCACTTCGTGCCGAACTTGAGCTTCGGCCCTCAAACCGTTAAGGCACTGCGACCGGGCTCCGAACTTTTTTTCGATGTGCATCTGATGCTGGATAATCCGGATAAGTATATCGATGCCTTTGTCGATGCGGGCGCAGACCAGATCAGCATCCATGTCGAGCCGGACTACCCGGTGGCTCAGACACTCGATTACATCCGCTCGAAAGGCTGCAAGTGCGGAGTCGTGCTCAACCCGGATACGATCGTCGAAGCCGCCAAGCCCTACCTGGAAAAGTGCGACATTGTCCTTTGCATGACGGTGCAGCCCGGCTTCGGTGGACAGAGTTTCCGGAACGATGTGCTACCAAAGATCAAAGAAATTTCAGAGTTGCGGACGGCTATGGGGCTCGACTTCCGACTGCAAGTCGATGGTGGCGTGGATGCTAAAACTGCTCCGCTCTGCCGGGCTCATGGTGCCGACACCCTGGTGGCAGGCACGGCATTCTTTAAAGCCGCTGATCACGCCGAATTCATCGGGACCGCCACCGGTGCCTAAGATCACATTTAATAAAGCTCGGGCCTTCGATCCTTCAGCACAGTCATTTTAGCTCGGATTTGCTCCACCTGACTCAAATCGATATCGACGATCTGTAAGTCTTCGTCTTCACCCAGTTCGAGAAGTATCTCTCCCCACGGATCCACCACCATGGAGTGTCCGAAGTAATGTGCTGCGCCCACCCCTGAATCGTGATGCTCCATACCCGATTGATTCACCGCGATGAAGAAACACTGGTTCTCTATCGCTCGCGCCCGAACAAGGGTGCGCCAATGCTCAAGGCGGGGGTGTGGAAAAGCTGCGGGTAAAATTTGTATTTGTGCCCCCAACTGCGTGTTTTTTCTAAATAGCTCGGGGAATCGCAAATCGTAGCAAACCGCAAACCCAGCCTTACCGTGTCGAATATCCCTCACGACGACTTCCTGCCCCGGTTCCACATGCTGATCCTCATGGAAAAGCGTGAATAGATGCACCTTCCGGTATTTTGCCAGCATCTCGCCAGTATGATCAAAATAGATTAGGGTATTACAAGGCATCCCGGATGAAGCGCATTCCAGAAATGAGCCGCAAATGGCGATCTCATGGGTTCGCGCGATCCGCGAGACTTCTTTATGATGTCGATCCGATTCAGCGAGTAATTCCCGGTTTCTCTTCCAATCAAATCCAGTAGTCACCATTTCGGGGAGACACAATAAATCCGCATTCTGAGTGGAGGCTTTCTCTGCTGCACCTTGAATCAAATCCAAATTATGCCACGGTTTTCCTCTTTTAATATTCAATTGCGAAATTGCAGTTTTCATCTTATTTATAAGTGACTTAATTTCAAATAGTTCTTGACGAAATAAAAATTTAAACTTCAAGTAAACAATTCAACCTATATTATTATGGCTAAGAGAACGATTAAAATAACTATTAAACTCCCCATCGGGGTCACTGCAAGTCAAGAACTGGAAGCAAAAGCTACCAAAGCAGCAAACAATGCTGTGGCGGGTGCTTTAACAGATCTCGTCGAGACACAAAAGCTGGTCAGAACGCTTGCCGCTCAGGGCATCCAGATGACTACTGAAGAACTCATGAGCCGGAAGGTCGGCAGACCTGCGCGCAAGTCCATCGCAAAAAAGACAGGTGTCCGTAAGCGGGTCGTGCTGTCTGATTCGGCACGCAATAAAATGATTGAAGACCTCAAAGAAGGCATGAAAATCAGAGAAGCCGCTAAAAAATACGGAGTCTCAGGCGCGACGGTCTCAAGCATCAAGACCAAGTCCGGATTGACGAAAAAACAAAGCTAAATTCTTACGAATAGCCACAAAAGCCTGTTCGTAATGAGCAGGCTTTTTTTGTGTCAATAGTTTGGCATTCAATTATCCTGCAATTTTGCGGTGCGGTCATTACACGACTCGGAAGGCTTTCGGACACTTACCAATTGCGGCATTTTATCGTCAAAGCTGTGCTCCCTTTAAACGTCTGCTGCTGCCCTGCATTCGGCAGAACTCCCGCCCCAGCATCAGTGTTTGGATGCGGGGATGGAGCCAATCCAAGACTTGAAATAAATTCCATGCCGTTAAAACTTCCTTTAAATTGAAATTTAGTCTTGATTCGAGCTTAGGCCCCCGCATTTTCTTCTTTTTCCTAAACTTCAGGACGGGTAGCTCAGTTGGTTAGAGCAACTGGTTTACACCCAGTAGGTCGTGGGTTCGAGTCCCTCTCCGTCTACCATTTTCAAGTTCCGGAGTCGCCAGGTGGCTATCGACGGCTCTTGAAGAATTTTTGCCATGCGACATACCATTTCCATACTAGTTGAAAATAAATTCGGTGTTCTTGCCCGCATTGCAGGCTTGTTCAGTGGACGCGGCTTCAACATTGATACGCTCAATGTGGGTCCGATGCTCGACAATAAATTTTCTCGCATTACCACCACAATTATTGGCGATGACGCCGCTTTGGATCAAGCGATCAAGCAAGTTTACAAGCTCATCAATGTCGTCGAGGTGACGGACTTTTCCAGTGGCCAGGCCACTGAGCGCGAGCTCGTCATGCTCAAGGTCAACGCCAGCTCCGGGCAACGCTCTGAAATCATGCAAGTCTGCGACATCTTTCGTGCCAAGATTATCGATGTGGCACCGGATAGCATGAATATTGAAATGACGGGCAATGCAAATAAGGTAGAAGCATTCCTCAATCTCATCGAACCCTACGGAATCGTCGAAATGGCCCGCTCTGGGAATCTAGCGCTAAAACGGGGTTAAATAAAATCTAACTGATCACCATAAGAGATCCAAACCAAAAGAAATATGCCTGCTAAAGTCTATACCGATAAGGACGCTGACCTTAAAGTAATCAAACAGAAGACCCTCGCCATCATTGGCTACGGTTCACAGGGCCACGCCCATGCCCAGAACTTGAAGGAAAGCGGTCTCAATGTCATCATTGGCCTGTATCCCAAGAGCAAGTCTGTCAAGGTCGCGAAGAGCCAAGGCTTTGAAGTTTACGAAACTGCGGAAGCAGTGAAAAAGGCTGATGTAATCATGCTTGCGGTGCCCGACATGAAGCAAGCGGAAGTCTATGAACAAGACATTTTCCCAAACCTCGAAAAGGGTAAAACTCTTGCGTTCACCCACGGCCTCGCCATTCACTTCGGCCTTATCGAAGCGCCTAAGGGCGTGGATGTCATCATGATCGCCCCCAAGGGCCCCGGCCACGTCGTGCGCAGTCAATACGTCGAGGGCAAGGGCGTGCCGGCACTTATCGCGGTGCTCAAGGGTTCTTCGAAAAATGCCAAGGCTATCGCACTGGCGTGGGCCAAGGGCATCGGCGGCACCCGTGCCGGCGTCATCCAAACCACCTTTCAGGAAGAGTGTGAAACCGACCTCTTTGGCGAGCAGGCTGTCCTCTGTGGCGGCGCATCCGCACTTGTCCTGGCTGGTTTTGAAACCCTCGTTGAGGCAGGATATCAGCCGGAAATGGCTTACTTTGAGTGCTTGCACGAACTGAAGCTGATTGTTGACCTGATGGTTGAATCAGGCCTCTCCGGCATGCGCTTCTCCGTCTCGGAAACCGCTGAATGGGGCGACTACATCTCCGGGCCTCGCGTCATTAACGCCTCCTCTAAGAAGGCCATGAAAGCGATCCTCAAGGATATCCAGACCGGCAAATTCACCAAAAACTGGGTCAAGGAATACAAGGAAGGCCTGCCCAACTACAAGCAGTTCATCAAGGACGGCCAAAACCACCAGATCGAAAAGACTGGCCAGCGCCTCCGCTCGCTTATGCCCTGGGTCAAGAAGCGCAACATTAAGGGCGCACAGGCTTCATACAACTAAGCCGTTAATTCACGAAAATTTTCAAGCGACTGCTGGTTCGATAACCTGCAGTCGCTTTTTTTTAACTGCCACATCCGCACACGCGACATCCGCATTTCCACACCTAGCATCGATTTTTGTTTCGCAATCCAGTCGGTCGGCTTTTGTCTTCTAGGGTTTCATCATGTCTGAACCCATACCAGTCGCCACCAGAAAGAGCCCGCTTGCTGTGAAGCAAACGGAGCTCGTGCTCGAATGGCTCAAAGAAAAGCTACCGGAAGATCAATTCGAGCAACTTCTGCTCTCGACCAAGATCGATGAGCGCCTCAACTGGTCGCTGGAAAAGCGCGGTGGCCTGGGGCTCTTCACCAAAGAACTGGAAGAAGCCCTGCTTGACGGACGTGCCAGCCTCGCCATCCACAGCGCAAAAGACTTACCAACCACTCTCACTGACGGGCTCCATATTGCCGGCTATTTGCCGAGGGCGAAAGCCAACGATGTCCTTGTCAAACGCGTCAGCTGCGAAGAACCGGCTACTATCGCCTCAAGCAGCCCACGCCGACGTGCCCAAGTTGCAGAAATTTATCCTGATGTGGAATGGACGACCATTCGCGGGAACGTCGCCACACGGCTACGCAAGATCGCCGGTGGTGAAGCCGACGCTTCCTTACTGGCTGCGGCTGGATTGGAACGCCTAGAGATTCACCAACATGAGGGTCTGGAATTTATCAAGTTACCTGTTGAAAAATGCGTTCCTGCTCCCGGACAGGCGGCGATCGCGATTCAATGCCGCGAAGCTGACCTCGATAAATATCAGGACCTCTTTTGTGAGCCGACCAAACTCGCCGTCACGCTTGAGCGGCAATTCCTCCATCTACTAGGAGGGGGTTGCCAGACGCCTGTCGGTGCGCACTATGATGGCAAGATTTTATCTATTTTTCACCCGAAGATCGGATTCACGACTTACGAATTCGAGCTGAACAATCTCATCGAAATTGAGGCCATCCTGCCCGCGATTATGGATGATTTGAAATTATAATGCCTAAAAAAGGAAAAGTATATTTAATCGGTGCCGGGCCCGGAGACCCTGGTCTGCTCACCATCCGTGGTCGTGAACTCATCGAGAGCGCCGATGTCATCGTTTACGATTTTCTGGCCAACCCGAAATTACTCGACTGGGCGAGGAAGGATGCAAAGCACTTCTACGTTGGCAAGAGTGCCGGTCGCCACTCTATCCCCCAGGACGAGATCGAGGAAATACTTGTCGAATGTGCCCGCAAAGGGCTGCAAGTCGTTCGCCTCAAGGGCGGCGACCCCTTTATCTTTGGTCGGGGTGGCGAAGAAGTCTCCGAACTGGAAACGGATAAGATCGCCTATGAAATCGTCCCTGGAGTGACAGCTGCTCTCGCCGCAGCAGCGTATGCGGGCATTCCCCTCTCCCATCGGGACTACAGCTCCTCGATTACCTTTTTAACCGGGCACGAAAACCCGGAAAAGCAGACGCTGAGTATCGATTTCCGGACCTACGGGAAATGCACCGGAACGCTCTGCATCTATATGGGGATCGGCCAGCTCGCCCGTATCGTCAATGAACTTAAAGAAGGTGGTATGTCCGGAGACATGCCCGTTGCCATCATCGAATGGGCCACACTCAACCGACAGCGTTCGATACAAGGAACACTGGCTACCATCTCCAACGATCTCGGACGCTCAGGCCTTGGTGCGCCCGCGATCATCGTCATCGGAGAGGTGGTGGCACACCGCTCCAAAACCGAATGGTTTGAGGGTCGGCCGCTCTACGGGAAGCGCATCGTCGTGACCCGAGCCCGCGAACAAGCGAGCCAATTGTCTAGGCTGTTGGAAGACAACGGCGCAGACGTGATCGAACTACCATTCATCGAAGTGAAACCCGACTTTGATGAGAAGTTGGTGACTGAGGTCCTGGCCGGAATCGCCGTTTACGAATGGGTCATTTTTACCAGTGCGAACGGAGTTAAAAACTTCTTCGATCTTTTTTACCGGGCCTACGACGACATCCGTTGCCTCGGCCCCATGCGCATCGCCGCGGTGGGGGCGGCCACCGCGCGCGAGATTGAAAAGCATAAACTGAAAGTCGATTTGGTCCCCAAAAAGGCAAATGCCCGGGCGCTGGCGGAAGAACTCATCGAAAATGAAGGCCTGGAGAGCGTGCAGCTGCTGGTGGTCACAGGCAACCAGAACCGCGAAGAACTCGTGCAGCGACTCGAAAACGAGGGCCGCGCCATCGTCGACACCCTCCCCCTCTACAAAACCAGTAAGACAGATCTGACAAACGACTCGGCAGCAGCACGCTATCGCAACGAAGGTGCCGATGCCGTGCTCTTTACCAGCTCGTCCACCGTCAACTCTTTCGTCGATCAGCAGGCTGCCCTCACCCTCGAAGAAGGCACCCGACAGCCTGCATTTGGCAGCATCGGCCCAATGACAACCAAGACCTTGCAGGAACTCAATTTACCGCTTGGCTTTGAAGCGTCGCAGTCCAGCCTAGAACACTTCGTCGTCGAGACGATCTCCTATCTAAACGAACATCCAACATCAAACACCGAACACTGAACGCTAAACGCTAAACGTCGAATTTTTCACATCACTGCGAATCCATAAAAATATTCAATGTTCGATGTTGAACGTTCAATGTTCAGTGTTCATCCAAATACTATGAGTAAAGCCATCCTAGAAACCACCCAAGGCAGTATCGAATTTGAACTCTTTGAAGACGTCGCACCGAAGACCTGCGAGAACTTCACCACACACATTAAAAACGGCTACTACAACGGCCTCATTTTTCACCGGATCATTGAGGAGTTCATGATTCAAGGCGGCGACCCGACCGGCTCCGGCATGGGTGGCGAGTCCATCTGGGGCAAACCTTTTAAAGACGAATGCGCCCGCGATCTATCCTTCGACAAGCCTGGCCTCCTAGCCATGGCCAATTCGGGCCCCGGCACCAACGGAAGCCAGTTTTTTATTACGACTGCGGCCACGCCCTGGCTCCACATGAAACACACCATCTTTGGCGAAGTCGTCAACGGCATGGATGTGGTGGAAAAACTAGAGAAGATCAAAAAAGGCCCCGGCGATCGCCCCGTTGAGGAGCAAAAGATCATCTCCGCCACGGTGGTTGAATAATCCAGAAGACAGCAACCAGAGGTCACAAGCCAGTAACATTTCCATCTCTAGGCGGCTCGCAACGAGCCGCCTTTTTTTGTGTCTTCTTGTGCCCTTTTGTGGCTAAATTCAAGTCATGCACATCCTGGCTCTACATGGCTTTACGGGATGCGGCGAAGACTTTGCAACGTTCTCGCCGCTTTGCCGTCGTGTGGACACCTGGCACAGTCCAAACCTCCCCGGCCATGGCACGGACCCGCAACTCAACTGCTCACCCGAAGCGACTATTGAGTTCGTCCACAGACATTCGAAGAGCTCCAACATTCTACTGGGCTACTCTATGGGCGCACGCGCCGCACTGCTTCATGCGGTTCAAAACCCAAAAAAATGGGATGCCCTCATTCTAATCAGCCCAAATCCCGGCATTGAGAATCAAGCAACACGGACCGAGCGCAGGATCGTCGATGAAAAGCTTGCGCAGCGCATCGAGCAGGATGGAGTCGACGCCTTTATCGAATTCTGGCAAAATACTCCGATGATCCGCAGCCAGAAAAACATTCGAAAAGACTGGCGCGATGCCATGCAAGCTCACCGCAAGCAACACACCGCTAAAGGCCTCGCAGTCAGCTTGCGTCAGTTCGGACAAGGCCAGTGCCCCAACCTCTGGCCGAAGCTGGAAAAACTGACGCTACCAACACTTCTGCTCAGTGGAATAGAAGATAGAAAATATACCGACATTGCGAAGCTAATGTCTGAAGCCTTGCCAGACTGCACCCATCATAAAATCGAAGGCGCAGGTCACATGCCGCACCTGGAGACCCCGTCAGCCAGTGCGGACTCAATCAACAACTTCCTGGATATAATAACTGCCAAATCTGGCAGTGGCTCAGGCAAACCGTTCCCAAGAGTAGCTTAAGCCGAAAAAAAAATGAAAAACTACTGTTTTTAGGTTTTCAATAGCCTGAACAGCTCAACCAAAGACCTGTTTTCTCAGACCTTGAATCGTCGCCAGGTCTTGCCAGTCCGCACCGCGCAGTGGATTAACCTTTGGCGGGTATTTGCGCCCCTTCTCCATTTGCCAGGCTCCCACGAAGCCCCGCACGAACTCTGTGCTACCCAGAATGGCCCCATCCGTAAAGTAGCGCACCCGGCAGCGCAGCACCGTCGCTCTCGGCAGGATCGCATCCTCTTGCTCCAGCACCTTGAGCGCCTTCTTTCGAGCCGCCTCCGATAGTCCGGCCTCCCCGGCCCACTTACCAAAAATCAGTTCCCGGTGCATTTGCAAAGCATCCGCTGCCGAAAGCTCTTCACGCGCCGCACCGTCCGCATAAGCCGCCCAAATGTGGCCTATGCCCTTCCGCGCCAACTGCCCTGAAGTTGGCGATTCGCCCGGCCCGCCCAATCCTGGGCGAGAGCAGGCCACCGCCTCGGCGTAGCCACAGAAACGGTAATCCTTCGGGTCCTCCACTATGCCAGCCCGAACCGGGTTCAAATCAATGTAAGCCGCCATCGTCTGCAGCGGATTACCCTTCCCCTCCACCAGCACACTCTTGAACCGCTCCGCCCACAGGGTCCCATAGCGCTCGTGCGTGCGGTTATACCAGACAGAGAACCGCTGCTTCACCGCCTTCATGTATTCCGAGATATCCCCCATCCGCTTCAGCAGCTTCCGACGAATCGCTTCCGCCTCAGCCCCACCTTTGGCCAAATCCTTCGCCATCACTTCAATCGAGGCCGTCTGGTATTTCGTCGGCTTCGGATACAGCACCCGATAGCGACGCAGCAGCTCTTGATTAGAAATCCCCTGCCCTGAGCTCGTCGAAGGGGGCA
>Ga0306899_1000679_pt1 | contig 15878 bp, 15 predicted proteins | sample AntRauMFilla3764_FD_190407 | JGI IMG/M metagenome (GOLD analysis project Ga0306899, IMG submission 190407) | Saline lake microbial communities from Rauer Islands, Antarctica - Metagenome Filla 3 #764 (v2) (version 2) | ecosystem: Environmental > Aquatic > Non-marine Saline and Alkaline > Saline ... | reverse complement strand
GATTCTCTATGGAAAGGGCTATTCCAGTAAAGGCGTTGAGGGAAAGGATCGCGGGCGCATCGACCCGGAGACGGTTCGGCGTGTGCTGGATAACAAGGGCAAGTTACCTCTTTCCGATGTCCTTCGATTGCGTGTTCGCTATTTTACGGCGGGGACAGCGATAGGGTCGGCCTCGTTTCTGAAAGAAGTGGGGGCGGAAATGAGGGAGCGCTATGGACTCGAGCGAAAAAGGGACGCCTATCCCATGCGTTCAGGAGAGTGGGGTAACTTGCGTTCATTCAGAAATCTCCAGGTTAAACCGGTTGCATCGTCTTAACCAGAGATCGAAAGCAGAGGGCTTAAAATATCTGATCGACGGGCGGATATAGGGAATCCTCTGTAAAACTATGGAACCTTTTTTGGAACGCTCGACGGTCGACCTACTCGGGTAAATTTGATAGTTTGGTAATAAAATCTGGGTTCTAATTCGCCATAGCGGACTGGGTTCACAGATCCTGTTTCAAGTGGTGGCGCAGCTTCGCGAGGTCCTCTTCCATGCGCTTGAGCGTCTCCTTGAGGTCAGCATGCTTGGCTTTGGGATCCGGCAGCGTTGATAACTCCTGCATGGTCGAAACGATGATCCCGATAAAGAGGTTAAGTATGGTAAAGGTTGCAACGACGATGAACGGTACGAAAAACGCCCAAGCCCAAGGATAGACCTCCATGATCGGACGGACGATGCTCATCGACCAGCTCTCCAATGTCATAATTTGAAAGAGTGAAAACAGGCTGGCCCCAAGTGAGCCGAACCAATCCGGAAAAGCGTCTCCAAACAAATTGGTCGCGAGGACCGCCATGGTGTAGAAGAAAACCAGCATCACGAGAATCACTCCGGAAAGGCCCGGAATGGCGTGAATAAATGCCGCCACGACTTTCTTCAGCTGGGGCATTACGGTTAATAAGCGCAGCACCCGGAGGATTCGAAGTGAGCGCAAAACCGCCCATGGCCCGGTGCCGGGAACCAGCGCGATCGCGACCACAATAAAATCGAACCAGTTCCAGCCACTGCGCCAGAAGCTCCATCGATATGCCGACAACTTCAGTGCAATTTCGAATAGGAATAGAAACAGGCAAAACTTATCCACCGCGACGAGGAAGCCTCCAAACTGCGCCATCATCGAAGAACTCGTCTCCAAGCCTAACACGAGACCATTCAGTAGGATCACCGCGATGATAAAATTCTGGACTGGCGAGGATTCGACCCACTTGGCTAGTCGAAGACGCCACGCCGCTACTCCCGATTTATGCATAAGAGACATTAGATCCTGTTCGCTCATAGTAGCTCCAGAAAGACATTATTCAAATTTAGGCAAGCACTACCGTTACGAGCCACCTACGAAGCGGGGGTATTTTCCCAGAACACCACCCGCTTCCGTGTGTTGCATACACTCTATAACCTCGGGCCTGCTCCGGAGCCAAACCTCACCGTGCTGTGGGCGCAGGACTTGCCACAGGGCTTCAAGGATTTTTGCGTCAAGGTTTCGATCGAGACCAGCTCGATCCAATACGAGAACGACGACCTCATGCGCAAGTATTGGGCCGCCGAACTCTTCCGGCAGGAAATGGCGAGTCTGTTGGTCATGGGCGCTGGAAGTGGAAGAAGCGCCCCTCATACGCACGAGATGTGACCTAGCCCAACTTCAGATCGACCATCAGGTCCATCGCGATCGCGGATAAAGACGCCTGCAGGGCTTCATGATCCAGCTCCCCCTGCGGCGCGAGGCGGGCCGAAGCCCGAAAGAGCAGTCCGCCTGAATCCCGTGCCGCTTCGGTTGAGGTATGCAACTCCTCCACATTCACATTGGCCCGCGCCAACACAGAAAATATATCGCGCATAATGCCGGGATGGTCACTCCCCAGAAGTTCCAAACCTAAGCCCTGGGCTGGAGTAGGCGAAATCTCCAGCTCGCCCTTCGTGGCCGCCAGCATCACGTCCAGGCCTTTAATCGTCCGCAGAGCGGATTCAAGGTCCTGCTGCATCGACCCATTCACGCGGATCTGTAGCAAGCCGACAAAACGATCCGCCAGGTGCACCATGCGGCAGTGCTCCCAGTTCCCGGAATGCTCGGCCACCACGCTCGCCAACTGCTCCACCAGACCGGCACGATCCGGACCGCTGATCGTCACTATCAATATTGAGTCCATGCGTATCAATAAAAAGTATCGCCAAGCATTCGCAAGTTCCGAAAATTAACGCCTTGTGAATTTTCGATTCACAAAACAGCCTGCTTGACCTTTAACGCCAGAGTTAAAAAGTGAACAGATGCACACATCAAAAGCAATAGAACTCTGCGCCGGAGCTGGCGGGCAGGCAGGCCCTCGGCCTGGAACAAGCGGGCTTTGAGCACTGTGCTTTGGTCGAAATCGATAAAGACTGCTGCAACACCCTGCGCGAAAACAGGCCGGACTGGAATGTATGCCATCAGGGCTTGCGAGAATTTGACGGTAGAAGCTTTGAGGAAATCGACCTGCTGGCGGGTGGCTTGCCCTGCCCGCCATTTTCCGTTGCCGGCAAACAGCTGGGAGACGCGTGCGCTTGTCTTGGACAGGAATGGTTTCACCTGCCAGATGTGTGGTGCGGTTGCAGGCGAGCCGCACCCCTACGACCCGAATCGTAAGACCCGTCTCCACATCGGGCACATTGTCGATATGGAAAAGTAGGGACTCAGGTGCTCTCGTAACCACCGTCAGAACGTTTCGCCACCAGCCGCTTAAGCTCCAGCCCCATGAGGAGGGCCGATACTTCCGGGTAAGGCCATTGCAAGCGCTCGACGAGCTGATCCGCCGAGAGCGCCTCGCCACCGGCAAACAAGCTTATAAGGGCCGATTCCCGTTCATCCAATTTCGGGGGAGCGGGCTCCAGTGGCACCTCCATTTGTTCGGAAGAGCGATAGCGTAGCTCCTCCAGCACTTGGGCCACCGAAGTGATCATGGTCGCACCATCGCGGATCAACTGGTGGCAACCGACGCTGCTCTCCTGATCGATGCGGCCCGGCACCGCCATGACTTGGCGGCCCTGCTCACCGGCAAAGCGTGCCGTGATCATACTGCCACCGGCGGCAGCACTCTCGACTACGATGACCGCCTCACAGAGGCCGGCGACGACGCGATTGCGCATCGGGAAAGTCTGACGATCCACTCGCCGCCCGAAGGGAAACTCACTCAAGAGCGCACCTTTACTGGCAATCTCCCGCGACAATTCCAAATTTTCCGGAGGATAGATAATATCCATGCCACAGCCAAATACTGCCAGGGTCGGCCCACCTGCTTCCAGCGCGCCCTCGTGCGCCGCTGTATCCGTGCCCCGTGCCATGCCGCTTACCACGCAAAAACCCATTCGGGCCAGTTCAGAGCCGAAGCGCTTAGCGACTTTACGCCCGTAGAGCGTCGCCCGGCGCGTGCCCACGATCGCCACACAAGGACGGTCCACTTTTGTGTATTCACCTCTCCAATACAATCCGATTGGCGGATCGTAAAGCTGAGCCAAAGATGCTGGATAGGCCGAGTCCCATTGATCAACAAAACGGATCCCGGAAGTCGCCATCTTTTGCTTCTCCTTCTCCAAATCAAAATACTTCGGCCAATCGAGAAGAACACCTGCGGCTTTCTCCCCGATTCCTTTCACACGCAGCAGCTTGCTCCGGTCGCCTGAGAGCACGGCTACCGGATCGTTGGAAAACTCGTCCATCAAATGCCGCAGCATGACCGGACCGACATGCGGCACGCCATTCAAGACAAGGAGGGCGTCGTTGTTTGAGAGATCCATCGGCAAATATTCGGCTGGGGTGATTCCCTTTTGAAGCCCGACCCTATCTATCGGCTCAGTGAACTCACATCCATGGAGCGCAGCACGTCCGGCAGGTAGTCAAGCAATTGCGAGGTATTCACCATAATCTGGCCTTTTGTGCGGGCCAAATGCTGCGCTGCCAGGCCATGCAGCATCACGCCGCGTGCCACCGCGGTGGCCACATCACTGTTATTCTGGGCAATCATACCGCCGACCAAGCCGGAGAGTAAATCCCCACTGCCTCCTCTGGAAAGAACGGGCCCACCCGTGGTGTTGTAAAGGATGGATTCGCCGTCACAAATCCGGGTATTGGGCCCTTTGAGCACCGTAATCACCCGATAAATCTCGGAAAATGCCAGCAGCGTCTCTGCCGAATAATCCGGCTCCGCAATCTTCGCCACCCGCATGAACTCCCCCATGTGCGGCGTAATCACGACCTTGCCATAGCTGCTTTTTCGCTTCTGGGCGAGCTCAACTACGCGTGCGCGCAAGCCATCCGCATCAAAGACCACAGGCAGTCCCACATTTGTCGCCACTTCCTGGGTGAGCAATTCGGTATTGCGGTCGTGGCCGAGTCCGGGACCGATCAGCACCGCGCTAGCCTGATCGATGCGCTCCATCAGAAGCGGGAGTGCGCGCGGACTGAGTGTCCCATTACTGGTTTCCGGCCAAGGCACCCACATCGCCTCGGGGACCTGAGCCGAAAGTGCTGCCGCGACCGACTCTGGCGCAAAGGCGGTCACAAGCCCCACGCCCGAGCGCACCGCAGCCTGGACCGACATCAGGAGAGCACCTGGCATATAGGCGGACCCGCCCACGATGAAGAGGTGCCCGAACTTGCGCTTATCCACATGAGCGGGGCGCAACTTATTCAGGGGCCTCAAGACTCTTGGCGTCAGGACCGATTCGGGCTCGTCCAGTCTTTCCGCCGCACTGTCCTCAAAGAACCCGAGATCGATATAGCGCACACGTCCACAATCTGCAATGCCTTCAAAGAGCGGCTTTTTCGCAATGCCCGGCGCGTAACTGAAGTCGGCGATAAATCGAAGTGCGCCCGGTTCATCCCCTACACCCGTGGGCAGATCGACTGCGGCGCGCAGATCAATCGAATCGTAGCTATTAACCGCCTCGATCAAGGCATCCATCGGACTCCGCAGCGGTGGCTGAAAATCCATGCCGAGCAAGCCATCCAGGCAAATATGAAAGCCGCGGCCCTCGGAAATGGCAGCCAATAGGTCCTGCGCCTGCCCGACCGAACTCCCTTCAAAAAGGTGTTGCTTGACCCGCCCTTCCAATCCTTTGAAGGCACGGGATGCGAGCGGCTTCAACTCACCGGTAGTTGCCACGAAAACCAGGTCCACCGAGGCACGCGGAAACTGGGCCAGCAACTCCCCGCAGGCAATCAAGGCATCACCCCCGTTGTTCCCCTTGCCCACCAGTGCCAGAATGCGCAAGTGATCGGGTATGGGGCGCAATTCCCTATAGTCACGCATCAAACAACGGGCAATACCCGCCCCGGCCTTTTGCATCGCCGACCACTGGGCCGCCTCATCAGTCAAAACACTCGCCTCATACTGCCTCGCTTTTTGGCAACTCAGGATGGGATGGGCATAGGGCAGAATTCTCATTGCTGTGGTTATGGTCGGACGCCGAAACTTTTACAACAAAAAGGCTTTGATTTCTTTCACCGCCGCCGCGATGCCTACTAGGAGCGCACGACAGATAATGGAATGGCCAATATTCAGCTCATGCAAGTGCGGCAACGTCACCACCTCGGCAACATTCGTGTAGTTGATCCCGTGGCCGGCATTGACCGTCAGTCCCAGGCGATGACCCATCTCCGCGCCGGTCCGAAGAATTTCCAGCTCCCGGGCACGACCTTCGTGATGGTAGGCGTTGGCGTAGGCCCCGGTATGCAACTCGATCCAGGGGCTCTTCAATTCGGCCGCCGCCTCGATCTGCGCCGGATCCGGATCGATAAACAAACTTGTCGCGATACCGGCCTCCGTCATCGCCGCCACCACCTCGCCGACACGCTCCTTTTGCCCGACCACATCCAGCCCGCCTTCGGTGGTGATCTCCTCACGGCTCTCAGGCACCAGGCAAACCGAGTCCGGCTTGAGTTTGAGCGCATAGGCGATCATCTCCGGCGTGCAGGCCATCTCCAGATTCAGCCGGGTCGCGATCTGCTCGCGGGCCCGCTGCACGTCCGAATCCTGCACATGGCGACGATCCTCCCGCAAATGCATGGTGATGCTATCGGCACCCGCCGCCTCGCAGGCCAGCGCAAAGGCCACCGGGTCCGGCTCGACCTCATGACCGTGGTCGAGCGCATGGCTGCGATAGCGTGCCTGACGCACCGTGGCACAATGGTCGACGTTCACGCCGAGAAGGATGGGTTTTGATGGATTGGCCATAAGCGATTAAAAAAACTTTACTGAAACGATACGCATCAGCTGATTTTCAGCGCGAGTCAAATCGACTTTTTCCAGTCCACCAGCGTTATCTGTGGGTAGCGCCGGCCGCGCCAGTGATTCCAAGCAAAGCGCAGGGCCACATCGATGGGCTGACCGGGTTCGGGAGCTTGCTTGAAGCCCCAGGCGATGCCGGCGATGCCGCGGTCGGTGCCGCGGTCGGTGCTAGCGGGTAGGCGAAAGCGGAAATTCCCCCCGCCGAAGGCTTGCGGTGCCTCTGCGAGTCGAATCGCGCGCAAGCCGAAGACCGGCTCTGGGTTGGCCTGCCCGAAGGGATGCAAGCGTTCGAGCTCAGTGAGTAAGGCGACATTGAGCTCCTCCGGGTTGAGCCAGGCTGCCACAGAGAGCGATGCCTCGGGCAGGCCATCCGGATAGAGTTCGAGTAAACTTTCGTTAAAGCAGCGCGTAAAGGCCTCGACCTGATCGGCTTTCAGCGCGACTCCGGCCGCCATAGGATGGCCGCCCCAATGATCAAGCAGATGGGCACAGCGATGAAAGACGGCAACCAGATCGACATGGCCCACGCTGCGGCCCGAGCCTTTGGCCATCTCGCCCTCGGCCCCCAGGATAACGCAGGGCTTATTCAGGTGGCGACTCACCCGGCTGGCCACGATGCCCACCACTCCGGGGTGCCAATCCTCCCCGTAGAGCACAACGCCGGGCAGGTTCGCAAATTCTTCATCGGCGCGGACCTCGGCCACCTTCGTGATGGCGCGCTCGATACTCTGGCGTTCCTTATTTAAAGCGTCCAACTCATTGGCCACCTCGCGACAGGTTTCGGGGTTCTTCCCCAGAAGGAGCTCAATCGGCCGGGTAGCATCGGCTAGCCGCCCACAGGCGTTGATCCGGGGACCAAGCTTGAAGGATACATCGGCGCTGGACATTTCCTTGGCATTGTCGAGGCCACTGACTTCGGCCAGGGCACGGATGCCGGCGCGGCCGTTGGCACGAAGGTGACGCAGCCCATACCAGGAAAGGATGCGGTTTTCGCGATGCAGAGGCACAAGATCGGCAATAGTGCCTAGGGCGACCAGATCCAGCGTATCCTTGAGCTGAATCGTTTCCACGCGTGCATCCTCAACCTCGCGGAGCTTCCGCAAAATACCGTGCAGTAATTTAAAAACCAGACCTGCGGTGCAGAGATCACGCCAGGGGGCGTCTTCCGTATCGAGGACGTGCGGGTTGACCAGCGTGCATCCGGATACGGGTTCTTCCTTGGCCTGGTGGTGATCGACCACAATGACGTCGATCCCCAGATCGACGAGATAAGCAACGGGCTCGTGCGCGTTGGTGCCGCAGTCCAGCGCGATGAAAAGCTGCGGCAAACGCCCATCGAAGACTCGGTCCATCGCCTCGCGGCTCAGGCCGTAACCTTCATCCAAGCGGCGGGGCACACAAAAGCGCGGCTCCAGTCCGAGGCGTCGAAGCATCCCAACGAGTTGCACGGTGCTGGTGATGCCGTCCACATCGTAGTCGCCAAAGACGACGACATCTTCGGCTTGATTGACGGCGGCCACGATGCGCTCGGCCGCTTTTTCAAGATTCGTCAGCGCGAAAGGATTGTCCAGATGCGCCAAGCGGGGACGGAGAAAATCCTCAGCCGATTCCTTCGAGCGGAGACCGACCTGCGCCAGCAGGCGTCCGCAAGTGTTAGAGACCCCGAGACCCTGCGCCAAATCTCCGGCGAGGGCGTCGTCCGTCTCGAGCGTCGTCCAGTGCATTGTTGAAGGATAGGAGGAGACTTAGGCCTCCTTCTTGCTTTCCCACTCGTAGCGTTTCGGGGTGAGTTCGCGTTCTTCGACGTGGCGGCGATCCCCCTTATGCCACCAGTAAAAGACCGGGCTGGCGATGAAGATAGAGGAGAAGGTGCCAGTCAGAATACCGACGATAAAGACGAAGGAGAAATCGATAATGACCCCCGCACCGAAGACATAGAGGGAGGTCGCCGCCAACAAAGTGGTAATACTCGTGAGCAAGGTGCGTGAGAACACACGACTGATCGCGATGTTGATAATATTCCGCAAGTCACTGCCGGGGTTGAGTTCCAGCTCTTCGCGTATGCGGTCAAAGACCACAATGGTGTCGTTAATCGAGTAACCCACGATCATGAGGATGGCCGCCAACATCGGTGCGGTAAATTGGCCACTGACGAAAATACCTAGTGCGCCGCAAATTACGAAAATACCTATGGTCATGAGCGCGTCGTGGATCGTCGCCACAACCGCGCCGACGCCATAACCCACTTCAAAGCGCAGAGCCACGTAGAGGAGAATGCCGCCCAAAGCACAGATCACCGAGATCAAGGCGTTCCACTGAATGCTTTTGGAGACGGAGGCACCGACTTGATTGATGCCGGCCTCTTCCAGTCCAGCCTCAGGGAAGGCGTTTTGCAGCACCTCAAGCACGGGACGAGCCTGATCGAATGGGGTCTGAATTTTCAGGACTTCGAGATCCTGGCCGATCAGGCTCTGGTAGTATGCGGAAACATCACCGAGATTTTGCTCATTGACGACTTTCATGATCTCGCCCGTCTCGAGAAGCTCGGTGTAGCTGATCGTCATCTCGTCACCACCAATAAAGTCTCTGCCGAGAATATTCTCATGGTGAATAAAGACGCTGACCACCCCAGTCAAAACCAGTAACCAGGACGCGACAAAGGCTGGCTTGCGATACTTAAAGAAGTCGATCTTCTTTTCTGGAAAGAGCGAAAGGCCGAGCACATTGGAAACGCCGACCCGGGAAACAAGGAAGTCCACCAAAAAGCGAGTGACGACCAATGCGCAGAAGATTGAAGCACAAATACCAATGGCAAGAGTGATACCGAAACCCTTGACCGGGCCAGTGCCGAGCCAGATCAGGATCGTGGCCGTGATAAGCGTCGTGACGTTGGCATCCACGATAGTTGACGTCACCTTTTGAAAGGCACCCGCTGTGGCGTTTTTGATGCTCTTGCCCGCACGTAGCTCCTCACGAATCCGTTCAAAAATCAGAATATTGGCGTCCACACCCATGCCGAGGGTCAGCACAAGCGCGGCCACACCGGGTAAGGTGAGTGTCGCGCCGAGGCTAGCAAGCACACCGAGCACGATGACGATGTTGACAATCGCCGAGGTCACCGAGACCAACCCGCCAATCAAGTAGTAAAGAATCATGAACGCGACGACGAGGATCGCGCCCCATTTAGCGGCGTTGACCGAGCTGTCACGGGCTCCTTCCGCCATAGTTGGGCCGACTTCATACATCTGATCGACCCGCAGCTCGACGGAGAGCGGATTGTTCAGGACATTGGCCAGCTCAATCGCTTCGCGCTGGGAGAAGCTACCGGTGATTTGTGCGTTCTTGGAAAGCACGGCCTGAATGGTCGGCGCGGAGTAGAGCTTACCATCTAGCACGATCGCGAGCGGCTTGCCGGGCTCATTGCCCTGGGGAGCCAGGCGCTCCGTGACTTGGCGGAAGACATTTGCCCCGTCACCGGTCATCACGAGGTTGATCTGAAAACCTCCGGTTTGCGTCTGCGAGGCGAAGGCATCCTCGATAATTTCGCCCGTCGCTTCCGGAATCATCTTTACAAAGTGGAGGACCTCGAAGGATTCGCCACTGCGGGTCTGCCGCTCCTCGGCCAGCACTCTGTAGCCGACCGGGGGCTTCTCGGAGAGGGACTGGGGGGTGCGGTCGGGATGAATGGTGCGAAACTCCAGTTTGGCGGGCTTCTTGATGGCATCAATCACTTCCGGATTATCTTTGGTGGACAGTCCGGCGATTTGAATCTCAATCGCATCGTCGCCCTGGGCGCGAATCACAGGCTCTGCGACACCCATATCGTCGAGACGTTCTCTCATGATCTGAATGGCGTCTTTAAGCTGCTCTTCCTGCTCGAACTGATTGAGTCCCGCCAGCGAGGTCTCGTCAATTTTAAGCGTCACACCAACGCCCCCCTTGAGATCGAGGCCGAGGCTTAATTGGCTTTGGGCCTTCTGCAGGATATACTTCAGCAGGATATCGTTGCGCTTGTTCTGGTTCGCAATATCCGCGACATTGATCTGCGGAAAGAATTTCGCATAGTCGATTTCATCCTCCACGCCGAGGTCACGCAGCGCAATGAAGAGCGTCGGCGAAGCTCCCGCTTCCACGCGACTCTCGCCCTTATCGAGCAGATCACTAAACTCGTCTTCGTGAGCCGTCACTTGCGCGACGATGTAATCCTCAAAAGGTCGGTCCTTAAGAGGAGTGATACTAATCACACACCAAAAAATGATAAGTGAAGTGAGTAGGAATTTCCAAAGAATATTTCCGGACATAAGAGCGGCCCTGACGAATTTTAGTAGATTTAGGAGAGTTTATTGAAGCCTATTTCACGACTTCAGCACTGATCTTGCTGGCAATAAAGCTTTTGCCCAGCTCGACCTTAGTGTTGTCGGCGATGCGCACGATGAGGCGGTCGTCCTTGACGTTGGTAATGGTGGCATAAATGCCCCCACTGGTCACGATCTCGTCGCCCGTCTTCAGCTCAGAGAGCATTTTATCGTGAGCCTTCTGCCGCTTGCGCTGCGGCGCAATGATCAAGAACCACATGCCGACAAAAAGCAGAATAATAGGGAGGAACGAGCCGATGCCGCTGCCCGTCCCTTGGCCTTGGGCCAGTGGAAGTTGCGTGAAAATTTCGATAGGAGTCATGACTATGTTGGGTGAAAAACCGGAGAGGGAAAGGAAGGTGCCGTCAAAAAGCAAGTTTCTATTCGTAGGGCTCGAAGAATAAGAGAGTTTTAAAGTCGCATAAAGCTTTAACCAACGCCCTGGGGAACTCTGGGGTGTGAGGACTTAAAAAACTATCCCCAACCTTTTGAGAAGAAGCGCGAAGGGTTTTGGCAGAGGCGACTCAACGACCGTAGCCTCCTCTCCGGCCGAGAACCCCACCCGCGAAAGATGAATGGCATACCCTCTAAAAAGGGCGGCATCGAGGTCAGTCCGCCGGGCACGTGGCTGGAGCTGGCGGACGGTCGGCGCGATGGGGCCGTCATAGACCTCGTCGCCGAGCACGGGGATTCCGTGCACCGCCGCGTGGGCACGAACCTGGTGGGGACGAAAAAAGCCAGTCTGCGCTTGCCATAAGGTCCAGCCCAGATCGGAGTCCGCCAGTCTGGTAAAGTGGGTGAGCGATTTTTTGCCCTTCGCGGTCGAAGGAATCATCTTCAATTTGACGCGGTGTGGCAGGAGCGGGGCATCGGCCTGAAATTCGGATGGGGTTTCTTTGTTCCAGGCGGAAAGAAAAGTAAAAGTAAACTGGCACTCCCCCGAGCCGAAACGATTACGCAGGTCAGCTAGGGCATCCCGGTTTTTGGCGAACAGCGCCACCCCGGATATTTCAGGGTCAAGATAATAGACCGACCCGAAAAGGCTGGCACCAGTCCGCCGCAACTCGGGCTTGCCTGCTTCGAGCTGCAGATTCAAGGTGCTGTCCAGATCAGGCGTATCATTCCAGGGATGGGCGCGCGTGCCCACTGCGGCTGGTTTATCCAGTGCCATCCAATCTTCGGTCCCCGCCAGCACGTTGAGCCGCAGCGGCAGCTCGCCAAGCAGAGGGGGCGGAAAGCCGATCACATCTTTATTTTTCGATTTTTCAGGCACTTCAAATAGCTGGATACAAAATGCCCCCGGAACGACAAGCGAATCCGAGGGCACTATTGGGGGGGGTGGAAAATCTTTTTTAGGCGGCCGCAAACGAAGCACAGCGCGACTTAAGCCGTGCAATCTTGTTGGCGTGCACGAGGCCAGTTTTACCTGCCTTTTCGAGCGCAGAGATATATTGGCGTGATGCTAATGCCAGAGCATCTTTATCGCCGGAAGCGGAGGCAGCTTCGACCTTCTTAGCGAAGGTCTTGAGGCGGCTCTTAACCTGACGATTGCGTAGAGTGCGACCCTCTGTTTTGCGGATGTATTTGAGTGCTGATTTGGTGTTTGCCATGAGTCTGAAAAAGTTGAGAGGCGGGAAAATGCGTTTCGCCTGAACGCATGTCAAGCGGGAAAAAGAGGATTCGAACATCGAACGGACTTCCATTCAACATTGAACGTTTCCGGCAGCTGCCGGATTGAACGTTCGACGTTCAAACTGGGGGTGTCGATTTCGGAGTGCTGTAAGCCGGATTTTGTCCCCCATCCCCGAAAGGACGGATGGGCATTCATTTATCTATCCCGCCGGAGCGGAATCTCCGCCGGAGCGAAGTGCGACATACCCGGAATCATTGAGCGGGCCGCCCGATCCCCTATTTTGCCTTGCACCGGATTGGGTTTTTCCTGCCTTCATCGTTACCTTTGAAGCGGTGAGCTCTTACCTCCCCTTTTCACCCTTACCCCACGCGAATCAGAGATTTACGCGGGGCGGTTTGTTTTCTGTGACACTGTCCGTCCCGTCAGGTTACCCTGCCGAGCCCCCGCTTTCACGGGGAATCCTGCCCTACGGTGTCCGGACTTTCCTCTCAAGCAGTTGCTCAAGCGAATGCCCACACCCCGAAATCGACAGTCTGATCCTGTCCCAGCTCTGGCTTATGGCAAGCGGGAAGTTATGCTCTCTTTGAAGTCACGAGAACGCCACAAATCTGTCACCATAATGTAACTATAGAGCGCTTTCATTTCAAAGATCTTTCTGCTTACGTCCCGTCTCATTTTTAAAAAAATATGAAAGTTCGAATTTTAAAAGTCATCTTGCTCAGCGTTCTCGCGACTGCGGGCACCGCCCATGCCGACCCCCAGGTGGGGCAAACACGCAACACTCTGGAGAAGTGGGTCGAGACCCGGCAGATCATTTCGAAAGAAAAAGCCGACTGGAAGGTAGAGCAATCGATCCTTGAGGATACCGTTGCACTCCTCACGAGCGAACTGGAGTTGCTGAACACCGCCCTGGAGGAACTGAAAGCCTCGGCCACCGCAACAGACGAAGATCGCTCCAAACTCAACGAAGAAAAGGACAGACTCTACGCGGCCTCTTCAGTCATCGAGAGCAATATCGGTAATCTTGAGACGAAAATGAAGGCAATTGTAAAAACCTTGCCCCTTCCCCTCGTTGAAAGAATCAAGCCCTTGATCCGCCGCATGCCGGAAAATCCGGCAGATACCGCCCTGTCTATCGGTGAACGAGTCCAAAACATCGTGGGCATTCTTAGCCAGGCCGACAAGTTTAACGCCACAATCACTCAAACGAGCGAATCGCGCGAAATCGATGGCGGCAAGACCGTCGAAGTGCGCACGCTTTACTGGGGCCTCGCCGCCGCCTACTATGTCGACTCCTCCGGTCAATACGCAGGCTACGGCTACCCCACTGCCGATGGCTGGGAGTGGCCTCGCCTCGACGATGCAGGCGAAACCATCAAGAGGCTGATTGACGTCTATGAAGGCTCAGGGGAAATCCAGTTTATCCAGGTTCCAGCCCGCATCAAGTAACCGCAAATTCCAGGAACAATTATGCAAGCTTCACTGAAACTCATCCTCACGGCTGCGCTCGCTGCCACCGCACTGGCTTTTTCTAGTGCTCAGGGCCAAAGCTTCCAGGCCGCAAGCGCTCAGGCCGACAAGGACCTGCAAAGTGCGTTGCAGGAACTCAGCAACATCCGCAACGACATCGCCAAGGAGAAGATTCCCCTGATCAAGGAAGTCTCTTCCCTCGAAGATCAGGTCCGCCAAAAAACCTCCGAGCTCGATCGCCTGCGTCGCCTCCGCGACAATAAAGATCTGGGCCTCAATCGTCTGAGAGATCAAGTCGAAGCCGTCGAGGCCCAGAACGAATACACCGCCGGCTTGCTCGACGAGTTTGTCCGCTCGTTCGAAACTCGCATCGACTACAGCGAAGTTCAGCTCTACGCCGAAACGGCGGAAGAAGCACGCCTCGCACTCGATGATGCCGACATGTCCCAAGCCGACCGCTTCGGGAAACAGATCGCAGTCATTGGCGTGGCACTCAACCGCTTGGAGCAACTCTCAGGGGGATATACTTTTAAGGGCAAAGCCCTCACCCCCAATGGTGAGATCGAAGAAGGCACCTTCGCGGCATTCGGCCCGTCCGTTTTCTTTGCCTCCGCAGAGTCCCCACTCGCAGGGATCACTTATAATAAGCTGAATGCGGCCGAAGCGGCGATTGCAGTTCCTGGAGAGCTCTACGCCGAAGGCATCCGTAACTTTGCCGAGAAGGGCGAGGGCAAAATCCCCGCCGACCCGACACTGGGCAAGGCCCTGAAAATCGCGGAAGGCAGCGACACGATTCTGGAACACCTCGCCAAGGGCGGCAGCGTCGGGACAGTGATCCTCGGGCTCGGAGCGGTCTGCCTGCTCCTCGCTGCTTTTAAGACTTACGAAGTCACCTCGTTCAGGACCCCCGCTCCGGAAGACGTTCAGAATGTGATTAGTTGCATCGAACAGGGTGACATCGCCAAGGCCCGCACCGCCGCGTCCGGCATTCTCGGTCCGGGCGGCGCGCTTCTGGTCAAAGGCGTCGAACACGCCAACGAAAAGCGCGGCACGCTGGAAGAAATACTTTATGAAAAAATTCTGGTCGTTCGCCCGAGACTTGAGCGCCTCCTACCCTTTATCGCCCTGACTGCGGCTGCGGCTCCACTGCTGGGCCTGCTCGGCACCGTCACGGGTATGATCAAGACGTTTAACCTCATTACCATCTTCGGCACCGGCGATGCCAAGAGCCTCTCTTCCGGCATCTCTGAGGCGCTGGTCACCACTGAACTCGGCCTCATTGTCGCCATCCCCGCGCTCATTATCCACGGCCTTCTCTCACGGATGGCCAAGCAAAAACTAGGCGACATGGAGCAGACTGCAGTCGGCTTCATCAACGGTGTAATCGGCGCACGCACCAACAACGAAACCGAGAAGAAGTAGTTCCCAGGAACATTTGTTATCATGTTGGAAAAAATTATAGACATCTGGTTAAGCGGCGGCTGGGTCATGATCCCGCTTGCGCTCCTGGCTGTCCTGATTTATTCAACCGGCATCCAGCTATTGCTCTTTCTGCGCAAAGGAAACGTTCAGCTTGGCAATGACAGCCAGTGGCTCCAGTGGGTTTACAACCCACACCAAGCCGAGGGCCGCGCCGGAGAAATCATCCGTTACACACAGGAAAATGTAACCGCCGCCAAGCACGTGCGCAACCGCTTCGAGGAAGTTCGCCAGTCCATCCTCCACGACGTCGAGCGGCGCACCAATTTCCTCAATACACTCGTCGCCGCCGCACCGCTCATGGGACTACTCGGAACCGTCATCGGCATGCTTGGCACTTTTGCCGGGATCGCCAAAGGCGGAGGCGCAGAAACCGCCGGTATCGTCGCAGGCGGGATTTCCGAAGCACTCATCACCACCCAGACCGGGCTATTTGTCGCCCTGCCGGGCATCTTCCTCGTCCTGATTATCCGACGCCGCAAACACGCCGTCGAAGCCGCCCTAGCCCGTATCGAATCCCTCATCCTCACCAAACTAGACCTCGACTAATTCCAAGACTCATCAGCCATCACCCATTAGTCATTAGTCATTAGTCATTAGTCATTAGTCATTAGTCATTAGTCATTACCCATTAGTCATTAGTC
>Ga0306899_1000676_pt1 | contig 15916 bp, 12 predicted proteins | sample AntRauMFilla3764_FD_190407 | JGI IMG/M metagenome (GOLD analysis project Ga0306899, IMG submission 190407) | Saline lake microbial communities from Rauer Islands, Antarctica - Metagenome Filla 3 #764 (v2) (version 2) | ecosystem: Environmental > Aquatic > Non-marine Saline and Alkaline > Saline ... | reverse complement strand
GAACGGATGATCATCATCTTCGGTCGTCGGTGCATGTTGGGTCTTCGTTTGGCCCCGAAAGCTTCTTGAACAGTCATGTTGGACGACATGTAAAGACGTCATCCAACTCCAACTCCAACTCCATCGTCAGGTGGTGCTCGGTTGTCTGCCACGTGTGACACAAAGTAACACGTTATGTAGTGTCGACAAGCATCGTTTGGTCGTTACCTAACAGACTGTGAGCGACTCTTTATGTCTGTAAAAGGAAAAACGACAAAACGACCAAACGACAACCAAGGAAAATTGGTCCGTCATACACCAAATCCGCTGTCCCGTTCTTGTTTTGAAAACTGCTGTAAAAATTAGATCACGCTAACAGCTGCAAGACATGAGTATTTTGCACACTAAATTCTGGGCTTACACGTCTGCCGACGGCAACGATGTGCATATCATGCCGTGCATCTGCGACGAGAAAGACAAATGGATAGCAGCTCAATTCCATTCCTTTCAGGACATCGGCAGGCGCGACGGCTACATCGGAGTCCCGATTCATGCGAGCAGCTTGTCAGCGGCCACGGACAGAGCACTCGTTGCCATGGAGAATTCGTCGCGCTCGGGCGAGCGATGTGCCGTGTTTCTGGTCGCGCGCCTGTGTAGTGAACCCGTAAAAGAGACAACGGAAGATACGTACGTGTACGATTCGTCTGCATACGTGCTGTCTCCACAAAGCATTCCCGGGACTGATGCTGTAAAACACTCTCGCCTGCTCCATCGTCATCGTCTCGGCAGGGTTTACACGAACGATGCCCCGATGCCCCAAGACATTCCGGTGTTCATCGATAGCGAGGCCCTGCGCTCCTTCATGTGTGATACGCCAGAAGCAGCCTCCCTAGTGGCGTGATCCAGAGTCATATTTTTCTGCGTAGTACAATAGTTCCGGGGAAAATCGTAAATAGACTAATTTGTACGATTTCCTGTATTTTTCGGCAGGTACCAACCACCCTTTGGAAAACTCGCGAATTGTCTGATATCACGAAATCCCCGGAAGTATTGTACTACCCTGAGTTCAAACGCATTCCGCGAAAAGAAGATCGTAAAATAACAGTTTACAATGCATTCTTCCAACTGGCCAACCCTAGTTGTAAAGCGTCGACGTCGATTACGCCCCACGAATGAGGCACGCGCTGAAGATGCGCACTAGTTGTTCAGATTATACGTACTCAAGTGGGATTCCGGTGCATCACGGAACAAATGACTCGACCGCCTCGAACGCCTTATCGCGGAAAAACTATATCGATAGTGACGTCTTCGGAAAATCCCAGTCCAGCACAAGCCTCCCGCTTGTTGTTCCCCCTCTGGTTCGACGCAAGCAAAACCCCCTTATCGGTGTCGGCGGTCGCACGAATAAAAGTGCGATGGGAAAAGTGCGTATGTCCGTGGATCCACGCCGGCGCGACGTCCACAAACTCCAACATCAGCTCCCGCAGGTCGGACGCGAACGCGTGCCACAGCGCACGACCTGGCACTTCGTATTCCTGCGCACTGGTCCCCTCCATCAGTGGAGCGTGGTGAGTGACGACAACGCAGCGCTGACCTCGCCTCCTCGTCTCTGATAGCTCGACACGCAGCCACGCCAATTCCGCCGCGTGCCTCGCGTTCCAACGAGACACGTCAAAGTCGCGTATCGCACGGCAGTCGTTGTTCGTCGATCCAATCCAACACGCATGCTCATCCGGAACGTGCGACCAAAGCGTGCACCCCAGAACGCGCACGCTCTCCACTCTTGTTCCACTCCGCACAGTGAGCTCCGCGGGCGGCTTTCCCGCAGAAAGAAACACGACCCTATGTGGGAAAATCGATGCGGTTTCGGAAACCCGCTCACAAGCTGAACAGGCTTCTTCTTCCGCCTGTTCAATCGTTTTGCCGTAACATTCGTGGTTGCCGACGATCACAAAGACACCTCCGGGATACATCTCGGCCGCACGCACCAAGAAGCTCTCGTACTTGGCGCTCGAAGGATCGCCTATGTCTCCTGCCAGCACCAAATAGGGTGCCATCACCCGTTTATCGTCTTTCAGGAGCTTGCCGACGGATCTCTTCTCGAGATGGAGGTCACTCATGTATTGAAATCGAAACACGGTATCCTGTTGTTCTTCGCATGTGTTTGTGTCCGTGTCCGTGTCCGTGTCCGTGTCCGTCGTCGGTCGCATTATGTATCCAACGTTACGAAAACGCCGTTACACGCTACACCACCGACGAAGACGACGACAGCGTGACCAACTTCATCTCAACTGAAATGTCAACGGAGAAAGCCGTAAAAAAATGCAATCCGTAAATGTGCGGATACATACTGGATAAATTACAGTCAAGGGAACTCGCGCATACTGGTACTGGGTAATTACTGAATAACTGTTTGGAAAATGGAAGAAAAAAAGGGACGCGCCGTATCTTTCTTATCGGCGTCAACGATTCGGACTCGGTGGGCTACCCGGGTGTGGCTAACCGCGGATTCAGGAGTCTTCGTCGGCGTTGCACCAAACCATTCTCTGGGACAGTTTTTCCGCACGCTTCTTCTTTCTGATCAGCATATCCGCATTTTTTCTCGCTTTGGTCTGCTCCAGGGCCTTTTGCTTCTCCGCTTTGGATACAACCCGCGCTGAAATGACGTCTGGACACGGTCGCCCCTTATCGTTTTCTTGCTTGTGGTGGCGAGCCTTGCGAAGGCCACCACTCCTACCCTTCTTGCCGTGGCGCTGGAGAAGGGGGACGTTGTCAAAGATCTCGACCACTGGATGGTGAGCTGAGGTGTACAACGCGTCCGACCTCTCGTTTTCTTGTCTGATATTCTCCTCCGACAGCTCACGCTCCAGTCTTTCTTTGGCGTACACGTCGAAGGCCGATACGTGACCAGATTGACCAGGGAGTACGACGTTATGGAACATGTAACGCGTGACCTCTCGGTCGGCGTCTCTCTTGTTCTTTTCGCGCCGGAGGTCTGTAGACCAGACGGTGTATATTTTTCGCATGTGGACGAACGCTTTCGACAATGCGGGGTGTCGCAGGACGCACTCTTTGAACTGGGGGAAGAGCGTCATACCCGTGCACACCTCTACGAAACTGTGTTTGTCCTGGAGCATGCGATGGACGATGAGTTCCATCGCCAAGTACGGCATGCTCACCACTTTGAACAGTGTCTGAAATACGTTACAATTCATCATGAACAGTGTGAGTGTGTGTTTGGCTCGTAAAAGAACTCCATTTGTTACGTCGATTTTTCTACGTTTTCACCCACGCCGGTGGTCAAATACCACACGAGACAAAAAAGGAAGGGCGACTGTGTCACGCCACAGACGAGGACGAAGGTGAAGGTGAAAACGTCCTTTCTGTACCCGACATCAGGACGGTCCATTGCCTTCGCGCCTCTCCGACGTCTACGGCGCGACGTTGGATGTTGGTAACGAATACCACGTCACCGTCACGGTTCGGCATGTAGCACGGAAAATTTTGGACACGATGGAGCATGAACGACAACAAGCTTTGAATCGAATCGTACAAACCGTCGTTGTGTTCCGAGCGTACTTCTCCGCCGTGTGATCCTTCCTCGATTTGTCCATCCTCGGAGTATAGTTCGCCTCGCTCTTCGTCTCGCTCCTCGTCTTCGGTACTTCCGATCTCCGTGTAAGAATCGTCTGTATACACGTTGGGAGGTTGTCCGTTCGCATACGCGCGGATGCTACTCGCATCATCCACTCGGAGACAGATAGGAGGTGGGTGAGCCGAAGAGTGACGTATCACGCGATAACGCGCCCCGTCTGTAATCATCGTCTGTCTGAGTCTATGTGCAGCCTTACAGCATATGTTCTCGACCGCGTCCAAAGGGAGCACTCGGTTCAAGAAATACGCAGCGCGACGCAAAACGACATCTCGCACGGAGTGGTATCCCTGGAACGTCGAATCTTCCGGATGAGGAGCGGACCTCACCAGTGCCCGAAGGTTAGACGGGAGATCGCGCATGCGTGTTTGCACGACGTGCGTCACCGAGTCGGATGCCGCAGGACCGAAACACAGGTTGGCGATTCCGAGGAACATGTCGTCGTCGTCGTCCGGGGTCTGGTGCACGTCAATAATGACCGCAGTGGCATCCACCTCCGGATGCTGTAGTCCCAAAGCATCCATGAGCTCGTCGTCGTGGACGTCCTCTATCGACACGGACGAACGAAGGTGTTCTCTCGCTGAATACAGCGCGACTACCTCTCCGATCCGCTCACAACAGAGCTCGTACAGCGTGTCCAGCCCGGCCCATTTCGCCGCTGGAATTATGCCGTGTAATGAATGGACGGACCAACGCCTCACGATAGATTCGTCTTCTCCGTATTCCAAAACCGCTTCCACGCTTGAAGCGCACACGGGCACTCCGATCTGGAGGTGCAGGTGGACGTCCCCCGCAAAACAAGGCGGGGCGCGACACGTTTCCAACGCGTCCAGGAGGGCGGGGACGCGTCTGGCGGCCTCGAAGGTCACCTCGATCCTTTTCGGCGCTTCGTGTGCCGTACTTTCGGTCACGAGCGTAATGGATATCGAGCGTGGCATCGACCCGCTGTCCGTCATCTTTTTTTCGGGTTCTCGAGGGTCGACTTCGATCGCGCTCTCGTCGATTTTTTCGATTCAGGCATCGTGTGCTACGTTGTCGATCAGCGTTGTTCACTCACACACACACACACACATAGGTGGAGTTGACCGGTTCCGTATATTTCGCCGAAAACGGTGTGAGGAATAGACTTATCTCTATCCGTGTGTCGATTCAAGCCTCGTGCACCCACGTCCTGCCGTCGTGGACGTAGCCCTGCGACTCAAGGAACTCGGGGCTGCGCGATATCTCGCGCGACGACTCGCCCCCCCGTGTCCAGGTGGGGATGATGTGCTTGGTGCACACCGGGAGGACCGTGGGGTGAAACACGTCCAGCTGCTTCTCGGTGATCGGGTTGCACATGCGGTTGCTAGTGGTGTCTTGGCCGTTGATGAGCGCCGACTCTCGGTCCGGCATGCTGCGTCCACGGTGTAGGTCCGGGACCGCCGTGAACGTCCTCGTTTTCAGCTGCTGCTTGCTGGGGTCGTTCGTCCAGATGGCGTGGTTTTTGAAATGCGAGTCTACATCCACGCGTCCGTTGTCTATTCCGTATCCGTCCCAGGGCCTCAGGTTGCGGTGTTTTCCGGCGAAGTCCTTGACCGCCTCTTTTTTGGTCCTCCTGTTGTCCAGCGAGTACTCCATCTGGGAGTGGTTTTCCAATACCCGGGCCTTGATGGCGCACTTGTCGTTCTTGGGGCGGCTCTCGGCTTCGAATAGCATGTTATCCTGTGGCTCTGCTCTCTAAATATTGGTGAGAGAAGAAATAAATGTGGGTTGATTGTCGTTACCGCGGCACGAGCATCCGGTCTCGTATTCCTCCCACGGGGTACATGCACGCGTGCAGCAGGTCGTACGCCTCGACCACGGCCCACGCGACTTCTTCCGAGTCGTTTGCCTCTGCCTCTGCCTCTGCCCCTGAAGACGAAGACGAAGACGAACGAGTCGTGACCTCCCAATGTGGGGGCAGGATCAACACCTGGAACGCGCGCAGACGGAAATGGATCGTGTTTTCTTCTTTTTTTCCTGGGTCTTCCGGACAAGGTCGCAACTTAATTTTACCGCGCCCGCCGTCGCGTTCGTCGTCTTCGGTCCCTCGGATGTATAATGGCCGAGCGCTGACCACGGCTCGGAAACGCCGCATGGCTTTACCGCTCCCGACGCCTCGCGCCGGAAATGGTGAAAAAGCGGTCAGTATACCCCGCGTCCTGACCGTTTGGAACGGCGAAGAAGGGGGTACGAACGTTCGTTGTCGCAGAGGGAACGCGTAATAGTAGGCGAACACCGTGCGCACGAGCTCCGCCACGTTCACCACCCGGTCCTCGACCACGATGGGCTGCTTCTCGGCCAGCATGTCGGGATGGAGACCCCCCACCGACGTCTGGAGCACCTCCAACGCAAACGGCGACTTGGTGTAGAACCGGTAGTACAGCGCGAACACGGCCAACGCGGCCAAGACTAACAGTGCCGTAGACGTTCCACCGACGACGGTTCCTGTATCTTTGTTGTGTGTGCTCATGCCGCTCTTTCGGTCGTCGTCGTCGGGCCACACGTGTGCGTTTGTTTGTATGTAATGTCACATATGAATACCGTAAAAAGCACCGCGAAATAAATATTATTCCGCCGAAAAGGACGGTATCGCGAAAGGGTTGGAGTTGAGAGCGTCCATGGTGCTGACGTCGAGACGGTCGGCTATGTCGTACGTCTGTCTGTCGCGCGTCACCTCTGGCGCGCGGATGTCGAAGTCGGTCACCTGTGCGCCCCTCTCCCCTGGGGGAGGTTCGGCGTTGTACATGACCTCTTCGTCCTGTAGACGTGCTGTGGCCGCGTTGGGTAGCGACGGCACGCGCACGTCCTGTAGTTCGACCGTCTCCGGCCCGGGCGCCACCTTGGTCCCGGACTTCGTCGGCTCCCTACCCCGCAGCGTCAGCTCCCGGACTTCGTTCAGCGTGGCGTTGTACATGTCCGCGTAAGAAGAGGGCGCCTTGGCGCCCTGGTCCGCCGCCGTCCCGAAGTAGTCCCGGTCCGACAGCGTCTGCTTCTGCGTCTGCTTCGCCTCGGGGTTGGCGACCTCGTAGCCCCCGGCGCCGTCGCCGATGGTGGCTCCGCCCACGTACTCTCGCGTGTGGACCGTCTCCTTTTGCGTGTGAGGCGCCTTCACCTCTATAGTGGCGTACGCACCCCGCTCACCTTGCAGACCGTCAACGTTTCCTCCGCGTTGTTCTTCGTCCAACGTCGTCTCTTTGACCGTGGTTCGAGCGACCTGGTCCGGGTCGTAGGTGCGGGGCGCCATGGCTCCCGTGGCCGTCACCACGTTGCGGGTGCCCTGCGCCTCACCGATCACGTCCTCGACGGTCTCTTTGCCTGTGGTCTTGGCTGCATCCGTAGGATAAGCCTTCGTCTCGAGCTTGCCGCCCACCACCGACCCCAGGCCGTGCGTGTCGTGTAATCCCGTCTCCTTGACGGTCGTGCGCGCTACGGCGTCGGGATCGTATGCCGTCGATTTATAGGCGGACTGACGCACGTTGGCGTCCGGCGCCTCGGCCAGGGTCGCTTCTTTGACGGTCGTTCGGGCCACGGCGTCGGGATCGTAAGCCGTCGATTTGTAAGCGACCTGGCGCACGTTGGCGTCCGGCGCCTCGGCCAGGGTCGCTTCTTTGACGGTCGTTCGGGCCACGTCGTCCGGATCGTAAGCCGTCGATTTGTAAGCGACCTGGCGCACGTTGGCGTCCGGTGCCCCGGCCAGGGTCGCTTCTTTGACGGTCGTTCGGGCCACGTCGTCGGGATCGTAGGCCGCGGATCGGTAAGCGACCTGGCGCACGTTGGCGTGCGGAGCTTCGGCCAGGGTGGCTTCTTTGACGGTGGTGCGCGCGATGGCGTCCGGGTCGTAGACGACGCCTTTCGCCGCGCTCCCCTTGAATCCGGCGCTCTCTTCGACACCGTGCGCGGGATTTCCGGTTGTTTCACGGACTGTCGTGCGCGCGACGGCGTCCGAGTCGTACACCCGAGGCTTCTTGGCGGTGACCTGCAAGCTCCCGGCGCCGTGTGCGTTGTAAAGGTTGGTCTGTTTGATGGTGGTGCGCGCGACGTCGTTGGGGTCGTACAGCGTGGGCTTGCTGGGCATCTGGGGCTGCACCCCCACGGGCTCGGAGTGCGCCTCGGCCGTGTACTCCTTCTTGGACGCGCGCACCACGTCCTGCAGAGGCGCCATCAGCGCTTTGACCACGGAGGTCACGTTGCTCTTGTGCGTCTTCGCGCCGGTCACGTCGCGGTTATTTCCGTAAATCAAGATGCTCCCTTTGCCGTGATCGAAGCGCTCTCCCCGACCGACGTCCGTCGCGGCGGCGGGATTGGCCTGTGTGCCCTCCAATTTTTGACGGAAAGGTTCGTGCGAGGCTTTAGCTCTCCCGCGTTCACCCGCGGTCTTGGCGTAGGCCGGTCCGGAGTAGTCGACGTGCGTGTCCGGACGGGTCGTGTCCCGGAGTTCGACGTGGTCCGGGCGTTTGCGCGGTTTGATGCGCGCGCCGGTCGTCGTGAAGTTGTTGGCCGCCGTGCGCTCGAAGGTGGTCTCTGGCGCGTTCTTGGCGAACCGCGAGAACGAGCCCCGGTTCCTCCCCTTCTGTCCTTCCAGCACCGGCGCCTCGTACGTGACCTTGGGGTTGGTCTCCACCCGGAGCTCGTCGGTGGTCCGGGGGAGGACGTGCTTCCTCTCCTCCAGCGCGATGTTGTCCTGGGGCGCGGCGTCGTAGCTGCAGATGCCGGGCCCGACCATCTGCCTGGGGATAGGGAACTCGTTGTTCCGGGAGCGGGGCGCCACGATGTGTTCCAGCATGCGGTCCGTCTGGTTTTGCATGCCGTACACGTTCGAGAGCTCCGACTGGCGTTCGAACATGGGTCGGAGTTCGCGCTTGCCCCCGAACATGTCCGCGGCTCCGTTCAGGCGGTCGAGCGAGAGCGACGCCTTGTCGTGGTCCATGTTCTGCGTGACCGACCCCCCGAACATGGGCTGCATCGAGATGCCCTGGTTGTTCTGCGTGAACCGTTCCACCGGAATGAGTTCGCCCGTCAGAGAACTCCGGACCATGCCGGCTCCCTCTTGACGCGCCTCTCCCGGCAGGACTTCCTCCGACGGATTCACGGAAATGGCACCTCCGCCGTCCTCTGGAGAGGCGCCGAACCGGGTCTCGTCGTACACGCCTCGGGGAAGGTTGGGGACGACGTTGGTCTGTCGAGGCCGTCGGGCGGCATGGTATGCGATGTCTGACGCACGCCTCTCTTTCTGAGCGACGCGATCGACGTGTCGCGCATGGTACGCGTTGTCGACGGACGGGACGTCACGTTCGTTTACGGTGGGTCGCGGTCCGATCGCTCTGTTGGTTTTTGCGTTCGCGTTCCTCCCGGAAAGGGGCGGAGCGGGCTGTGCGCCTTTCCTCTGGTTCAGCAGGTAGCCGATGCCCGCGAGCGCCGAAAACAAGTAAAACTCGATCATCCCGGGTTTTAGTCGTACTTATCACTTATTACCATGCCTTGTCAAAAAAATCACACGAGGTACACGCAACCGATGTAGGCCTTGCGCACCCGCAAACGATCTCGATCTCGACCGAGGTCTATTCGTCCTCCGTTGTCGGTGGTGGTGTATTTATCCGCATTTACCTTATCGGTGAACGCGTCGCACGTGGCCCGGGCCACCGTATAGTTGGCCACGTGACAACCTTTTTGCCGCATCCCAATGCCCGGTACCGGGGACGTGGTGACGAGATCACCGTTCCGAATCGGGCCGCCGAGGTCGCACACCCATATGGCACCTTCTCCCGCCGATTGTACGATGACGCGCGGATGTGCATACGCTGCGTTCGTGTCACACGAACGGTCAAAACGGAGATTCCCTAGACGGAACGCACCTTTCCGATCGACGCCGCCTACGACGCCGAAAGCGCGTTTGTCTCGCGCGGCTCGACACAGGGCCACCACCGGGATGGCTTCGTCGACCGCTATGGTTTCGTGGCCTTCCAAATTACGGTACTTTCCGGTCGCGATGACGACCTTGCCGACGTGGAGGCGCTCCACCTCGTCTAAAAGCCGGGCGTCGTCGCTCGTGTTCCTCGTCCTCATTTTCTCTTTTCCTGTTCCTCTTTTTCTTTGTCCTTCTTCTTCTTCTTCTTCTTCTTCTTCTTCTTCTTCTTCGAAAACGCAACGGTGTTTTCCCGTAAAGTTCAGGACCTCGGCGTGGAACTCGTCGGTGAACGACGTACGATAGCCGTGCCGGGACTGGAACACCAGCTCGGTGACGCCGTCCACGCTGCTGGTGGTGTCGATGTACTGCGTCCACCAGTTGCTGCTCCCGTCCGGGGGCACGAAGAAGATGTTGCTGTTGAACACGGATGGTCCGGTGTTGTTGATAAAGCCGTTGACGACCAGGTCGTCGACTGTGGTCTCATTCAAGAGGCGCGTCGTGGGCGTCTCGACGAGCACGTTACTCAAGCTGCGGATGTTAATTTCTGCGGGACTTACACGTACGTGGTTATCGTCGTCGATCGAGATGTACACGTCGTCGCCGCTCAGGCGCGTCCTATATGGAAACGTGCCGTCTTCGATAGGCTGGAGGCGTCTGTCACCCGTCAGACGATTCGCGATGTTCAGGTGCTCGTTCGCGGTATTGAGATAGCGGTCCGAACCCTCGACACGCCCGCAGCCCGGCAGCGCGATCAGCGCGTCCGACCCGGTGTTGATCACGCCGTGTCCGAACACGATGCTCCCGGTCCCGGTCTGGAGAAGGTTTCGGGAGCCGAGCACGGTGTTGCACTCGCCCTTGGTCGAATTGGCGTGGCCCAGGGCCACGTTGTACGCGCCCAACACGTCCGCTAAAGCCCCCAGTACAACGTTAGACTCCGCCGCGCCGACCAACGTGGAGTTACTGAAGCCCATGAGCACGTTGTGGCCGGAGTCCATACCCCGGAGTTCTTTGCCCGTGAAAGACCCGAGGAACGTGTTTCCGAACCCTTCGATGACGTGCCTGCCGGCGTCGTTGCCCAGATACACGTTGTCGGTGCCGATGCCGTTTTCGGACCCCGTATACGTTCCGACGAACACGTTGTTGTTGCCGTCGGTATATTCTCCCGCCCGGTAGCCCATGAAAATGTTGGACGACGCACTCCGCGAAAACATACCCGCTTGATAGCCGTATATTGCGTTGGTCCAGCCCTCGTTCTTCCGGGCGGCTTGGTAGCCCATGACCACCGACAGGTTACGGTTGATGGATATGTCGAGGAACATGGGATCGTCGAGTGTCCCGGACACCGTGAACCCCTGCACCGTCAATGTCTGGATGCTCATCGCCGCTGCACAGGACCGGTGTAGCCTGTGGTTGCCGTGGTCGACCCCCCTCTTATTGTAAACCGTATTTTTATCGTTCACGTCGTCGCCCGCATACCGAAGAATTTGAAGTTCAGGTCCCACTCCGTCTCTTTCATGCGACCGAACGCGATCGAGTCCGCGGCATTGATCATGGTGTACGCGGACGCCAACATGACGAACAACCCGATGAGGAGGAACATCGAACGCCGCACCATCTTCTGTGTGGTGGCCTTGGCCACCTGTGTGTCCGCCGCCTCGTGTTCCATGGGCTTGTCTTCGGTGAGGTAGCTACAGAGGCAGTCGGAGCCGCGTTCGCGCTTGTTCTTGAAGGACACGTCCACCTTGCGGAAGACGTTGCTGCTCCACTTGTAGTCGCAGAACACCTGGTAACAGAGTTTGCGCATCTTCTCTTTGGTGGCGTCGCTGTACTTGTCGGAGGGCAGGCGGTCTATGTTGGAGCAGGCGTGGCGGTTGATGGCGTCGTACCTGGACATCTTGCTGAAGCACTTTCCCAGGAAGCCCTTGGCCTCGTCCAACGCCTTGACGATCATCTGCTCTTTCTGGACGCGACGTCTGAGGAGGAACGCGGGCGACGCCGGGTACTTGTCGAACATGAAGGGCGCGATCTTGCCTCTGGTCTCTCCGTTGCGAAAAGCGCTGATGATCTGTTGGTGCGGGCAGTGGTCGGGGATGTAGTCGTGAAGGCGTTGACACACCACACCCATGACGGGTTTGAACCGCGTGGCACAGGGGTAACAACAAGCGGTACCTAAGATGCGCCCCGAATCGTTCGATTCGGCGTAGTTAGGGCGGTGTTCCCACTCGTCCGGCAGAGACTCGCAGCGCATCAGTTTGACGATGAGCCCTCCCGTCAACAGGTCCATGATCCAGATCAGGATGAAGACCACCAGAAGGACGATAACGAACACGACTTCGAGGACGGTGAGCCAGAACGAAACGACTACCGCAGCGTTCCAGGCCCATATGACGCCGAATATGTAACTTAACTGGGTGATGGTGAACATTGTGTGCATGAACCAGAGGACCATGGATATCAAGATGCCGATGAACAGGAGGATGGGCGTCATGATGGCCTTGATGGGATCGTCCGTGAGTTGCGACAGAGCGCGCGCCATCGCGACGGCTACCATACCGATGGTCTTGAAGAAAGTGCCCACGCTGGTCAGGGTCTTCAGGAACCCGAACGGCTCCGTGACGTCCCCCTTGACCTCCCTATCTCCGTTTTTTCCCTCTTTTCCATTTTTGTCGTCTTCTTCTTCTTCTTCTTCTTCTTCTTCTTCTTCTTCTTCAAACCCTTCGTCGTTTTGTTCGTCGTCGTCACGTCGTCGCTGTCGCTGTGTTGCAGCCTTTTTGTTTTTTCGTTTGTTCTTGCCGTCGGAAGACGAGAAGCGTTCGAAAGCGCGCTGTGCCTTCTCGCTCAGGTGTTGCTCGCTGAGCGTGACGCACTTTTTGCTCCGCTCCCTGGGGTTGTCCCGGTAAGCCAGGTAGCAGGGCATGAGGCTGAGGTGGGTCCCCAGCGCCACCCAGTTCCTGCCGAAACCCAACAGATGGTCTTTGAAGCGCTGGGGCATCGTGACCCAGATGGCGGGGACGCGCTTGACGAACGTGTCTTCGGCGTACGGGAGATAGTAAAGGGACCACACGTTGAACTGGAGCGTGAAGGCCATTGGCTTGCGGGTGTTGTGCGAAAATACGGTCTGTTCGCGATATTTGTTGTGCGCGAGGTCCAGGAGGTGCATGTGGGTCACGAACCGGAAGGTCGGTTCGTCGTACCATTCCTGGTGGTAAAGGCCGCACCATGTAGACAGGATCTTGGAAATCTGGGCCACGACGTCCCTGAAGCGGTCGAAGGGTTCCGAAAACTCGCGTTTGAATTTGGCTACGGCGTCGTTGTCTACGATACCTCCTCCGTCGAACCTCGGTTCGTTCAGGATGTCGCGTCGCGCAAAGTAGCTGTAGACGAACCGGTCCAGGTTGCGGATCGTGGTGTTGAACTTGTAGTATATTTCGAGGTTCTCGTAAAACTCTTTTCGACCTCCCGCCGTCAGTTTTTCGATCTCGGTCCTGAGCTCCTCCACCAGGTCGGCCAAGACGCAGGGCGACCTGGTACTCGACCTGCCGGCTGGCGTGATGTCCCTCTCCGGACGGCACGTCGACCTACCGGAGCAACGCAGCACCCTCTCGTCGTCCCTGCCGACGTGGAAGAGGAGGAGGTCGGGGTCGAGACGGAGGATGCCCCTGAGTTCGAACACCGTCTCCTCCGACTCGACCAGGAGTTTCTCCATGTAATCCTCGAACGCCGCCGACCTGCTGAGGAGACACAGTCGGGGATGGAAGTACTGCACCAGGTAGACGCCCAAGAGGATGATGACGATGACAATGGTCAGCGCCAGGAGCGCCCACAGGAACAGCTTCAAGCCGATGATGATCATGGGTATGGAAGATATCATATCGAACACGAACTTGACGATGGACATGGCGAGTTTGGCGAGGAACTCGACCACCCCTTCCGGTCCGCCTTCCCTCTGGGATTTGGTCGCGGCATCCCCGATCCACTTTTGGACGTCTTCGCCTTTGACGTTCTTCATCGAATAGCCCGCCTTGGCGATGGTGTCGGCAAGCACTCCCATGTGGTGACTAACGGGGGGTAGTCACAGTCGGTTAGGTCTGCTCGTCATTAAAAAAAGACCACATAGTTTTCGCGGCTAAAACGATGCACACGACCGTCGTTTCCGGCGTCCACGCGACCCACGGGCAACAACTACTATCATTGTTTCCCGTTCTCTTTTTTCTAAAGTTAGTGTATACCGCGCATACGAGACCACTCGATCGACACCCACATGAACCGCCTAGCGTACGACACCTGCTCTTACGTGCAGGAACTGAACCAGAGCGTGTCCCCGCTCTCTTACACGCTGGACACTTCCAGGTTCGAGCACTGCAACAAATGCCGCCCGGAACTCGGGATCGTCGGCGGCACGGCCGTGAGCCACATCGCCGGAAACCTGGTGGACCTCGAAAACGACCTGCGCGGCGGCAATCGACCGATGACGCGCTGCCCCGAGTACAAGTACCTTCCGCGTAAGAACAAGTACGTCCGGGGCAAAGAGTACATCAAACCCGTCTGCCACCGTCGCGTGGACACCACGCCCGTCCACCTGAAACCCTGCCAGATGCAGAGCTTCCCGGGCATCCCCGCCACTCCCCCCGTGGACAAATTCTCTTGCAAATTTTCCAAAGCCCTGGTATAGTGAGTGAGAGGGCCGACGCAGCCCCAAACACTGACACGCACGAGACACGCCCCGATGGGACTGGACCTCACGACGTCGGACACCAGCATTTACCAGACCATGTTCCAGAACAGTCGGGTTTTTCGGTTCGTCATATTGGCGGCGCTCCACCCCGGCACCCAGACCGCCGCCATATTCTTCCTGATGCTGGCCATGTGGTACGGCATATCGATGGGGATGGAAGTGTTGACTAGTTGACGACCAACTATTTTTCGTGGTATTTCCGAGCTTTCCTTCGATAGACTGGTTTCGTTTGCGAGACGACGCGCGTACGTCTAAAATAATGTGCTGCCTCCATACGTAGTAAGTAATATCTTGAACTAATGCAATTTGGACCACCAAGTTCTTAGACCACGGTCCACGTCCTGTCTACACCTCCGTGGATAGTTTTCTAAAAGTTACACAATCCGTGATAAAATTTATTGCTCTAACGAACAAAATCAGCTGAAGGAGCCCTTCTCAAACGAGAATCGATCGAGCGTCGTCGAACTATTCGGCGTCGTATCTGAAAGGCTATCCGGGTTCGTGCGCCGACTACGATGCTCGATCGTAGTCCGGAGAGTCGTGTTCATCTTCTATCATGTCGTTCAGGATGGTTTCGCCCCAGCGTTTGACCATTTTGTGAAGTCGCATCGCGGAGTCCTCGTACACCGGGTGTTTTTTGTTGCGCGTGCTGACGAACCATTCGTGGACAAAGTTGTACAGGGCGGACGTAAGGCGCTTTTCGAAGTCGTCCACGTTGGACCGGAAGTGGTCGTTGAGCATCGAGCGCGGTCTGCGGATCATGGTGTCGATCACCTTGTTTTTAGAATCCAGCACCCATTTCTCGCGGTCTCCGTCGTAGTACGATAGCACGATGTCCTTCTCGTCGCCGACCACGCACTTGACGTTCATGTTGCCTTCGGTGTCTTGGTGGATCAGCTCTACCAAATCCAGCAGGCCCTGGTTGCCGTTCGGGAGCCTCTTCAGGCACTCGGTCAGGAACTCGGGCGCGAGGACTTGCGCCTTGTCACGCCCGAGTCCGTTGATGTGGATGTTCACCGTGTTGTTGGTCGCAGGGGGCAGGTTTTCGATCTTTTCCGAGAGGACCTCGATTTGCTCGCGCAGCTCACGAATGTCGTCATACCATGCTTGAACTTGTACGTCGTGTGGCATTGGTCGCACGAGTATACCCTGTTCTCGTGCCGGATGCGCGTGATGGCCATTGCGTCAGCCAACTGCTGACTCCCCTCGCCTTCTGCTCCACAGGAGATTTGTTCTTTTGAAGGTGCGTGATCAAGCGCTGTTTGGTACTGAACTCGCTTTGGCAGACGACGCAAGCATGTGGCATTTTACGATTGCAGATACACGGCAACTGTTTACTCTTTTTTATGAACCCTTTCGTCGTATTCGCCGGTCGTTATTTTTCAGCTAGACGGTCCATACTTCCAGAAACTAGATTTGCCAAACTCTTCAATTTACGACGACTTCCGTCCATGAGTTATCTAGCGCGGATAGGACCGACTCCCGAGCTGGAAATTGTTACAGCAGTTTTCAAAACAAGAACGGGACAGCGGATTTGGTGTATGACGGACCAATTTTCCTTGGTTGTCGTTTGGTCGTTTTGTCGTTTTTCCTTTTACAGACATAAGGCCGTGTCTCACTACGA
>Ga0306899_1000661_pt1 | contig 16147 bp, 9 predicted proteins | sample AntRauMFilla3764_FD_190407 | JGI IMG/M metagenome (GOLD analysis project Ga0306899, IMG submission 190407) | Saline lake microbial communities from Rauer Islands, Antarctica - Metagenome Filla 3 #764 (v2) (version 2) | ecosystem: Environmental > Aquatic > Non-marine Saline and Alkaline > Saline ... | reverse complement strand
CCTTCCGCCACGTCGGCGATGGCGATGGCGTCTATGAATTTAAACGTAACAACCCAAAATTAATACGCCTTTATGCCTTTTATGACGAAGTCGAAGGATTTGAGAAACTAATTCTTTGCACAAACGGAGGCGGCAAGAACCAGCAGCACCAAGACATTTTAAAGGCCAAGGCCATCAAGAAGAAATATTTAGAAGCGAAACTAAAAACGAGCACTCGATTCTTCTACGAAGAACCAAAAACGTGAAAATCATACGCACAAAAGCAAAAAACTCCATAGCAGAGGACTTTGCGAAAACTCCCTCCGTCGCGCAAGAAATCGAATACCGTAAGCTCATCGTGGTTGAAGAGCTCTTGCAGTTCATGAAACGCGAAGGGATCAACCGCTCCGAACTGGCCGAGCGTATGGGCGTCGGCCCCTCCCGCATCACTGCAATGCTCAGCGGCGATAGCAATCTCACGATCGACACGCTCGTGCGCGCAGGCCGCGCCGTCGGTGCGGATCTAATGCAAACTTTCGTGCCTCAGGGAGAAAAAGGCCGTTGGGCCACCAAGTCGTAACTATGGACAATGACAAGTTAGACATCATTCAAAGCGAGCACGGCATTACAGCCGATGTGAGTTCCATGATCGAGCAAACCCGCGAAGGTGTCGCTCAAACCGTCAATGCTGGTATCACCCTCCTATATTGGCGGATCGGCAAACGCATTCAGACAGAGGTGCTCGGCAACGAACGCGCCGAATATGGCAAAGAGATTGTGCAGACACTGTCGCAACAATTAACGGAAGAGTTCGGACGTGGTTTCAGCCGACGCAACCTGTTCAACATGATCCGTTTTTCTGAAGTTTTCCCAGACGGACGAATTGTGCACTCATTGAGTGCACAATTGGGATGGACTCACTTCCGGGACATTCTTCCCCTGCAGAATTCCCTTCAACGCGACTTTTACGCTGAGATGTGCAGAGTCGAACGCTGGAGCACCCGCACGCTTCGAGATAAGATCGACTCCATGCTGTTCAGAGCGCACCGCGATTTCCAAGAAACCAGAGGCCACCATCCACGCCGAAATCGATCAACTCCGCACCACCGATCAGCTCACACCTGATCTCGTTTTCCGCGATCCTTATGTTCTCGATTTCCTCGGCCTCAAAGATCGCTACCTCGAAAAAGACCTCGAAGACGCCATCCTACGCGAACTCGAAACCTTCCTCTTAGAGCTCGGCAGCGGCTTCGCCTTCCTTGGACGGCAAAAACGTATCCAGATCGACTCCGACGACTTTTACATCGACCTCCTGTTTTACCATCGCGGCCTCAAGCGCCTGATCGCGATCGACCTCAAACTCGGCGACTTCCAAGCCAAAGACAAAGGCCAGATGGAATTATACCTCCGTTGGCTCGCCAAGTATGAGCAGCAAGCCGGCGAAGACGCTCCCCTCGGTATCATTCTGTGCGCAGGCAAGAAACAAGAACAGATCGAGCTCCTAGAACTAGGCCAGTCAGGCATCCACGTCGCCGAATACCTGACCGCCCTCCCCTCACAAGCACTGCTGCAACGCAAACTCCACGCCGCCATCGAAAGTAGGGTCTATGGGGTCAGTCCAAGAATTCATAATTTTTCTTACAATCTGAGCTAGAGTCAAATCGGAATCTCACCCCAAACTCACCCATCGCCTGGAAGAAACAGATGATCGATCAGTCCAATAAATCATGAATTCTTGGACTGACCCCATTGTTGAACATCCGAATTTACCATCCCCGACGACTCCAGCCAGCACGAACTTAAGAAGATTCATCGAAGGATAGAAACCGTAGCGGCGCGTGCATGCCCTTTGGCTGCTTTAGCCGCCGACCATCGTGGATGGTCATTGCCTCGGATGATGGCGACTGAAGTCGCCACTACTGGCCGAACCGCTTAAGTTCGTGCCATAACGACATGACCCCATTTTCAATTTGGCAGGTGACTGTGGCTCATTCAAATGCCGCATCCGCCTCACGAAGTCCTTTACAAAGCCTAACGCGTCGCGCTTAATCTAAAATTTGAATGGATCATAAAGATAAACAGGAACTCAGCGAAATCGACATTTGCGATCTATTCATCACACCTGCGATCAAGGATGCCGGATGGGATCAACTGAGGCAGATCCGCCGCGAAGTCACCCTGACCCCTGGCCCTATCGTCGTTCGGGGCAACATGTCCTCGCGAAACAAGAAGAAGAAGAAATTTGCCGATTACGTGCTACAGTGGGAAGCTGGAGTCCCGATAGCGATCGTTGAGGCTAAGGACAACAAGCACTCCGTCAGCCACGGCATGCAGCAAGCCCTGAGCTACACAGGCATTCTCCAAATACCCAGCACCTTTAGCTCCAACGGCGATGCTTTCGCGTCCCACAACAAGGTTCCCACAGAAGACGAAGACATCGAATCCGAGTTTCCTCTCCATGCATTCCCTCCCCCCAATATCCTTTGGAACCGCTACAAAAAGTATCGGAATATCAAGGACGAGGAAGAAGCACTCGTGCTCGAACCTTACCATCAGGACGCTTATGGAAAAGCGCCCCGCTACTATCAATCAGAGGCGATCAACCGCAGTATCGAAGCCATCGCCAAAGGCGTTAACCGGCTTCTGCTGGTTATGGCAACTGGCACCGGAAAAACCTACACCACCTTCCAGATCATCTGGCGACTCTGGAAGGCTCAGAAGGCCAAGCGCACTCTCTTCCTTTTGGATCGCAACATCCTCGCCGACCAGACACTGGTTAATGATTTCAAGCCTTTCGGCTCAGTCATGACCAAGATCAAAAATCGTAAGATCGACCCCTCCTACGAAATTTACCTCGGGCTCTACCAAGCACTCACCGGCCCCGACGAAGAAGATAAAATCTTCAAAACAGTCTCGCGCGACTTCTTCGACCTCATCGTCATCGACGAGTGCCACCGAGGCAGTGCCGCCGAAGATTCGGCATGGCGTGAGATTCTGGACTACTTTTCGGATGCGATCCAGATTGGCCTCACCGCCACGCCCAAGGAAACAAAATACGCGTCCAACATCACTTACTTCGGGGATCCGGTTTACAGCTACACGCTCAAGCAAGGCATTGAAGACGGCTTCCTCGCTCCTTACAAAGTAGTCCGCTACCACTTGGACAGAGACCTCGAAGGCTGGACACCACCGGCAGGCATGACTGACGATCTCGGCGTGGATATCCCCCAAAGGGAATACAACCAGGCCGACATGGATCGCATCCTCGTGCTCAACCAACGCACAAAGCTCGTGGCCAAATGCGTGATGGAGCTACTCAACGCAACCGACCCGTTCTCCAAGACGATTATTTTCTGCGACGATATCGACCATGCCGAGCGCATGCGTGTGGCCATCACAAACGAAGCTGGCCGACTCGCCCTCGACAACCCCAAATACGTAATGCGCATCACCGGCGACAGCGTCGAAGGAAAGGCGGAGCTCGACAACTTCATCGACTCTGAGTGCAAGTTCCCGGTGATCGCCACCACTTCCGAGTTACTCACCACAGGCGTCGATGCCAAGACCTGCAAGCTCATCGTCCTCGATAAGAGCATCAAGTCCATGACCACTTTTAAACAGATCGTGGGGCGAGGCACGCGCATCGAGGAAGAATACAACAAGTATTTCTTCACCGTGATGGACTTCAAAAATGCGACTAAACTCTTCTCAGATCCCGACTTCGATGGAGAGCCAGTCGTGATTTACGAACCAGGCGATGACGACGACCCAGTTCCACCAGATCCCGAACCTGATCCAGATGGCGACGGCGAGGTCAACGAAGACGGCGGCGACTATAATTCCAAGAAGATCCGCGTCAGCGGCATTGATGTTAAGATACTCTCGAAACGCGTCGAATACCTGGGCGAAGATGGCCAGATGATCACCGAGTCCTACCGCGACTACAGCCGCAAGCACATCCGCCATGAGTATGCCTCGCTCGACGACTTTGTTTTAAAATGGCAAACCACCCACAAAAAGGCGGCCATCGTCAAAGAGCTGGAAGAATACGGCATCGAACTCGATAAGCTCGCCGAAGAAGTGGGTACAGACTATGGTGACTTCGACCTCATTTGCCATATCGCCTACGATCAACCTGCCCTCACCCGCAAGGAACGAGCCGATAACGTTAAAAAGCGCAACTACTTCGCCAAATATGGAGTCCAAGCCCGCGCCGTCCTCGAAGCACTTTTACAGAAATACGCCGACGAAGGCGTGCTCACCATCGAAAGCCCAAGCGTTCTAAAACTCACCCCTTTCGATACCATGGGCACTCCCGTTGAAATCATCAACGATGTCTTCGGCGGCAAGGCCAACTACGAAAGCGCCCTGCAAGAGCTCGAAAAAGAACTCTTCGGGCAACAAAACTCCGCATAGGCGATTAGCCCTCCAGTGAAAGACGCGACGAAAAAACAACCCGCCCAACATCGATTCCTCGATGAAATGGGAGATACCACATTCTACGGTAAAGGGCGTAAACTGATCGTTGGCGAAACAGGCGTGTCATTATGCTTCGGTATCGGAATCCTGAAGATCAAGCGCCCCTTGACAGAAGTTAGAGATGAAGTCTCCAAACTGCAAAAAGAGATCGAGGAAGACCCTCTCTTCAACACATTACCCAGCGTCATCAGGCGCATTAAAAAAGGCGGTTTCTTTTTCCATGCATGTAAAGATACACCTGATGTTCGCAGTCCTTTTCTAAAATACATCCGTGCGCTACCCTGCGAATTCGAAGCCGTCGTTGCTCGAAAAATACCACCACTTTTTGAGAAAAACCACCACGCCCAGGAAAATGAGTTCTATGCAGACCTGCTGTCTCACCTGATCAAAAAACGAGTGAAGCGCAGTGGTAAGCTGGTGCTCAATGTCGCCGCCCGAGGTTCCAGCACACGCGATAAGGTTTTGACCGATGCGCTTGCACTCGCCAACGAACGTGCCCTCAAGAGGTGGACGAAAGAGGAAATTCAAAGCCACGTCGTTTTCAACGTGCAAACGCCGCAAACCGAACCGATTCTAAATATCGTCGATTACCTCTGCTGGTCCATACAGCGAGTTTTTGAAAAAGGCGAAACTCGCTACTATGACTATCTACAAAGCCGTATTCGTTTGGTTGTCGACCTCTATGACAGAGACAATTATCAAGACTTTAAAAACTACTACGACAAACAGAACCCGCTCCGCTCTATAAATAAAATCAGCCCACCAATTACCTGAGCCGCTCGCGCGGCGACGTCATGGAGACGACTTTCAGTAAAGGTAGGCCTTGACTATAAACTGCACACATTGACCCATATTGCAACCGTTCTTTAGCAGGGTGCTCCGATCCATTTCGATCACCAGCCAATAACCTTATGTCCAATATTTCCTCAGTCATTAAATCCATTCAGGACATCATGCGCAAAGATGTCGGCGTCGACGGCGACGCCCAGCGCATCAGCCAGCTGGTCTGGATGTTCTTCCTCAAGATCTACGACGACCGCGAGGCCGAGATCGAACTCCTGGAAGACAAATACACCTCGCCCCTGCCGGAGAAACTCCGCTGGCGCAACTGGGCCGCCGACTCCGAGAGCATGACCGGCGACGCCCTCGGTCAGTTCATCAACGACCAGCTTTTCCCCACCCTCAAAGAAAAGCTCGTCCTCGAAGGCCCGCATGGCAAGCGCGCCCAAGTCATCCGCAACGTCTTCGAGGACGCCTACAACTACATGAAGTCCGGCACGCTGATCCGCCAGGTCATCAACAAGATCAGCGAGATCAATTTCAACAACACCGAAGACCGCCACACCTTCGGCAATATCTACGAGCAGATCCTCAAAGACCTGCAAAGTGCAGGCAACGCTGGTGAGTTCTACACCCCGCGCGCCGTCACCCAGTTCATCGTCAACCGCGTCGATCCCCAGCTCGCCGACACCGTGCTCGACCCCGCCTGCGGCACCGGTGGCTTCCTCGCCTGCACCATCGATCACAAGCGCACCAACTACGTCAAATCCGCCAAGGACGAGGAGACCCTCATCGCCAGCATCCACGGCGTGGAGAAAAAGGCCCTGCCGCACATGCTCTGCACGACGAACATGATCCTGCACGGCATCGATACACCTACGAATATCCGCCACGACAACACCCTCAGCCGCCCCTACAAGGACTACGGCGAAAAAGACCGAGTCCAGGTCATCGTCACCAACCCGCCCTTCGGCGGCACCGAGGAAGATGGCATCGAAAACAACTTCCCCGCCACCTACCGCACCCGCGAGACCGCCGACCTCTTCATGGCGCTCATCGTGAAGCTCTTAAAAAGCCACGGCCGCGCTGCCGTCGTCCTGCCCGATGGCTTCCTCTTCGGCGAGGGCATGAAAACCCGCCTTAAGCAGGACCTCATGGAGAAGTGCCACCTCCACACCATCGTCCGCCTGCCCAACGGCGTCTTCGCTCCCTACACCGGCATCAAGACCAACATCCTCTTCTTCACCAAGAAACCCGAGAGCGAGCAACCCGCCACGAAACACGTCTGGTTCTACGAGCATCCTTACCCGGACGGTGTCTCCAGCTACAACAAAACCAAGCCTATGCGCTTCGAGGAGTTTTCGACCGAGATCGACTGGTGGGGCTCCGAAGCCGATGGTTTCAAAAGCCGGAAAGAGACCGAGCAGGCGTGGAAGGTCAGCGTCGAGGACATCGCCGCCCGCAACTACAACCTCGACATCACCAACCCGCACGTCGGTGAAACCGTCAACCACGATCCCGAGGAGCTGCTGGCGACATACAGCCAGCAACAAGGCGAGATCCAGGGACTCCGCGACCAGTTGAAATCCATTTTGGCCGCCGCCCTCAACCGATGAAAAAGGAAGAACTCACTCTTTACCGAGGTCTTCTTGGCGAGATTAAAACCCGCGTCCGCGCGGGCCAGCAACGTGCCGCCCTAGCAGCCAATGCCGAACTAATCGCCCTCTATTGGGACATCGGGCGCATGATCGCCGCCCGGCAAAAAGAAGAAGGCTGGGGCGCAGGCGTCATCCCCCGGCTGGCAGCGGATTTGAAGAACGAATTGCCGGAGGAGAAAGGGTTTTCAGTTCGAAACATCGGCTACATGATCCGATTTGCCCGTGAATATGATCCATCGTCAATTTTGCAACGGAGCGTTGCAAAATTAGTGCCACAGCCTGTGGCACCAATCGGGCAACCGAAAATCGAAGCATCTGAAATTTCGCAGCAGCCTGCTGCAAAATTGGCAGCGCCAACTATCCTTCCAATTGTGCAACGCTCCGTTGCACAATTGCCGTGGGGCATCAACATCACCCTCATGGAGAAAGTAAAACATCTCCCTACCCGCCTCTGGTATGCCGAGAAAGCCCTTCAGGAAGGCTGGTCTCGCGACACCCTCACCGCGCAGATCAAGGCCCGCGCCCACGAACGCCAGGGTGCCGCCATCACCAACTTCGACCGCACCCTGCCGACGGCCCACGCCGCCATCGCCCAGAGTCTCCTCAAGGATCCGTATCTCTTTGATTTCCTCACCCTGGAGGAACCTTTCCACGAGCGCGAATTGGAAACCGGCCTGCTCCAGCATATCCAGAAATTCCTGCTCGAACTTGGGCGCGGCTTCGCGTTCGTCGGTCGCCAATACCGCCTGGAAATCAGCGAGCGCGATTTCTACCTCGATCTCCTCTTCTATCACCTCCACCTCCGCTGTTTCGTCGTCGTTGATCTGAAAAAAGGGGAGTTCAAACCCGAGTTTGCGGGGAAAATGAACTTCTATTGCTCAGCCGTGGACGACCTCGTGCGCCACGAGCACGATGCCCCCACCATCGGTCTCATCCTCTGCCAGACCAAGGATCACATCTTCGCCGAGTATGCCCTGCGGGACATCCACAAACCCATCGGCCTCGCCGACTACGAGCTCACCCGCGCCCTCCCTAGCGAACTCGCCTCCAGCCTCCCCAGTATCGAAGCGATTGAAAACGAACTCGCTGATGATCTCGGAAAGGAGGACGGCGTATGAAACCTAACAACCCTCACCCTTCATCCCTCATCACCGATCATCTCGACACCTGGTCTTCGGCGATCAAGGCGAAGTCCTCCGCCGGACGCGGAGGCGGTAAGAAGCGGGAGTTCTACGGGATTAAGAAACTGCGGGAGCTGATTCTGGAGTTGGCGGTGCGGGGGTTGTTGGTGCCGCAGGATTCAGAGGATGAATCAGCGACGGAATGCTTGAAGAAATCTAACTCTGGCATACTTCAGTTTAAAAAGACGCCCGACCAATCCGCGCCGAGCGGCTGGCTCTCATTACCGCTTGGATGCATCATAGCCTCGAATATTGGAGGTGGCACGCCCTCTAAAGGCAATCCCAGTTACTGGGACGGCGACATCCCTTGGGCCAGCGTGAAGGACATACAATCGGAGAAATTTATCGACACCGCTATTGATTCGATTACGGCCACTGGCTTGAAAAACAGCAGCTCAAACCTAATTCCGCCGAATCGACTACTCATCGTCACGCGAATGGGACTTGGGAAGTTAGCTATCAACAAATGTGCAATGGCAATCAATCAGGATTTGAGAGCCATCGAGCCGATTTCAGCCCTAGATCTCGATTATGGCTACCTTCTGTTCAAGGCATTGAATCTGGTAGGCACAGGAATGACCGTTAAAGGAGTCAAAGTAAAGGAACTGCACGCTATCCAAGTGCTCCTCCCGCCCCTCGCCGAACAACACCGCATCGTCGCGAAAGTCGATGAACTGATGGCGCTGTGCGATCAGCTCGAGCAGCAGCAAGAGGACAGCGCACGCACGCACGGCAACCTGGTGGGCACGCTCCTCGGAGCCTTAACCGCCGCCAGCGAACGCGGTCAGTTTGAGGAAGCCTGGCAGCGCATCGAAGCCAACTTCGACACCCTCTTCACCACCGAATCCAGCATCGACCAACTCAAACAAACCATCCTCCAACTCGCCGTCATGGGAAAACTGGTGGAGCAAGATCTGGGGGATGAACCGGCAGCCAAGCTCTTGAAGAGGATTGCCGGTGAGAAACTGAAGCTCATCAAGGAAGGGAAGATCAAAAAGCAGGAGCCACTTGCTGAAATAGGTGATGAAGAAATTGCTTACGATTCTCCCGAGGGTTGGACTTGGTCTAGAATGGGAGATTTAGCCCTATATCAAAAAGGATACGCTTTCAAATCGGCAGGCTACTTACATGAGGGGTTGATGATCACAAAGATCAAAAATCTTACTGAAAACCACATTCAAAACTCTGCATATATCGCCCCCGAAAGAGCCTCGGAGTTGAGTCAATATATAATAAATAAAGATGATATTGTCATGACGACAGTTGGGAGCTGGTTCTCTGCACCGATTTCTGCAGTAGGGAGATCATTTCTAGTAAATGAAATATTCGATAATTCGTTATTAAATCAAAACGCGGTTAGGATAAGATCTTGGCGCGATGTATCCTCGATGTATTTGCACATATGCATCAACTCTCCTGCATTCAAAAAATACTTAATCCAAGAAGCACAAGGCACAGCCAACCAGGCCAGTATTACTCAACAGAGTATTAAAAACTTTCTGATCTGCGTTCCTCCAAATGAAGAACAACACCGCATCGTCGCCAAAGTCGATGAGCTCATGGCTCTTTGCGACCGCCTCAAAGCGAGCCTCCAAAGCACCCAATCCACCCAACTCCATCTCGCCGATACCCTCGTCGAAGCCGCGATTAACTAAGTATGTCTCGCACACTACAACTCCGCACACTCCTTAACGAAATAATGACCGCAAAAATCCGCGTTCATTAATCCACATCATTTCAACAATGACCGCACCACAGTTACCTCTCAAAATCGCTCCGTCACGCTGGCCTCGGGGGTCAGAATGGCGGCGTTGGGACCTCCACGTTCACACACCAGAAAGCCGACTAGGCTCTCCGTTCGGAGGATTAACTTGGGAACAATATGTCACTGCGGTCGAAACCGCAGCAACGGAGGCTAAGATTTCCGTGATTGGTGTCACGGACTACATGACAATTGATGGTTACGAGAAGCTAGTTGCTGAAAAGAACGCGAACGGTCGATTAGGCACTGTGGATCTTCTTATTCCAAATATCGAGTTCAGAATGATGCCCCAGACTGATGATGGAAAGGCTCTGAACCTCCACCTTTTGGTCGACCCGTCCGAAAATGATCATATAGAAAAGATCAAGCGGGCACTGCGGAATCTAAAATTCATTTACGACGGGCAGCCTTACGGTTGCTGCCGGGAAGAGCTGATCGCATTTGGGCGCGCTCAAGACCCAAATCTCACAGGCGATGAGGAAGCCTATACTTTCGGAATCCGCCAGTTTAAGCCCGATCGAACTGCAATCAAACAGTGGTTGGATGGCGAGAAATGGCTCCGTAACAATTCCTTGATCGGAATCGCAAACGGAAAGGATGGTATCAGTGGCCTCCCTTTAGACGGGTTTGGTGCAATCCGTGATGAAATCTTGAAATGGAGCCACTTTGTGTTTTCGGGAAACCCTCGGGATCGTGAACACTACCTTGGACTCAAGAAAAGCACTCCCAAGGAAGAAATCATTCGCCAGTATCGCTCTTTGAAACCATGCGTTCACGGCTCCGATGCGCACACAGTCGAGCCGTTGTTTAAACCCGATAACGATCGCTTCTGCTGGGTGAAAAGCGACCCAACGTTTCATGGGCTACGCCAGATTCTTTGGGAACCCGAGGACCGTGTTCATATCGGCACTCTCCCGCCTCAGCCCTCGGACCATAGTCAACAAATTCGGAGTATTTCACTTTCGAACAGTTCGGGATGGTTCGCTATCAATTCGATCGAATTGAACTCTGGGCTTGTTGCGGTAATTGGGGAGAAAGGCGCGGGCAAAACTGCAGTTGCCGACCTTTCGTCATTTGCATCAGGCTATCCGATGGATCGGAAATCCATGTCGTCATTCATTACAAAAGGAGCGCTGCATCTTTCCGGAACGAAGATTGAACTCGAATGGGGAGGCGGAGACCGAACGGAAGGAACACTTACAGACTCCCCGCTAAGCACTACTCGACCGCGTGTCCGCTATCTCTCTCAGGACTTTGTCGAGCGATTGTGCTCTTCGGATCATGAAGGAACCGAACTCCAGAAAGCGATTGAGGATGTGGTTTTTGCGAAATTAGACGAAATCCAAAAGGAAGGATACTCCTCGTTCAGTGAACTGCGAAAAGCTCGCGAATCGGCCTCAAATATCCAGAAAGAAGCCCTCCGCGGTGAACTTGCGACTCTCCACAAGGAAGTGGATAGACTCCAAGAAGCAATCGACCAAAGAGGATCGAAGATTAGATCCAAGGCAGAGGTTGAAAAGCAGTTTGATGAGCTAAGGAAGCAGCTGCCTGACGCGACTCAATCGGTAGATCAGAAGATTCTGGAAGAACTCGACAAACAACAAGCCCACCTAAAAGAGCTCGAAGAGCAGATCGCCATCAGAAGTCGACGGCGCCGGACGATTGAGGGAGCAATAGAATCGTATGGTGCCATCAAGAAAAGCACTGCGCAGGAAGTGACCAAAGTCGGGAGGCAACTGCTCGATGCCGACGTGGCGGAATCCACGGTACAAAAAATGGGGCCAACGTGGGCTCCGGATGTCGATGAGCTCCTACAGAAAGAAGTGGAGAAGTTGGACACTGAGATTGTAGCCTTGAAAGGGGCGGAGGGTGTTCCGCCGACTCCACCTTCCGTAATTGGCGTTCAGACAGAAATTGCGAGGCTTAAAGAGCTAGTTGCAAAAGATGAGGTTAGCCGGAAGCGACTTCTCGACCTTCAAAAACAGATCGCGGAGCGGATCGCGAATGCAGAACGATTGGCCAAGGAGATTCTGAATATCGATGAGAAAGTCACGAAGACACTTGAGAAGCAGAAGACCAAGCAGGTCGATCTATATCTTGACGTGTTCAAGGCTCTGTCAGCCGACGAAGCCGGCTTGAAAGAACTTTACTCGCCAATGCAGGACGCGATCGACCAGCTCGGTGAGGAGATGCAATTCAGTGTTTCGGTCGGATACCAAATTGACGCGAAATCTTGGTTAGATCGGTCGGCAAGGTTCTTCGATGGACGTCGAGTAGGAGCCGAAGCCAAGCGTGGCGAGATCGAGAGAATCGTTGAGACAAAGCTGGTGCCCGCATGGAAGAGCGGTGACCTAGACAAGATTAGGTCGGCCTTTGAAGAGTTCCTTGCAACGGTGGACATTCGAACGTTTTCTGAAAATTTCGGGTCGTCGAAATTGTCCAGAGTCGAGCTTTCCGATTGGATCTTCTCTGTCGATCACATCGAGCTTTCCTACAAGATTCACTACTCGGGAACTGAACTCGAATACCTTTCACCTGGGACCCGTGGCATAGCCCTGTTGGTCCTCTACCTGCTGATGGATGAAGATGACACGCGACCGCTCTTGATTGACCAGCCCGAAGGTAATTTGGACAATTCGTCTGTCTACAAACAACTTGTGCCATATATCAGGAAGGCGAAGAAGCGTCGGCAGATTATTTTAATTACCCACAATCCAAATCTTGTCGTCGCGACTGATGCCGAGCAGATCATCATTGCGACTGCGGAGCGCCCAAGCACCCAGCCATACCCCTGCCTGCGGTATGATTCAGGGGGCTTGGAACACTCGGTGCCTGGGACTGATTTGGGTGTTCGTGAAGCAGTTTGTCTATTACTTGAAGGCGGCGAGGAAGCATTTAGAGCCCGTGAAAATCGCTACTCGCTCGTGCAGCTCTAAGCCCTACTCCCAGACCCATGGAACAAAAAACGTTTATGCCAAGGAACTCGCCAACGTCTCGACCACCCGCAACCGCGTAACCCATGTCCCAAGCCAAATACTCCGTCAACCAGCACCCCATTTCCATCGTCCTTGCGTGGATTACGCAGGGTGAGATCGCCATCCCTGAAATCCAAAGGCCATTTGTCTGGAGCAAGACGCAGGTGCGGGACCTGATGGACTCGCTGCTGCGCGGATTTCCGGTCGGTTATCTGATCGCCTGGAAGAACCCGAACATCAAGCTGAAGGACGGCTCGACCTCCGAGGGCAAGCGCATCCTCATCGACGGCCAGCAGCGGGTGACGGCATTGATGACCGCCGTCAGCGGGATAAAGGTGTTGGATAAGGATTACAAAACCACGCGCGTTCGAATTGCTTACCATCCAATTGACCAGCGTTTCGAGGTCTTCAACCAGGCGATCGCGAAGGACAGCAACTGGCTCACCGATATTGCCGAGGCCTTCGCCCCGGGCTTCAAAACCCATAAGTTCGTGGACGAATATCTGAAAAAGAATCCATCCGCCAATCGAGACAAGGTTTTCGAAGGCATGGACCTGCTCACCAGCATCACCACCAACCAGCTCGGCCTGATCGAGCTGGACGGCTCGCTCGACATTGAGACTGTCACCGAGATTTTCATCCGCATCAACGGCAAGGGCGCGGTCTTGAGCCAGGCGGATTTTGCGATGTCCAAGATCGCCTCAAGCGAGTCCTACGGAGGCGACAAGATCCGCAAGACCATCGATTATTTCTGCCACCTCGCCATCGCCCCGGAATTTTACGACACCATTGTCGAGAACGACCCCGAATTCTGCGGCACCGAGCGTTTTCAGGGAATGAAATGGTTGCGTCAGGAAAACGATAATCTCTACGACCCGAATTACACGGACATGCTTCGTGTCGCCTTCACCTCGCAGTTCGGACGCGGCAAATTGCAGGATCTCGTCGCACTACTCTCCGGAAGGAATTTCGAAACCCGCAGCTACGAAGAGACCATTGCCGTGGAAAGCTTCGCCAAACTCCAGGCCGGCTTGGATGCCTTCATGAATGAGCATCACTTCAAGCGCTTCACCATGATCATTCGCTCCACGGGATTCATCCTGCCGAACCTCATCGGTTCCGGCAGTGCCCTGAACTTCGCCTACATTCTCTACCTCCACCTTCGTTCGGAAAAGGCCGAGTCCACCCTGATTGAGACAACGGTGCGCCGCTGGTTTGTCATGTCAATCCTGACGCGGCGATACAGCAGCAATCCGGAAACCGTCTTTGACCTCGATATCCGCCGTATTCACGAGCGAGGCGCAGTCGAACATCTCGAAAGCATCGAGCAAGCGAACCTCGGGGATGCCTTCTGGGAGTTTGGCCTCGTGCAGGACCTCGATACCTCGGTAGCGAGCAGTCCCTTTTTCAAGCTCTTCCTCGCTGCCCAGATCAAAGCCAATGACAAGGCCTTCCTTTCCAAGGACATCACCGTCACCGACATCATTCTCAATCGCGGTGATCTCCACCACATCTTCCCGAAGAACTTCCTCAAAAAGAACGGTTTTTCGCGCAGTCGCTACAACCAAATCGCCAACTTCGCAGTGACCCAGACCGAGACCAACATCAAGATTCGCGACCGCGAGCCGAAGGTCTATTTCGCGGATGTAGTCCTTAAATTACACAGGGTATTAAAGTTTTTCCCGGAGCAGAGTTCCGAGGCTACGACCGGGCCTTGCGCGGAGTGAAGAGTGATAAGTATCTCCGTAGCGATGTGACGCCAGTCACGTCGACCAGACCAAATCGAACTACCGAAGACGTCGCTCGCGCGACATCGCTACACCCGAGTCAGATGCCCCCGGAACAGAGTTCCGAGGCTACGGGGGATCAGGCCACGCGTGGTGGATGCATGGCCTAAGTTAATCAATCGTTATTTCCTTATATTCACCGCGTTTGATCGATTCTATTTCGGAAACAACATGGTCAACGGCTTTTCGAATTCTAGGCCAGGAAGCCTTTTTCAATACGACGATGGCCATCGTTCTGCGCTTCAAGTTTTGTTGGTATTTGAGATTTTGATCCGTGGTAATCATGGCATCGTATCCCGCAGCCTCAGCTGCTGCGATCAGATTGCCATTTTCTAGCACCGACCACCCTTGTTCCCCCGCAGTATCGACTTCGTGCGGATGCAAGAACCTCCTAAGTGGCATGGGGGTGCCTTGATCAAAAAGCAGCTTCATGCGACTGAAGGAATCAAAGAAGCCGCCGCAAAGGAGAGGACTTCATCCACCTGCTTTCGCCTGACGCCTGGGAACCATTCGAGAAACTCATCGACCGTCGCCCCATCTTCAAGGTTTTCGAATAAGGTGCTTACCGGCACTCGCGTGCCCGTAAACACCCAAGCGCCCGAAACGACTTCTCGTCGCCGCTCAATCTCACTGCATTTCCCCCAGTCCATGATTATTAATCTACACGAATTGCCTCTGCATTCAAGAGCGCAAATCATCTGAATTATAGGCACAAATTGATCCAATGTAGAACATAGAATCAGCGCCCCATGCCAAAAGCGGATGCATTGTGACACCATCTACCTTACACTGCGTCGACCTGCTCATGCCAGGTGGGGTGGCATCCGCCCTCCCCTCGAACAGAGTTTGGAGGCTTGCAGCAATCATTACTGATCATTTGTGAATGACTATTCTACGTAATTTTGACAGAATAAATCCCATCCGTGTTCATCCGTGTCCATCCGTGTTCATCCGTGGTTATCCGTGGTTAAAAGAATCCGATCTGACGCGACAGAAAGGGGTCTATGAAGCACCAGCCCAATGCTAAAGACTCCGGAACAGAGTTCCGAGGCTACGACCGCGACTTGCGCGGAGTGAAGAGTGATAAGTGTCTCCGTAGCGATGTGACGCCAGTCACGTCGACCTAACCAAATCGAACTACCGAAGACGTCGCTCGCGCGACATCGCTACACCCGAGTCAGATGCCCCCGGAACAGAGCTCCGAGGCTACGACCGCGACTTGCGCGGAGTGAAGAGTGATAAGTATCTCCGTAGCGATGTGACGCCAGTCACGTCGACCTAACCAGATCGAACTACCGAAGACGTCGCTCGCGCGACATCGCTACACCCGAGTCAGACGCCCCCGGAACAGAGTTCCGAGGCTACGACCGGGCCTTGCGCGGAGTGAAGAGTGATAAGTGTCTCCGTAGCGATGTGACGCCAGTCACGTCGACCTAACCAGATCGAACTACCGAAGACGTCGCTCGCGCGACATCGCTACACCCGAGTCAGATGCCCCCGGAACAGAGCTCCGAGGCTACGACCGCGACTTGCGCGGAGTGAAGAG
>Ga0306899_1000658_pt1 | contig 16181 bp, 16 predicted proteins | sample AntRauMFilla3764_FD_190407 | JGI IMG/M metagenome (GOLD analysis project Ga0306899, IMG submission 190407) | Saline lake microbial communities from Rauer Islands, Antarctica - Metagenome Filla 3 #764 (v2) (version 2) | ecosystem: Environmental > Aquatic > Non-marine Saline and Alkaline > Saline ... | reverse complement strand
TTGAAAACGTTCTGATGAATTAGATTCTGTCTCATTGTTCGAACCTCTTTTTTGAGAGTGCTTCTGTGATGAGCAGAGAAAAAAAGGAAGACTGATTTCAGTGTCAATTCCTAACGAGACACGGCCTGATGAATTAGATTCTGTCTCATTGTTCGAACCTCTTTTTTGAGAGTGCTTCTGTGATGAGCAGAGAAAAAAAGGAATACTGCTTTCAGTGTCAATTCCTAACGAGACACGGCCTTACGAGACCTGCTTTCGGCGTAATTTATTCCTCTTCTCACCAAATCGTCGTACGCTTTCAGGCGGGTGGCGAGCTTCTTGCCCTTCTGCAAGTAAGGAGCCGCATCGCGCATCCACTGTGCCGAATTCGACAGGTCCCAATCGCTCGTCGTACAAGATGACGGAGATCGATCGAACCGACACGTTATTTCCAGTACGATCTTTCCAGACGGAACGTCCCAAGTTTGGAAGCTCCCCGACTGGATTATTTCGCCGGGGCTACACGTCACCCTGACGTGGCATTTCGAACAAGAGAGGGAGCTGGTCGACCTCATGAGCTTCGCGGCCTTGAAGGGCGCAGCCCTGATCGAGCTGGTCTTACCATACCTCCCTTACGCCAGGCAAGACAAGCCCGTAGACAATAGCAGCACGTTCAACTTGCACGTCTTCGTCGGCTTTTTGCGCGGCTTGCGATTCAAGAACATCGTCGTATATTCGCCGCATTCTACGGAGGCGCTCGAAGGCTTGGAGGTGCGCGAGGTGGCGTTCGATGGCATCGATCCGGACGTGTCAACCGTAGTGGTCTTCCCCGACGAGAGCGCGCTGAAAAGGTACGGCGCCAACCCAGAACTGGCCTCTAGACGGCGCTTCGTGTTCAAAAAAAAGAGGGACGCTGCCACGGGGACCATAACGGATCTGGCGCCTTCGACGAGAGAGAACGAAGACGATGATCACTTTCCGGTTTCTTCGAAGTACGCCATAGTGGACGACCTTTGCGACGGAGGGAGAACGTTTTCGAGGGCGGCCTCGTTCATTCGACAGAAGTGTGCCGATCGCGAAGAGGCGGTCGGCGTCACGCTCCACGTGCATAACGCCGTATTCAGCGCCGGACTGCCGCTGCCTTTCGTGGACCGGGGTGCCCACGGGTAACGCGTTCCTCACGGTCCGCAACACGCACCCCGACTTTTTTTGGTTGGTCGGAATCGTTGAGTCGCTCCTCCTCAAGGTCTGGAACACCTGCACGGTCGCCACGTACTCCCTGCGCCTCAGGACACTGTGCGAGCGCTACGCACAAGAGACGTGCGACACGAACGACCACGTCAGACACCAGGTCCACGACTTCGGGTACAGGGGCTGCAGCTCCGAAGAGACGTCCGCGCTATCTAGTTCCGCGCACCTGTTGAGCTTTGGCGGTACGGACACTTTGACCGCTCTGTCTCTGGTAAACAGAGTGTACAGACCGGATCGAAATAAGACGACCGTAGGATCGAGCGTCCCTGCTACGGAACATTCTGTGATGTGCTCTTACGGACGAGAGCGGGAGGAGCAGGCGTTCGAACACCTCATCCGACAGCACCCGACCGGGACCCTGGCCATCGTGGCAGACAGTTACGACTTTTGGAACGTGATGACCGCCGTGCTGCCGAGTCTGAGAGAGGCTATCATGGCGAGAGACGGCAAGATCGTCGTGCGCCCGGACTCCGGCAACCCGGAGCACATCCTGCTGGGAGACCCGGGCGCCGACCCGGCGAGTCCCCGAGGCAAAGGCGTCGTGGTGCTCCTGGACGAGATCTTCGGACACACCGTGAACGCCAAGGGGTTCCGGGTACTGGACCCCCACGTGGGCGTAATATACGGAGACGGCATGTATTACGAGCGCATCCAGCGCGTCTTGAGCGGCCTGCGAGACAGGGGGTACGCCTCGAGCAGCTGCGCGTTCGGGGTGGGCGGCATCCTGCTCCAGAACCACAGTCGCGACGACATGGGGTTCGCCTTCAAGGCGACGCGGTGTGTCACGGACGGTGTACCGAAGGACGTCCTCAAAGACCCGACGACCGACGTGAAGAAGAGGTCACACACCGGCCTCATACGCCTGACCGAGGACTTTCGGACTGAGGACAGGGTGTCCGAAGAGGACGAGGAGACCGGGTTATTGAAGACTGTGTTCAAGGACGGAGAAGTCGTGCGATGCTCGTGGGAGGACGTGGTCGAAAGGGCGACGACATCCGCCTGACAAGAGTGACGCGCCTGACGACTCGCATGCCAAGAGTGACGCGCCTGACGACTCGCATGCCAAGAGTGACGCGCCTGACGACTCGCATGCCAAGAGTGACGCGCCTGACGACTCGCATGCCAAGAGTGACGCGCCTGACGACGAAAGCGGAACCGGAAAAAAAACGGTTTTGAACTCGTGGTGCATGAGGCTAGAAGACCTGGTCCAGGGCGAGATGGAGGAGGTGTACAGAATCAACGCGGTGTCCCCTTGTCTCTTGTTACAGGCGCTGCTTCCGCTGCTTCGAGAGTGCCAGGGTAACGATGGCCCGTACGTGATAAACGTCCTAAACCACGCGCAACGAAGTAAAATATAACCCTATTTTGCGCTGTACGATAAAAAAAGTCATAAAATTCGACGCCGGTAAAGAGGACAAGCGAAATCCAAACTTGATAGCATGAAGACGTGGTCGTCATCGCATACGTCGGTCTTGCAAGACCTTCCGGATGACATATGGCGTTTGGTCTTGGCGAGGGGTCGTTTGGGTATATCGAATGTGCTCGCGGTCTCCCGTCTCAACAGGTCAATGCGCGCCATGGTGAAGCGCTTGGCCTCCAACGTCGAATTTCATCTCACGATAGAGGCAGACGACACTACTAGTACCGGAGAGAACTGTATCACTGACGTGCGTGACGCACGTATTGTATCTGCCCTGACGCTGGCGTCTGAACCCGATGTAATAGAGCGCACGATCGCTTCTCAGATGAGTCCCATACCCAAACTCGATGGCATTTCCGAGACGTATATAAGTTTGTCATGTCGTCATCCAACATGCGAAACATCGTAGCGTTCGAGCCCATGCCGAGCTGCTCGATAAGGGAGCACATGTACGTCGTCATCGTAGATAATGTGGATGCATGACCTACATCCACCGCCTTCATTTTTTATAGTCATTTTACTCTTGTGGACGAGCCGACATGTTATCCATCGCGCACGTACCCTCCGTTCTCAGCGTGATTTCAACAAACATCGTCCGGCACAAGACAAACGCAACAAAACCGTAGTGATTTTCAGACTGATTTTAGGACACCGACGCGACACGGTCGACTTTTCGATCCTTTCGATCATTTGTCGTGACCAGCTCCACGCCGTCGGATGTCTGGACGAAACCCTCCACTTCGACGCTCCCAGAATGAACCGCGTCGTGACACGCCGAACACAACGGCACCAGGTTGAAAGCGACGTTTTTGTGGAAGTAGTCGATGTATCCTCGGTTGTCGGCGGACACCTGGTGCCGGATGTGATGGACCTCCTCCGCCTTGCGTGCGCGACACATCCCACAGACGTCCATGACGACGCGGGCGTTGAAGTGACTGGCGCGCGTGGCTCCCATGCGCGCGTCCAGTCCCAAGACTCCTTTCCGGATGCGCTGCGCCAGCTCGACGAACTCGGCGTCCATGTCCAACGCCTTGCACACCTCCAGGCCGTACACAGTCGGCCCCTGGCCCTCGCACAGCTTGCGGTCATAGACCAGACGCCCCGTGGCGACGTCGTGCCTCACCCGGAGATGACATATGCGTAGCCTCCAACTGTTTTTGTCGTCACGCAGATAGGGATCGAGTTCGGGGATGCCCGGGAGCTCGTGGAGGTGGGTGGCGAAGAGGAAGGGAACGCGCGCGTCGAGGAGGCGGCGGACACATGCTCCGACGATGGACACCGCGGACACGGACTCGGTACCGGAACACACCTCGTCCCCGATCACCAGACTGTGGCGGTCGCAGCGTTTGAGGATGCTCCTGACTTCGGCCATCTCGCACATGAAGGTCGACTGTCCTCGAGATATGTCGTCGCGCGGTTGGATCCTCGTGAACACGCTCCGAAAGGGGGCCAAAGACAGGCTTTCGGCCGGTACGAACATTCCCGCCTGGGCCATTACCACCGCAAGGGCGACGGCCTTCATCAGACAGCTCTTACCTGCGGCGTTCATACCGTACAGTAGAGTTCCCCCCGAGTCCGACACGCCCACCCGGACGTCGTTCGGGACCTGTTGCACGCGCTGGTTCAAGGCTTCGAGCAAGGGGTGCCGGAGCGCTTTGGCGTCGAAGTAAGAGACGCCGTCGTCGGACTCGGCCTCGATCTTCGGTCGCACGTGCCGACGCCTCCTGGCGTTCCGGGCGCACGTCGCGGCGTAATCGAGTTTGGATACCGCCGTCGCCAGACCCGTCATATCCTGTCGTTTGGTCGTCCAGACCTCGCGCACGAGGTCGGCGAAACGGAGGGTCACCTCTTCGCGAAGTCGCTCCTCTCCGGACACGATCCCGGCGAACCACTCCTGGAGGAGCGGGTGGTGCACGCACGACGTGGTCTTTCCCATCGACCTGATCTCGATGTCTCGGAATCGAAATTCGTGGGGCGTGCCGTGCCAGAGCACCTTCCCCTTTGACGACGTCTTGAGTAGGTTGGAACAACGCGTCGGAGTCGCCACCACACACATGCTCGTCGAAGAAGAAGAAGAAGAAGAAGAATAAGCCGATGATGCACGACATGACACGCTTTCTACACGGAAGAACCCGCTCCCTTGGGAGGCGTTCAGCGCGTCTACCACGCGGAGAACGTCCTCTCTCCGTTCTGATACGGTGCGCTGAAGGGAATCCAGGTCCTCGAACACGCCTTCCCTGAAAACGTTGACGTGGGAGGAAGCGACCCCACCGACACCGACACCGACACTCACGTCTAGGCGGTCATGATACGCGCTCCGGATGCTCCTCGCCAACTGCAGACATCGTCCGACGAGGGCACTGTTCGCCTCTCCTCCGTATTGGCCGTCCAGGATAGCCTCCAGACTCGCGTCCAAGGCAACGAAATGTCGGTGCTCCACCTTCCCGATCGCCATCCTGCGGAACAGACGTTCCAGGTCGACCACCTTACGCAACGCATCGCGAACCGTTTCCCAAGGCTCTTTCACGTCTCCCCGGTTATTTCCGCCGAGAAGGTCACAGACCTCGTCCAAACGCGCGTCGATGTGTTCGGCACGCACCAGGGGGTGCAGCAACTGCTGCCGGAAGTAGCGACGTCCCATCGACGTTACGCACGCGTTCAGAACGCCGCAAAGACTTATGCCGTTAGCGTCCATGCCGTTAGAGTCCATGCCGTTTCCACGTGCTGCCAATTCCAACTGCTCGGCCGAATTGTGTCCTACTGTCAACGTGGGTGTGTTCGCGGAAGAGTCGTTCACCGCCGGCTTTCGGAGGTCCTTGACCAACGTCTCGTCATGCTCGTACAGGAACTGGAGGAGGCCAGCGAAAGCGGAGGTCGCGTGTGGTTTGGTCTCCAAGTCCAGCGTCTCTATCGAGGACAGGAACCCAGTGGGAGGAAACGCCTTGGCGATGATGTCGGCCTGATACTTCAGAGATCCCAGGCGTTTGGTGTCGTCCCCGTTCAACCTGTCTCTGACGGTGCGCGGATTGAGAGCCAGACGTTTGAGGAACGCCGTGAGGTCCGTGTCTTTACGGTATTTCTCTTTGGCTTTGGCTTCGTCTTCGTCTTCTTCTTCTCTTTCGTTTTGCGTCGTCGTCGTCAACGCTTCGCGTACGCCGAACAGCACGACTTCTCGTGGCGCGTGTTCGTGAACGATGCGATAGAGTTCGTCTAAAGCCGCGGAAGTGTCGTCTTCATCCGCACTCACTTCATAGGCCGCCGTATATCCCGTGTTGACGTCGACGAGCGCGACGCCGGCGTGTAGCACTACGACGCGTTCTCGGGCGTCGTTCCTCCTGGGGGCCTTGTGAGAGTCGAGGTACAATGACATCAGGAAAGTCGACGAAGACGACGAAAACGAAAATTCGTTCGTCTCGGAAGCTGTGGGTATATCCGCCATACAAGTTCCTTTGCTCAACACGTCCGTCACGCGACGTGTTATGTCGGGGTCGGTCCCGAACTGCGACACGATGACCACGGTGTACTCGTTCTCGAGGAGGAGAGGGAGGTACTTCGGAAAAGAGCACTTGGGCACGCCCCCTAGGAGCGGGTTGGTCGGGGACACGTCGGGCACGTTTTTGGAGCGCCTCGTGAGCTGGACGTTCAGGAGGTCGCACACACCCTTTACATCGCATCCCTCGGCGTACGTTGCGGCGTCTCCTCCTCCGTTGTACCACTCGTAAAAACTGCCCACCTCGTACGCCACCAGCACCAAGTCGCCGTACAATTCTCTGTACTTACGATACACGCGTGCGTAGTCATCGTAAAGTTTCATCTCTGTTATTGTTCTGTTGAAATCAGATCAGGTCGGACCAGGTCGAATCGCGGATAACATATAACGGCTTTATGCGCGATTATACGTGATAAAACTTTCAAAAACGGATAAGAAACAAAACGCCGTGTCAGACGACGTGTCAGAGCGCTTCGTACGAGTCGTTCGTTTCGACGAACAATAACGACGAACACGAAGAAGCAGCGTCGGGAGCAGGGGTCACCACGTCTTCGTTCTTGGGGAGGTGGTAAACCCCGTTGAACCTACGTACCACGGAACCGCTGGGATCGAGCGCGTTGATGTCTTCGAGCGGATAATTGCTGGTGACGATGAGGACGCCTTTTCTGGGATTTTTGCGGAACCCGTCCAGAAAGTTGTTGAGGTCGCTTCGGTTTTTGACCTCTGTGCGGACGTTCGGGTTCTGTTCGATGAGACGCGTCGAAGTATTGGGATCGACCCCGTCCGAGAGAGCCGCCCTCATCATGCCGTCGCCTTCGTTCAGCAAGAAGATGACCTTTCCCCCGCAGTCTCTGTCCACGGCTCGGTTGACGTCGTGTCGGTTGTTTCCGGGCTCGATGGGGTCGTGACAGTCGCACAGGACGGCGTCCGTCTCCCACGCGAGCTCGCGGGCGAGTTCGGTCTTTCCCGAACCCGACGGTCCTACTACGTAGAACACGCCGATGTGCGGAGGCGCTTCGAGCACGGCCTTGATCTGGGCGATGACCCGCGCCTGGTGTGGGTAACGCGCTAGCACTTCCTCCTTTCCGAGCGTCAGTTGCTCCTTTTCTACGGTGTGGTCCAACCACGCGTAAGGTCCGCTTTTATGGACGACCGATATTTCACGGTTCACAGTGTTCATTTTCGTTTCAGAAGCTGTCTCCACGGGGGAGTGTGTAACAATTCCGCCGTAATCGTTATCCTGGGAAGGCCGAGTCAGATGGTCGAACGCTTGTTGAGAGCATGCCACCCACATCGTCTTGACGTCACACGTTTTTTTGCTGTACTCGTCCGACTCGTTGGACGTGGGGTCGATCCACGCCAGCACGAAGTACTTCGTGCTGGACCGACCATGGACCTGGATCTGGATACGGGCCAAGACGAGCCCGGATGGAAACGTGCCGTTGACCTTTCCGACCGTCGTGTTCGTGCTCCACACGTGCGTCAGGGAGTTCATGCACCTCAGGGCTCGCTCGATACTGGTCGGGTTGGTCATCGTGACGGGCACCTTGCCACATACCACGTAACAGAGTCCGGATATCGCGCACTCTAATATCCTCGTGATGTTCAGGCTGTTTGCGAACAGCGTCGACAGGATGGGCAGATAATACGGCAAATAGGTTTTGATCACCGTCCACCAATCGGTCGTGGGCCCTTCGCCGTAACCTTGTACGTGATCGGTCATCGTGTGAATGGGTTATATGATATGCCGTATGTCCGTCGGCGATGCTGATCTATCGAAAGATACGGAGAACACGACGTCAATTTTTACTTTACTGAAAGATGGCGTCTCCCTCCGAAGATCCTTAGTTTGTGGTGATTAGGTCGAGAGCAACCGAGAGCTTCCTTGTAAACTGCAGTCATTGTCAGATCTCTAGCGTGACACACCCCCAAAAAAAATCGAGGTCGGTTACTGTTTTTTTTTGTTTTTCCTTTTCGAACAAGCCACCATGGGAAACAATCACACGAGTCCTCGAGCACGACAATATATTGTTCCTTCTTCAGGAAGCACGACAGAAATGAACAAAAAGTTCCCTTCGATTCCGTGGGGCAAGCTATCTTACGTCATGGGCACCAGAGACACGTCCGTGTCCGTGCACGTTCCTCCCGGAAAAGAGTACTTTGGAGCTTACGAAAAGGTGCTGATGACCGTACCGGTAGAAAACGGATCGGACCTTATGCGGCGTAAACGTGAATTGTCAGATCTGGAGCGGCGCATAGAGGGCGGAGAGGCCGTTACTTATCCTCTTATAACGTCTTGTGATCCGGATACTGTGCGCGTGTTGCAAGACGCGTGCATCGCTTACGGAATAGAAAGGGATTACAGTCGATTTCAATAAGGAGTTGGACACCTGGTCAAATTCCTTTCTACGTCTAAGTAAATCGCTTTCTAAAAGTACTGATCAGTGAAAAAAGTTTATTACTCCACCAACGTTCGTACTCCTTTATCAACAGAACAGAACAGCGGTGCACCCCTTTCCATGGCGGTGCAATTTTGATTTTTATCTTCTCTTGTTCGGTCACTTTTCCCCAGACGCGACGATCGTCCCGAGGGCCGACGGTGAGGACGACCGAAGTACCTGCCGCAACTGTATCGTCGTCAACGCACAGACCGACGAGGAGACCGCCTTTGGGATCACGTTCGAGGATCGTTTGCGCATTTTTTCTCGGGTCGACTGGGATGGGTGTCGACCAGAACAGGACGTAACCGGGGTCGTCCGGGCTGTCGAGTGTGTCGAGCGACTATAAATATGTATTGTCACGTCCATGGAATCGTACAGAGAGCAGCGCTCACACGTCTCGACTGACACGTCTGTTCCCCGCATCTGAAAACAAATAAGTGAATTATATATAGCCGTGTACCGTTTACCACGCACGCACGCGATGCCGTCACGACTCACAAAAAATACGGAACTATCACGCGGTGCTGGGTGGTACGTCGCTCTGACGGTCGCCGTCGGCGTAGTATTAGTCGTCGCTCTCTTGGCGTTCGTAAGACAGACAAATACCGAACAAAAGGAAGACGGATCATCTACGCGTGTATGTCTGGAGATGAAAGCCCTCGATGCTATGCTGGTGTCTGCGGCGGACAAGGCGCGTTTCGAGGTCGAACGACAACAACGACAACAATCCGGTGCCAGACAATGCACACAAGTCACACAAGCCGCCGATGACGGTCTTTACACGAGGGACGCTCGCGTGTTGCACGACCAGTTGTACCCTCCGTTGAACAGGGCCGAGGCGAACGTGGTCGCGAATCGAGCTTTGCCACGACGAAGCCCTCCTGACGGTCGCACCGAGGACTCGTTCCGTCTTCTCGGATACCTCAAATCGACCGACACGGACGCCGACAACGCCAGAGACGCGGGGAACAACGTCTGGAAGTGCATGGGGAGAATGAAGGACCGCCACACCGGCGAGTTTTACGCGGTGCCCGCCAACCACAACGAGGATCTCAAAATCCCTCTCACACCGGACATCATGGTTTCCGAAAGGCTGAAAGACACGTACACCATGCCGTCTGAGATGCGGTTCAACAGCCCCTTCTTCAACGCCGGTATTTATACGTTCGTCGAACTACCGAAAAGCGACTTGACGTCTCCGACGTACGTGTGAAGTGTGCCTGTGTGATTGACGAACGGTGATCTCGATTCGATTGTTCTTTTTTGATGTAGTTAGTCCCCTACAGAAATGATTCCATTCTTTTCAAATGAAAAGTCGACGCGACGCTGACGCTTCTGACTCGAATCCACACTCTTCGGACAGGCTCGTGCGTGTAGGAAGTTCGGACGTAGTCCCCTCCCAACTCGGTCTGATCGCCTGTGTATTTCTTCCGAAAGGCTCGTACGTCACTGCATATGCGGGTAAGCTCTTGACGAAAAGTGAGTCGGCACGCGTCTCTATTGACTACCTGTATATGTGTACCGACGGGACATATATCGACGGAACGCGTGATCCGTGTGTTCTTCGTCATGCGAATCACGACTACGACAGCGATCGAAAGGTAGTATACGGCTTCGCCCAACTCTGTAACGACGCGATCCACCCGCACGTCACCGGGCGTAAAAATAATGCCAGGTTCGTCGAAGTGTGTGACGACGGAGACGAGCACCTCGATGGCACTCAATTCACACGCGTTTACGTCGTCACTACACGAGACGTCGAGCCGCACGAAGAGCTCTTGGTGCCGTATGGACTGGAATATTGGATCGCGAAGTACAACCATGCAGACGACCTGGGCAACACGTTCCCCACCCTCGACGCCTGGCTATCGTGCCACGCGCGCATGGAGCGCCTCCTGAGCTCCTGCTTTGGCGGGACATGTACTCTGAAGGATTTCAAAGGCTTTTGGACGCACGTGGACGAAAACGAGAACGAATGTGGAAAGGCATCGTACGTTCTCGAGATGGACGGTGGTCACGTGCGATCGTGTGAGTGTCGCGATCTTTGCTTCACCTATCCGATGTGGTACGTCGAGACCGTTCGAAGAGAACGGGGCGTGGCGTCCCTTATGGACCTGCGCGTCAGATGTCACACATGCGGTGACCTGCTCCTGTGCGAGTACGGAGTTGTGTCCGCAGACATTACCTATTGTCCGAGTCGTCCGAGCTAGACGATGCAGTATCAGCGACACCAAATAAAAGGTTGCGTCGTTACGTTTTATCGTCGTTTCATCTTGGACAAATAACCACACCGACGACCAACATGACGAGCTCAGACGAAAAGATGAAAAAAGAAGAGGAGTATCATTTCGTGGTGATCGGGTTGCCGTCGAACACTATCCGTGACTCGCTCGATGTTCATCATCCCGACTTCCTGGAAACCAACGCCATCGTCTACAACGCGCTGCGGTTGGCTGCAAAGACGGGTAACGTCAACGTCCTGGACACGCTGTTCCGGCATGTTTATCGATGGCCACGTGACGACGTCCAAAATGCATTAGATGCATTGGGTGCCGGTACGTATAATGTCGACAAGACAGCTTTACCCGTAAGGATCCGGGAGAGGTTGGGACTCATAAAACGTATCGACCAACAGTTGGGAAGTGCACTCGTTTTGGCGGCCAAAAACGGACACACCAGGATCGTCGAGATGTTGATAGAGCACGGCGTGTCATGTCTGACTCACGAAGGACAAGCTTTTCGAAGTGCCACCTCGAACGGGCACGTCGACGTATTGGAGGTCCTGTTGGCGAATCGTGGCACTTCGTCGGTCGCGAATGTCGTGGACTCCTGCTTGATATGTGCGTCTAGTAATGGTAAGGCTAATATCGTCGACTTGTTACTGACGAGGTCTCTGGCGAACGTGCACGCTCTGGGCGACCTCGCTCTTCGAAGGGCGGTAGAAAATGGCCACGCCGACATCGTCGAGATGTTGATCTATCGTTTCGGCGTTGACGTGCACGTTCACGACGACTACGTTCGACGAAAGGCCGTCATTTCTAGAACTCTGTGCAAAACTAGTGGAACGTTCAGGGTCGGACAACACGGTCCGCGTTCCGACAGGTGCTGACCAGCGAACTGGTTCAAGATATATAGTTTACTCATCTTTGTCGAGTAGGTTATAAAAATTGAAAGGTGTCTCGGCAAGCTGGTACATTGGCACATTGGCACATTGGCACATTGGCACATTGGCACATTGGCACATTGGCACATTGGCACATTGGCACATTGGCACATTGGCACATTGGCACATTGGCACTGTGAGAACTGGAAGAAATGGACAGCATGCCAACAATTGAAGATATTCCTTCTGAGGTTCTGAAATTACTAGGGGCAGACGTGTATCAGCAGTTGGCCACGCTGTCGAGAGGCATGCACCAACTGGTCGTGCGTTCCTGCACATCACTCACCTGTACCAGCCATACCTCTGACTCGGCTGAACCAGATGAAGCCCATCTATCAACAGAATTCCTGATGCGTCGCCTTCGGGTGTGCACGGCTGAAGGTATGATGCCGAGGTCAATGTTTGCTTCATACGCCACCGACACGTTTTCACCATTATTGGAGCTGGTGGACATCGCACCCCGGTTGCAACGCCTACATCTGAGTGGAACCTATCAAAACGCCTTGTCTGACATTTCCCCCCTGACATCCCTGAAGAGTGTAAAACACCTAGAGCTATCGGGCTTCACCAAGATGTCTAGTATAAGCCCGCTATCTTCCATGACCAACCTCACCGATCTCCGTCTTGATGATCTGGAAGAACTCAGTTCTCTGACTGGCTTAGCGGACCTGAAGGCTCTTGCATCCTTGCAGATCAGTGAGTTGAACGACTCATTGGACATCAACTCATTGGAATCGGTGACATGCCTACGACACCTGTACATGTACCGGATGGAAGGAGTCACCCACCTATCTCCGCTTTCCAGTATGACACGCCTGCAAAACTTGGAGCTCGTCAATTCGAGTGAGGTCGCGGACCTGGGACCATTGTCATCACTCACGGATTTGAAGCGCCTCCTCTTGTACGATTTCAACACCGTAACTCACATAGATCCCCTGGTTCACCTCGTGGGTCTGAAAGATGTGCGTATCAGTGGCATACCCCAACTGTCCAATCTGGCGTCCCTGGCTTCGTTGACGGCTGTGGAAAATCTGAAAATCACTTATGTATCTGATGTTTCTGACTTGGGTCCTCTGTCGGGCATGATGGCTTTGAAACGCCTCAAATTGCGCTCCATGGACGTGGTCGATTTACGGCCCCTGTCCTATCTGACGGGCATTACGTCCTTGTTGATGTCTGATTTTCACAGAGTGGCGGACGTCAGTCCACTGGTCTCTCTGACGAACCTGGAAGATCTGGGCCTGTTCGATTTCATTTCCTTGACGGACCTGAGACCACTAGCTTCGTTGGCGCGCTTGACACGTCTGTACATACTCGACATGTCAGACGAAGTCGACTTGGCACAACAATTATCCGGTCAGTTGTCTCACGTCGAGGATGTGCGTCTGAGTTGATGAATTGATGAATCGAGCTTGTACAATTTTTGTTTTCGTTTTTGTTCTGTCTTACGGCATATAAAGTAAGCGGCGTCAGCTGTCCCCAATTATATGCGCATCGTTGTAGTTACATCGACTATAATAATAGCGGACTAGAGGTATCCTTATACCGTATTCGGGAAATATACGGAACTGGCCAACCCTAATCATGATGCATAAAGCCTTGTCCAATCCCGAAAAAAGTGAGATACGACTGGCAGTGAACGCATATGATTGATGACGAACGTGCAGTGACGATTGAGGGAACATTGTGCATCAACGGAATAAACGTCATTGAAGCCATCGAAAAATCGGCCGAAAAAAACGCCAGGTTGGAAGCAAAGTTGGAGGAGCTGGTCCAGATAAACGCAGTTCTGGAGGCAAAAACGGAGGAACTGTACTATGCACCTGGAATGCCCGGAAATGTTGCGGCCATTTCCAGATTGAAATCGATGGCCGGTGTCGACGCCTGCTTCGAGGATCCCCTATGTCTGGCCAGTGAAAACGCGACTGGCTCATCAAGTGATTAGCATTTTAGCCCACGTTCGTTACAGTCGATTTCAATAAGGAGTTGGACACCTGGTCAAACTTTCTACGGCTAAGTAAATCGCTTTCTAAAAGTACTATCAGTGAAAAAAATTTATTGCTCCACCAACGTTCGTACTTCTTTTTTGTATTGTGTTTACGGTCGAACCAACAGCTGAATCGTAGACTTTGGTACAGCCAGCAAAGCAGATAGTTTTCAAAAACTCACTCCCTGGACGATAGTATCGATCCTGTAAATGAATGTAATATTTGATTAGGGTTGGCCCATTCTGTATATATATTTGGCGGAAACGGCATAAGGATAACTCTAGTCCTTATATCGTTTTATCCAAACGTCCCCTCGCACACCAGGCCGCGCCCACGTCGCACTGGTCCGCGTCCCGGTTGGGACGCGGACGCGCTGTCGAACAGGGCGGCCCAGCTCGGCGTGACGACTCTAGAACAACGACGTCATAAAAAAAAGAATCCACTGAAGATAAAGCGATCGTCCAAGTAGCAAGATGTACGGCATCATTACGATAAATGCACAGTGGTGTGTATCGAAAAGTTCGTAAAACTCTAATGTCGCTACGGTACTTTCATTTCGCTGTCTTGTTTGTGCCATGACCAAACCGTTCAACGACGATGAAACCACCCGATGGCTACAATAAGTTGGTGATTTTGAATCCCGGCACGATGAACCGAATCGTCTTGATATCACGTATTATTCCTGTAGGTCCGTGAAGCTTTCCAGGAATTTCAAGGTAAAAACACCTGTCTAAAAAGATTGTAGGTCCTCCGACGTCAAAACTGACGGGAGCACATCCATATTTTCGATATACTTCTTCTTTCACATCGAACACGGTACTGTCAGAACGAACCCAGGTCGATACGCATGATTCGTTGGGTAAACGAACGTTCACGCGCATTCTAATTCGGTGGCCATGGATGACCTCTTTCTTTGCCAAATCCCGTTGCGAAAAGCACGCCATGTTCCACAAACGCGAACACGGTAGCGATGGACCGTCGAATCAATTTTTTTTTTTATTTTTTAGCATAGAACCTGTCTTCGTCTTTGTCATAGCGAGGGGACGTTTGGATAAAACCCTCCAGAGCGCGTCCCAGGTGCACAAAATAGCGTAGTATCACGGGCAACGTAGACTTCTTGTACCACTGCGGACTTATACCATCTCGGTCCCTGACGAACCCGAGCACGGATCTGTGTTCACGGATGAACGCGCGCGCTTCGTCCGTGTCTGGAACGCTCTGTATGGTAGCGTATCCACGTATGCGACAAGGTCCAAAGTAGGATCTTTTACCATTGAACTAGTACACAGCGAAAACGAACTCGCGAAAATAAGATAATTTATGACCGTAATAATATTATATATAATAATAAGCGTGTCATGTCGTCGTCGTCGTTTGAACTCGTTATAGTGTCCATGTCGTTCGTCCTCTTGGGTCTGTTTTTGGTGGCCGTCTGGAAAAGAGAGCGAGGAAGAGGAGCGCGTGAGAGGTTCGTCGACGACCTTCACAACTCGTTAGGGCACCGTTTGGGATGCGACGACATGCAAAAATCCGTCTTACGTTCTTCTCCGACGTGCGGAATCGATATGGGAGACGTGAATGCCGGAGAGGTGTGTGTCGATGGCAAATGTATATCTCCGGCCATCCTAACAAAAATAGGAGGTCTGACGGAAAGACTCGAACAGATCGAGAGGCGCTTGGGTGCTTTGACTGAATGATATGCGATACATCAATCGAATGCCCACTGGTTTTCGCGGCGGACCTCTTCCTCCTCCTCTGGTGTGAAGTCGTTCTTGATCTTGAACTTCTGACGGATTTCTTCCGTTGATAGACCCTTGATCATCTTCGCTACATGGCCACACAACAAGTCCAAGAGGGGCTTGACATTCAGATAATTTGCGGCCATTATGAGTTGGAAGACGTCCTCTTGCGACAAGTTGATGATGAAGTCGTCGGTGAACGTCTTCCTTATCCTCGTGATAACTTCTTGACCGGGGGAGGGATCGTCGCTATTGTCCCCCCCCTTTTCGAGATCGGCTACACTCGCCAGATGCTCACAATATACGATGACTCGGGCTAGTTCCGTTGAATGGACGTTCGGAAGAGGGATGGCGCTTTCTGTGCCCGAATCCTCGATGAGGTTCTTGATGGTTTGGCACTGTTCAATGGCGTCCAGTGCCACTCTGAATTCTTGAGAGTCAGAAGAATGTAGCTTCACAGCGCCTTTCTCGTCATCTCTCTTCCTCATCATAATGTCGTCTCAGCGGAGCTTGAAGAGCTTGGAGCTTGGAGCTTGCAGTTAGGATGATGAATTGTTCGAAATGAGTAACAGTGTCGATTTTTTTTTAGGCCGTGTCTCGTTAGGAATTGACACTGAAATCAGTCTTCCTTTTTTTCTCTGCTCATCACAGAAGCACTCTCAAAAAAGAGGTTCGAACAATGAGACAGAATCTAATTCATCAGAACGTTT
>Ga0306899_1000657_pt1 | contig 16191 bp, 19 predicted proteins | sample AntRauMFilla3764_FD_190407 | JGI IMG/M metagenome (GOLD analysis project Ga0306899, IMG submission 190407) | Saline lake microbial communities from Rauer Islands, Antarctica - Metagenome Filla 3 #764 (v2) (version 2) | ecosystem: Environmental > Aquatic > Non-marine Saline and Alkaline > Saline ... | reverse complement strand
TATTTTAGAGTCTGATGCAGAGAAAATAGGGGAACATATTTTTGATAAATAGAAATTATGAAACTTAAATTTGATCCCAATTTAGAATATCAGCAAGACGCCATCCAGGCGGTGGTGGATGTATTCAAGGGTCAGCCAAATGATTATTCTCTTTCAGTCTGGGGAGCAAATAATCCAGGCGGATTTTCTGTCGAGGAAACCGCGTGGGCAAATAGTAGTTGGACTGATAAAAACAGAAATAAAGTATTAGAGAATGTACAAGGGATTCAAAAACAAAATAAAATTGCCAAGGATCACAGAACTGAAGAGATGGAAAATATAGACTTCTCTATCGAGATGGAGACCGGGACGGGGAAGACATATGTGTACCTTCGCACAATCCATGAGCTTTTCCAAGAGTACGGCTTTTCTAAGTTCATCATCGTGGTACCGAGTGTAGCAATCCGCGAAGGAGTGAAGAAGAATCTGAAGATTACCGCCGAGCACTTTGCTAATCTCTACGATAACCCGCCAGTGGACTGGTTTGTCTATGATTCCGGCGAGCTTTCCAAGGTGCGTAACTTTGCAACCTCCAACAGCTTGCAGATTATGGTGACAACCATTCAGTCCTTCAGCCGAGACGGGGTAGTGATGCATCAGTATCGGGACACGATGATGGGGCAGAAGCCAGTGGAGTTTATCCGCCGGACGCGCCCGATTATGATCCTAGATGAGCCGCAGAACATGGAATCAGACAATCGCCGGGAAGCCATCCGGAATATGAATCCGCTGTGTACGCTGCGCTACTCGGCTACACATCGCAAGATGCACAATCTGCTTTACAGCCTGAACCCGGTGGATGCGTACAACCTGGGGCTAGTGAAGACTATTGAGGTTTCTAGCGTGCGCGAGGAGCAAGCGTTTGATGATACGTATATCAAGGTCAAGGATATTACGCCGCTGGCGACAAAGATCCGGGCCACACTTGAGATTGAGGTAGCGACAAATGAAGGACTGAAGAAGCAGACGGTGATGGTGGATACGAGTGGGCGTAATGATTTGTATGAATTTTCAGGAGAGCGCGCGCCATACGAAGGATACGTGATTAGCGAGATTAATGCCGAGAATGGCTATGTGGAATTTGACAATGGCAAGCGGGTCACGCTTAGCGAGACGATTGGCGAGGTGGCCGAGCAGATTCAGCGTGCCCAGATTGAGGAGACGGTGCGAGAGCACTTTGAAAAAGAATTGCGGATGCGTGATGAGGGTGTGAAGACCCTATCACTTTTCTTTATCGATGCGGTGGTGAATTATCGTGATTATGAGCGGGCAGATACGAAGGGTAAGTTTGCGCGCTGGTTTGAGGAGATTTATGAGGAGTATCGAGCTGATGAAAAGTACAAGCATCTTGACATGCCGCCGGCAAACGAAGTGCATGGAGGCTACTTTGCTAAGGATAATGAGGGGCACGCGAAGGATATTACCGAGCGCGCCTTTCGGCAGATTGAGGACGCGACTGATTTGATTATGAAGGATAAGGAAAAGCTTTTAAGCGAATCTGAGCCACTGCGATTTCTTTTTTCGCACTCAGCCTTGCGGGAGGGCTGGGACAACCCAAACATTTTCCAGATTTGTACGCTAAATGATACCGGCTCTACCCTAAAGAAGCGCCAGGAGATTGGCCGAGGTCTGCGTTTGCCGGTGAATCAAGACGGTGAGCGGATTCATGATTCTAATATTAATATTTTGACGGTGGTAGCGAATGAAAGCTACGACTTATTTGCACGTGCGCTGCAGAATGAGATGAGTGAGGACGGGGTGGAGTTTGATAAGAGTAATATCAAGAACAAGCGCAAGCGAAAGACAGTGAAGCCAAAGAAGGGCTTTAAGGATGACGGTGCTTTTAAGGATTTATGGCAGCACATTAACCAGAAGACGCAGTATCAGGTTGAGCTTGATTCCAAAAAGCTAATTGAAGAAGCGGGCAAGGAAATTGCGCAGACGGTGAGTGTTTCGGATGGATATATCTCGATTGAAAAGGTATCGGTTGAGGTTGGTGAAGACGGGGTGGAGACACGCTTTAAGCGTGGACAGCAGAAAGAGATTGAGCGACAGGATGGAGCACGAGTTCCGGATGCACTGACGTACTTAGCAGAGCGGACGAGGCTGACGCGTCGAACGGTTTTTGAGATCCTGAAAGCTTCTGAGACTATTGAAGGACTGATGATTAATCCGCAGCAGTATCTTGACCAGGTGCTTGATGTAATTAAAGCCGTGATGCAGAAGCAGATGGTGGATGGTATTCGCTACGAGAGGCTTGGTGATGCAGTGTATGAGATGACGGCTTTTGATACGCATGAGTGGGAGGCGTATCTGGATAAGGCGTGGGAGGTGGAGAATCAGGATAAGACGCTTTATGACTACATTGTCTGGGATTCTGAGGTTGAGGAGCAGTTTGCAAAGGATTTGGATTCGATGGAGTCGGTGCGTTTTTATCTGAAGCTGCCGAACTGGTTTAAGATTGATACGCCGCTGGGGACGTACAACCCGGACTGGGCAGTTTCATTTGATGGTGATAAGAAGCTATATTTTGTGGCTGACTCGAAGGGGAGCACTATTGTAGCTGACCTGAGGCCGGTCGAGGCGATGAAGCTCGCCTGCGGAAAGGCCCACTTTAACCAGATTGAAGATGTTGAGTTTAAGACGGTGGAGAAGGCGGGTGATTTGATTAAGTAATAAATATGATATTTATCTGCTATATGGAGATTATTTACTATATCGTTGCAAGTTTATTCTATCTTTCAGCAGTGGCTGGAATTTGTTGGTTTATTTATAATTTACGAGAAGTTTATTCACTCGAAGAACAGATAGAGAAAAAATACAGTGAAATGGAAGAAAATATCAAACAATCTCGCAACAGGCCAGTAATGCAATCTATTATTGATGGTGAAATACAAAAAACTGAGAAAAAGTACAATCCAGAAATTAAAAGGTTAGAGCGAAGAAGGCGACACATTTTAGATAAACTGCCATTTTTTGGTGTGTAATAGTAATATTATGACAAACCTCATACTTGGAATAATAATCGGAGCAGTAGTAGCGATCTTGATACTATCGATAGCGGATCGAACGCGTGAGAAGGTGGTGGGGTCAGATCCAGCGTCAGAAGGAAGAGAAGATATTATTGCAAAGGGAGAGCGAGGGAAGTCAGATAACCTCGCTCGGCTCCGAGTGTATCTAGAGGGCAAAGACCAGATTACCAACGCGGAGGTTGAGGAGCTACTGGATGTCTCGGATGCCACTGCTACGCGGTATCTGGATACGCTAGAGGATGAAGGGCTGGTAGTGCAAAAAGACGCCGGGCGCAGCACGTATTACGAAATCCGCTAATCGGCTCACCGATCCCCACCGCTGAGCCGATTATTTTTTATGTCATTATCAAGATACCCACTGTGCAACACTAAGTGTTGCACACCCTAGATCACGCAAATAATTCAACTGGTTGAGTTATTTAGAAATACTAAGGTTAGCACTAAAAATTAATATAAAGTCTGTCATATAACAGCTGCGAGTATGTGCGCTATAATAAATGATATGACTAGCCTAAAAAATTTAGAAAGAAATATAAATAGCTATATTCCTGATTATGTTGATTTTTACTATGATAAGAAAGATTTTTATAGAGAGGATGAAGGGTACAAATTTAAAGCTGTAAATACATTTAGAGTAAATTTTGATTTAGAAGCAGACGATGTGCCTGAAATGCTTAGAAGTTCATTTGCTGATTCCAAGAATTTGATTCAGTCTGGGAACTATTTTCCTCAGCAAATGCTAATCGAAATCAGTGAAGATGATCCAGAGTTTGTAAGAGAGGAATTAAAAAAGCTTTTATCCGAAGATGCACCAGTGGCTGACCGTATTAATGACTTCATTGCAAGCTTTGAGAGCAAACACGGCACAGAAGACAAGAGCCTGTTTTTCGATGCCAGGTTTTTGAGCTTTATTCTTGCTTCTGTGAAGCCTGAAAATAATTTTTATATTAAGTGGAGTGAATATACTCAGTTTGCGGATATGGTTGGTTATGAATTAGATGTAAATTTGCATAGTAGTCAGGGAGATAAATATGATTCTCTATCTTCTTTAGCTGTAGCGACTCGACTAATTTTAAAAAGAAACGATGATTTTATGCAGATGCATGAAGATTATGTTTCAGAATTCGAGTATAAAGACCCATTCATATCATGGGGAACATGGGACTTCATTTTCAATATGGTTCGACAGAGTACAAAAACTGAGCGTCAAATCGAGATAGAGAATGAACTAAGTGAAATGGATCAAGAGCGAGAAGAATCAATTGCAGCTGATGTAGAGCACTATTCTGAGCTTGAGCAAATAAACAAACAAGAGCTATTAGAAAAGGCGAAATCATATAGATCTAAAAGACATGTAGAAAGTGGTAATGAAAAGACCATTGAGGTGAAGCTACGTCAGGAAAACCGTAAACAGATGAAAATCGTAAAAAAGTTGGAAGATTACCGATGTCAGGTTTGTGGCTATACATTTACTTATATCAACTCCAAAGACCAAGAAACACCTTATGTAGAAGTGGATCATATAAAGAGATATGCCGATGAAGGTGATGAAGACCTTGATAACTTATGGGCTCTTTGTCCAACATGCCACACCAAAAAAACTTTGGGAGTTATTGTGGTTGATAAGAAGGAGGGTGAAGTTAGAGAGAATGGAGAAGTTATAGAAATCAAAAATAATCATCTAAGCTGGTATGAATTGAATTAAAATATTTTTCAATTATCTAAATCATCTCTTCTGATATTTGATCTTGAACCTTATGCACCACGTACATAGATAATTAAGCTGGTACAATTTAAGTAATGAAAATATGGTCTACAAAAGATGTGATAAGAATATTCGGAGTTTTCTCTGGTCTTTTCCTGGTGTTGCTGCTTGTATTGTCTCAAATTGAACTTGAGCCAGCTTTCAAAATGCTGATTGTTGATGTTGGTATGTTTGCTATTGTCCTGGCTGTTTTTATCTACTTTTTAAAAAAGAAGAAGATTACGTGGCAGGAATTTGGTTTTGATGAAATGAAATTTAAGTGGGCCGCGCTTAGTTTATTGCTTGCCCTTGTGGTGGTTGCGGTGGGTGGTTTTTTGTCTAATGCTTTAAGTTCGCTACTTGGTCTTAGCTCTTCAGGTAACGCCGGGGCATTAGATATGGTTATGAGTGATAAAGTCTGGCTTAATTTATTGAATTTAAAAGTCGGGGTAGCTTTGCTTGTGCCGTTTGCAGAGGAATTGCTTTTCAGAGGGTTGCTATTTCGATACATAAGACAGAACAAGAGCTTTATATTTTCGGCGATCTTAAGCAGTGCGCTGTTCGCAGCTTTTCACTTTGGTGTTGAGGCACTGCCGTTTACCTTCCTGCTTGGGTTTGGTACTGCTTTTATCTATGAGAAGACTCAATCAATGTATTATCCCATTTTTATTCATATGGCAGTGAATGGCCTTGCAGCAAATCTGCTATTCCTTGGTAGTTTATAAAACCAACTTAATTTCCGCTTGAGTGTGTTGACCCGAAATATACGCTATTATTTAGATAAGTATGATTTTGCAGTAATTTATGACTATAACAAAGACAAACTATCTGGATTATCTAAAGTGTCCTGAATTTGCATGGCTGGAGAAGCATAAGCCTAACGCTGTGGACACTACTCCTTCTGGGTATGGGCAGAAGTTGATTCGTGATGGGTATGAGGTAGAAGCATATGCACAGGGTTTATTTCCAGACGGTGAAATTTCCGAGACATTTTTTACAAAGGATAATCATCCTAGCCAAAACTGTCTTTTTCAGCCCACATTTATTACTGAGGATGATATCGAGGCTCGATTAGATATTTTACAAATGAATGCAGATGGGACGTATGATATTTTTGAGGTAAAGTCGTCTACATCCATAAAGCAAAATAATGATCAGGATTATATTAGAGATGTATCCTTCCAGCGCATTGTGCTTGAAAAGTGTGGAATTGATGTTGCTGCCGTTCACATTATTTACCTGAATGATGATTATATAAGAGAAGCGGAGCTTGATATTGAGAAGCTTTTTATAACTGAAGATGTAACAGATGAGGTTAATAATATTCTAGGAAACGTTCGAGTCGAGATAGGGGAAGCACAGGCATGGTTCCAGAAGGATACGATTGATGAGTCACAGTGTGCGTGCTGCTTTCAGACCAGAAGTAATCACTGTGATGCATTTACCTATTTTAATGGAGAGAAAGAGAAGACCTCTGTATACAACATTCCTCGAATAGGAAAAAATAAGCTCCGGCTTCTTCTGGATGATAACTCGATGGATATGACAGATGTTCCGGATGGTTTTGAAATCAGTGATAAGCAGCAACTGCATGTTCAGGCAGCCAAGTCTGGGAAACCATTGATAGATAGAGAGGGGATTCAGCGGCTCCTGTCGGTGTACGAGTACCCGCTTTACTTTCTTGATTACGAAACATACCAAACGGCGGTTCCAAGGATTGAGGGCATGAGCCCACATACCCACATACCATTTCAGGTATCAATTCATGTGCTAAAGGAGAGTGGGGAGATTGAGCATGCGGAGTATCTTGGCGAGGAGCTTTCTCAGCCGCGAGGCTTGGCTGAATTTCTTGTCGATACTGTAGGAGAAAAAGGATCAATAGTTGTGTGGAATGAAAGCTTTGAAAAGGGCCGAAATACAGAGATGGGCGAGTTGTTTGCTGAGCATGCGGATTTCTTTCGGGATATGAATGATCGAATTGTTGATCTTCAGGATGTATTTAAAACCGCCTACATTCATCCGGATGCCTGTGGATCCTCTTCGCTCAAGAAGGTTTTGCCAGCCTTGCTTCCTGAAGTAACCTATGACAGATTAGCGATCCAGGACGGTACGATGGCAATGGAGCGTTGGGAGGATCTGGTTACAAATAATCTACCAGAAGATGAGGTTGCGCAGCGTCGTAAGGATCTGCTGGCGTACTGCGAGCTGGACACGCTCGCAATGGTGAAAATATATCAGCACCTTCAGAATGAGGTTTTAATTTAATTACATACATTATGTACAACAAACAAAAGGCAGAGGCGTTGCTTGAAATGTACACCGAGGCACGTGAGAAAAATCTACCGAAAAACTCTCATATGCTTGACATATAAGAGTAAAAAATGTTTAATGTATGTATGAATAAAGAATCTCAACGAGGCATTGCCACAGTGGCTGTGATCGCTATAGTTGTTTCAATTACGGCAGTTATGGCTGGTGGCGTGTATACAGTAAATAAGCTCAATAAGTTAGAGGTTGAAAATAGGCAGTTAAATGAAGAGCTTGCTTATCAGCCGGTGGAGGCAGAGAAAGACAGCACAACAACTTCTTCCACCACATCAGAGCAGAATGACGAAGAAGAGCCTGCTGAAGAATCTTCCAGTGAAAGTGAGAGGATTGACAATTCAACATATACGTCTGCATCACAGCCTTCGTTTAATACTCAGACCCAGACAAATTTTGACACTACAGTTAATACAACAGATGAAGAGGGGGATTTACAAACTAGGAATGTTGAAGAGTCTTCACTGGAAGAACCTACAGATTCAACTAGTTCCAGTGAGACGGAGATTGAGCCAACAGTAACCTTTAATACGCAATATATTACGCAAGAAATAAACTCTACAGCATCTAGATCAACTGGAAACTTTGAGATATCTATTAATGTTTCAGCAAGTGGAGGCGATGTACTCATACCAATGACAACCAATGACTCAACATTTGGAGAAGATACTGATGTAAATAAATTACGTGCGAAAGGTGATGAATCTGTGCCGAATCTGGTTGGTTTTCAGTACAGTATAGGAGGAGATGATTTCAGAGGTGAACAAGATTCAGAAGTTTCTTGCTCCTTGCGTAATAATGATAGGTGTAAAATTACAAGCGGTGAATCTGCCAATGTGACTCTCGAAATCAGTATAGAGCCAAATGAAACTGGTAATTATTACATTGAGCTTGATAGAGTGACTTATATTCAAAATGATGAGACGAAAGCTTATGATTACGGAGAATCAACGGGGACTATTTATCTTAAGTGGTAATTAACTACATACATTATGTACAACAAACAAAAGGCAGAGGCGTTGCTAGAAATGTACACCGAGGCACGTGAGAAAAATCTAAGTGGGGCTGAATCAGGAGTTCAGTTTCAGTATTCGAAAAACAAATTCTATTTTACTGCTGATGGCATGGAGTACACTATTACGCTGAAAAACTTTGTCGATAATACTGAGGGTGATGGATTCGATACAGTCAATAAGATAAAAGGATGGGCAGAAGCAAAATATAGTGAGTAAATAAAATCCATATCGAGTATTTAAACCTCTTTATGATGGTATGGTTGAAATATGAAAAAAGCTATTATACTGCACGGTATGCCATCAAAAGAAGAGTACTATGATCCGAATATGGCAGCACCGTCTAACATGCACTGGATACCATGGGTGCAACGACGGCTTCTTTTAAAAGATATTCTTGCACAGGCGATTGAGTTACCTGCTCCATATAAGCCTGAGTATACCGAATGGTTAAAAGTGTTTGAGCAGTTCGATATTGAGAAGGATACGATACTGATTGCTCACAGTTGTGGTGCTGGATTTTTGGTTCGCTGGCTTAGTGAAAACAATGTATCGGTTGGTAAGGTTGTTCTGGTAGCCCCGTGGCTGAATCCGAAAAAGAAGTTAGACACTGATTTTTTTGACTTCGATATTGATCCTGATCTGGCAAGCAAAACGGATGACCTTCACATATTTGTTTCAGAGGATGATTACGGTAATGTTGTGGAGAGTGCAAGAACTATAGAGAGTGCTATAAAGGGTGTTGCTGTATCAAAATTTATGAATAAGGGTCATTTTACATACGAAGACATGGGATCCGAAGAATTCCCTGAACTACTGTCTGTTATATAATAAAATTTTTCGTCATAATAAATTTATGCTAACTTCTCAAGTTTTCGCATCTCTCCTGGTTTAAGGTTATCTAAGGCTATATCACCAATGCGGAAGCGGCGCAGGGTACGGATGCCGTAGCCAAGCGATGCACACATACGGCGGATCTGTCGATTCTTGCCTTCGGTAAGGATGATCTCGAAAGTAGTTTTACTGGTGCGACGGGCTTTAGTTTTCTTGGTGGTGTACCAGCTCATGTTTCCGCGGTTGTCCGGGATCTTGATGCTGACACCGTTTCGGATCTCTACTAGGAAGCCGTGAGTGATCTCTTTGTCTACCTCGACAAAATACTCTTTCTCGACCCCAGAGCCAAGAATCTTGTCGGGCAGGTTGCTGTCATTGCTGAGCAGGATCAGACCTTCGGAGTCTTTGTCCAGCCGACCGATGGGTACAACGTTGTCAGGGATGTCTACAATGTCCTCGATCTCCTTGTTGTCACCCTGGGCATTAACCGTTACAATCCCGCTTGGTTTGTTAAAGGCCCATGTGGTTATTTCTGACTGTACGTAGTCAGGTACCTCGACACGGTCGAGTTTGGTAACAAAGGCACCGAGTTCAGCGACGGAACCATTGACCAGGACTCGGCCTTCACGAATAAGCTCCTCGCCATCACGACGAGAGCCGTACCCATTATGAGAGAGATACTTTTGTAGTGGAATCTTTTCCATATTATATATATCTATAAATTAGCATAAAGCTTCAGAATAATCTGTTATATAACAACATAATTTCTGTTATATAACACTAAGAAAGAAGTAGTTTTAGATATGTTGATGTAATAAAAAAACCGGCCATCATAAATTGATGACCGGCCAAGTGAGGCTATGAGCAACCTCACCTTAGGACGTGCAGTAAAACCCCAGATCAATGGCGGGAACCGGGTAACCTCTGCACGTGAAATTAATATAATGTTAACTAATCTAAATCAAAGTTAACATGAAATACATTATCTGTAAATACTTTGAGTCTGTCACCTCTAATCCTGTTTAAAATTTGTTATATAACATTCAAAATCACGCTTGATGGGCATGCTTGTCATAATACAAACATAGATCTATATATAAATCAGTGGGAATTCCAGATCCAGACATAGATAAGCTGTCAGTGTTCGTGGAGCAACTAAATTTATGATTTAATACTTAAATGTTGGCGGAGAATCGATTTTAAAATATTTCTATGTTTAAAAGTATTAAGACAGCCTACAACCAAATTCCGATTCTGCCGCAGGTTGTGCTGGTGGTCACGAATATGATTCCACTTCTGGGTGTCTGGTTTCTGGGCTGGCACGCAGGAATAGTGCTTGCAATCTACTGGGGTGAAACCGCGGTGATTGGGTTTTATGCGATTTTTAAAATGATACGAGCAGAAGGCACTGATCCATCCATGGAGAATGCTGACATGGATTCAGATGTTAGAAAAATTTTCCTTGTGATTCTTTTCAATTTTCATTTTGGTTTGTTTATGCTGGTTCATCTTGTCCTTATCTTGTTTTTATTTTTCGTTAGTTTTGATTTTTCTACACCAAGCTTAATAGCAATAGGTCCAATTATTTCGCCTGCCGTATTGTTGGCGATGGCTGGATTCTTCTTAAGCCATGGGATTTCGTATAATACTAATTACCTTGCAGGTGGTGAGTACAAGACTGCTTTACCAAGGAGGATTATGTTTCAGCCGTATCGGCGTGTCATGGCGATGCATATTGTGATAATTATGGTTGGATTTCTTGTGTTTGCATATGGCGAGTATCAGGCAATTAGTGTGACGCTGCTGGTTATTTTTAAAATACTGCTTGATCTTCGTGCACATACAAAAGAGCATATTTCAACACAAGAGCAGCAGCAATTGTAAATGAACGAAGAAGCCCTGTGTTATACTTCTCAGTAATGGAAACTATTGTTATGTCAGTCGGTGGGTCATTAATTGTGCCTGACCAGGTAGATACGGCATTTCTCAAGAAGCTAAAAACATTTATTGAGACGGCGATCGGAGACGGTCGTCGTTTTGTGATTATTGCTGGCGGTGGCAAGACAGCGCGTCGGTATCAGGAAGCTGCAGATGAGGTTCATACGCTTGACGCTGAAGACCTGGACTGGATTGGTATTCACGCTACACGGCTCAATGGCCATCTGCTACGTGCGGTGTTTAAGGAGCTGGCGTATCCGATAATGATCGAGAATCCGGATGAGGTACAGGATGTGCCAGAAGGGAATCCACTGATCATTGCTGCTGGGTATCGACCTGGCTGCTCTACCGACCTACGGGCGGTGCAGATGGCGGACCGAGTCGGGGCAAAAAAGGTGATCAACCTTTCCAATATTGATTATGTGTATACTGCCGATCCGAATATTGATAACGATGCAGAGCCAATTTTGAATACAAACTGGAGTGACTTTAGAAAACTACTTCCAAAAGATTGGGACCCTGGACTATCCTCACCGTTTGATCCAGTAGCAGCTAAGGAGGCCGAGGAGAAGAGCATGGAGGTTGCATGCATTAATGGCGACAACCTGGATGAGCTAGGGAAGTATCTTGATGGTGAGGAGTTTCGAGGTACATTAATACAATAGATTTTAAATTTTGTATTTTATACGTCTTTAAACCCTAATTAATAAAAGTATTGTTGGTATATAAAAAGTCTGAAGCTGTGCGCTTCAGACTTTGATGAATATTAATCTTTAATTGGAGGAAGTAGTAAGTTTTCGATTATGTATTTCCCTTTGAGGTCAACAGTTGTTTCTTCGGCAAGTATTTTCATGTAGTCACCTCCTTCATACATGTATCTGTCCTCAGTAAGCATTAGTTGTAGTGCTGCCATCTGTTGCGAGAGAAGTGGGTTGACACCTTTATGGTCAAGGCGCTTCCTCAGACTCGAGAGCCATTTTTCGTAAAATTTTCTACTGCCACGATATTGTCTCATTAGTTGCAGTAGTTCCTTAATGAAGGATTCACCTTTTTTTGTTTTACTTTCAACTTTGTGATTACAGTTAAACGCAAGATACCGAGCTAAGTCATTACAGTCTGTTCCAAAAACATCGCTACCGTACTCTGCATTTTTTCCGTAGAAAGAGAGTTTGTCCGTTGTGGTGAATTGCAACTGACCACCAGAAAAAGCTATAGGCACTTGATCAGTTACAGACAACCTTTTGTTGTCAATAATCCCTGATTCCTTAGTCCACTTATTCAACCGACAGTATGTGTTAGCAATGTGCTTGTGACGATTCAAATTAAGGCTAATTACATCAATCGTAATGCGTTGGCCGTAATCGAAGCTCTGTAGAGCGATGATGTAATTCTGATAATCTGTGATTCTGTCTGGATTTTCAATAAAGATTCGCACGAAGACGAATGGATTACTATCAGAGCTATTATTTCTTGCAGCATCCGTCAGAATGCAACATTGCCTGATACCATTATAGTCTTTGTATGCTTTTCTGAATTCATTCGCTAGCTCAAAGTCGGTACTATCTTCTTTAATAGGTATAGGTAGAATTTTCACACTTCCTCCTCTTTTAGTTATAAAAAAAACGTATTTACATATATAGTACAAATATTTTATTCTTTAGTCAATTATTTTTTATATTTATGAAGAATGGTGATTGTGCTATATTTAGATAAATTTGAACTTTTTAAAAGGAGTAATATGAGCAAACGAAGACATGCGAGTAGTAAGTACGAAGAAAGAATCAAAATGATGAAGAGCTTGAAGGAGGAAGATTTCTTAAATAAAGCCTCTAGAATACTCGATGAAAGTTACGTAGATCCTGACATTACCCCGGATAATCATGAGCAGCTTTTTAAGGTGTTTCTGGAGAAAGTGCAGGAGGTAATGCCGAACCCCACAAGTTGTGAGCGTGACGAGATAAATCAAATCCACAATATACGCCGTGGGCTCAACGGTGTATAGGAAAATAAACCCAGTCTAAAATACTAGACTGGGTTTTTTAATGATTCATTCTGAATACGGTATAGTAGAGTCACAAAATAATTTATTCGATCAATACATTACTCATGGCAGTATCATCAGGCATTCATCACATCACGGCCATCACTGGAAAGCCTCAGGATAATCTGGACTTTTATGAAGGGTTTCTGGGTCAGAAGCTGGTAAAGCAGACGATTAACTTTGATGATCCATCGGCGTATCATTTTTACTTTGCTGATGCGACCGGGTCTCCGGGGACAGTACTAACATTTTTTTACTGGGAGAATGTACCGGCTGGTACTTCGGGGTCCGGCGAGGTCAGCTCCATCGCGTATGAAATACCGGAAGGGTCGGTAGATTTTTGGAAGGAGCGCGCGTATGAGTTTAATGTCTCCTTTATTGAGAAGACAAATCATCTGGATGAGCCAATCCTTTCGCTGACTGATCCGGATGGGCTGACTATCGAGCTGGTGCCCGTCGAGGAGACGGCACCGGTCACCGTCTGGAAGGGGGGCGACGTACTGCCCCAGCATGCGCTGCGCGGATTTCGTGGGGTGATGCTGTCAGTAATTAATCCACAGAGCATGCTGCCAGTTTTGAACGAGTCACTTGGGTACGAAATCACAGAGCAGGATGATACCTTTGTGCGGTTCTCTGCGATGGGCGAGCGAGGGACCTTGGTTGATATCAAGGAGGTTCCGAATGCACGATCGGCTCGACAGGGTGTTGGGTCAGTGCATCACGTGGCCTTTCGGGCAGTTGACGCCGCTGCTCAGCAGGAGATTCGCAATCAGCTGATCGAGGCAGGGCTGGAGCCAACCCCGGTGATTGACCGTCATTACTTTCAGTCGGTTTATGCAATGACTCCGGGTAGTGTATTATTCGAAGTTGCGACGGATGGTCCTGGATTTACCTTTGATGAGGAGATGGATGAGTTTGGTGAGACGCTACAGGTGCCGGGTGAGTTTCTCCATCGAAAGGAGGAGATAGAGCAGATGCTACCGTCAATAACGCTACCACGAAACCGTTCGTAATTTTAAGATATATGAATACACACTCACTACACACAGACACACCACCGCATGACAACCTTTTGGTTCAGATGCAGACAACCGGTGACCCGACGCAGGCGGTGATTCTGTGTCATGGTCGTTTTGCCAGTGGAGCCGACATGATGAACCTGGTCGGACAGCTGGATGTTCCAGAGAATACGCTGGTGCTGGCACCGACGGCCAGCGAAAATCAGTGGTACCCGAATCGCTTTATCGTGGAGCGTGATGATAATCAGCCGCAGTTGGATTCTGCTTTGGAGGTGATTGGTGAGTTGATTCGCTTCTGTCGAAAGGAGTACGAGATTACAAGTGACCAGATTACATTGGTGGGTTTTTCACAAGGGGCATGTTTGGTGACTGACTTCATTTCGCGAAATCCACAGCCTTTCAAGGCTGTTGGAATACTCTCCGGCGGCCTGATTGGTGCCGACTGGGAAATAGCCGACACTGACTTCACTGGATCGCTAGAGGATACACCGGTGTATCTTGGTTGTGACGAGGCAGATCCGCACATTCCGTACGACCGAGTTGAGGTGACCAATAAGGTACTGACGAGTCTTGAAGCAGATGTGGAGTCGTGTCGCTATCAGGATCTTGGTCATTCCGTGCATCCGGATGCAATTGCGTTTCTTAACAAGGCAGTAAGCAAGGAGATAGGGTAGTAGGTGCTCACACCATCAACAGGAAGTGCTATCAAGCCATAATGTTATACTGAGAATATGACTGGCCAATTTATAACAGCAGTAAGTTTATTTTTGCTTGGGATCGGCGGCCGAATCCTTAACAACTATTACGATCAGATGATAAGTGAAAATATCATTCTGACACTTTTTGTATTAACTGGTTTTTTTCTTCTCAGAATGGTGGTTTCAATATTCTCACGTGAGTACGTGGGTAACTCGAAGATTCGCTACACTGTTCGGAAGTCATTTTCTATCGGGCTAATGGCAGTGTTGTTTATTGTCTTGCTACAAATTTGGGTGAAGGATCCACAGTCACTTTTGGTAGCGTACGGGCTTATCGCTGCCGGTGTTGCTGTGTCGCTGCAGGATATATTTAAAAACTTTGCTGGTGGCATCGCGATTCTGACGACAGGGATGTACCGTGTTGGTAATCGTATAGCTATCGCAGATCAGGAAGGTGATGTTATTGATATTGGTCTTTTCTACACATCATTGCTTGAGGTTGGAAATTGGGTTGACGGCGACCAGTCGACCGGGCGAATTATATCGGTTCCGAATGGTCTTATACTGAGCGGTTCAGTGCATAACTATTCTCGTGATCATAATTTTCTTTGGGATGAAATTGCATTACCTATTACGTATGCGAGTGACCTTGATACGGCAGTTGCAATACTGTCTGAGGTTGCTAGTAGTCACACGGCTGAGTTTACCGAGGCTGCCAGGCAGAGTATTAGTCATATGGAGCGACGCTATTATGTATCAGAACGCACAATGAAGCCAAGTGTGTATGTTCAAGCCACAGATAACTGGGTGATGCTGACTGTGCGGTATGTGGTTCGGGTTCGTGAACGGCGTCAGTTTATGAGTGAGATAACCCAGGATATTCTTGCTCGGCTTCGATCCTCAGACAATGTAACAGTGGCGTCAGAGACTGTTGATATTGTTGGTTTTCCTAAAAATAAGTAATATTATTTATCCATGAAACGAATTATAGAAATAATTTTAGCCGTATTATTTGTTGGTGGCGGAACATACTTTGCATACAGTCTCCTGTCTGATATTTCAGTATTCTGGAATGAGCAAACCATTTGGAGTATTATTCTCGCTGCTGGATGGGTTGTGGTGGCACTTGGATACGTTCATCAGGGCTGGTTGGTGCGTCGTGATCGAAACTCGGACCATGTATCCATGTTGCTTCCGGCTGTAGTTTTTTTGGTGCAGTGTGTCTTGTTTGTGAAAGGAGTTCATTATGATGACTGGTCACTAATTGCTGGGGCGATCATGGTGAATTCGGGTGTGACCTTTAACCTTTATCAGATTTATACCAACAGAAGGCGGTAATGTATGGAAAATTTTCTCACTTTCAAGAGAGCGCTGAAGAATTAAATCTAAAAGAGCGTATTGATTTGGCAAATGAATTACTTGATTCCGAAGTGGTTTTTATTTTCCGGGATTTGATGCTGGGGTTGAGGAGTACTTAAGGAAGGAGGAAGATCAGATACCAGACTATCACT
>Ga0306899_1000656_pt1 | contig 16204 bp, 4 predicted proteins | sample AntRauMFilla3764_FD_190407 | JGI IMG/M metagenome (GOLD analysis project Ga0306899, IMG submission 190407) | Saline lake microbial communities from Rauer Islands, Antarctica - Metagenome Filla 3 #764 (v2) (version 2) | ecosystem: Environmental > Aquatic > Non-marine Saline and Alkaline > Saline ... | reverse complement strand
TGTGTGCCAGGTTCGGGGCGGACGTACACGCTGAAAACGACTTTGCGTTGCGTGCAGCCGCTCAAAACGGACGTGACACCGTCGTAGAGATGTTGTGTGCCAGGTTCGGGGCGGACGTACACGCTGAAAACGACTTTGCGTTGCGTGCAGCCGCTCAAAACGGACGTGACACCGTCGTAGAGATGTTGTGTGACAGGTTCGGGGCGGACGTGCACGCTGAAAACGACCAAGCGTTATATCTAGCCGCTCAAAACGGACGTGTCACCGTCGTCGAGATGTTGTGCGGCAGGTTCGGGGCGGACGTGCACGATGAAAACGATCGTGCGTTGCGTGCAGCCGCTCAAAACGGACGTTTCAATGTCGTCGAGATGTTGTGTGACAGGTTCGGGGCGGACGTGCACGCTGAAAACGATCGTGCGTTGCGTGTAGCCGCTCAAAACGGACGTGTCACCGTCGTCGAGATGTTGTGTGACAGGTTCGGGGCGGACGTGCACGCCGACAACGATCGAGCGTTGCGTGTAGCCGCTCAAAACGGACGTGACACCGTTGTCGAGATGTTGCGTGCCAGGTTCGGGGCGGACGTGCACGCCTTGAACGATCGAGCGTTGCGTGTAGCCGCTCAAATGGACATGACACCATGGTTGTCGCGTTCGAGGATTTGAGAGTTATAATCCGACGAAAAGGTTCGAATATAGTTCGCACTTTTGAAGAAAGGCGTATTCGATCAAGAAAATCATTTGAAACACACGTCAACGTGCGAGCATCAGCGGTGAATGATTGTTTCGTCGTAAAGTAGAAGAAGAAAATGACGATGTCTGTAACGCAAAAACAGACGAAATATTAGGACACATCGCGCTCGCCAGGATTCGAACCTAGGCCCCCGAAGGGAGTGGGTTTCGAGCCCACCGCATTAACCACTCTGCCACGAGCGCCCGCCTGCTGCTGTATCAATCTATCAATTTCGATTGATTTGTTGGTGTACAACGTGTATATTTCATTGTTATTTATATGAAGTATTGTAACGAAAGGGCTAGTGCCATGACGACCCTACCTTGGGTGGAATCACACCGACCAGACAACTTTCACGATATCGCGTGCTCTTCTGATGTAATACGAACGGGTGAGGAAAAAATGAGATGATCGTATGTATGTGTATACACAGGGTTGGCCAATTCCATATACTTAACAATCGGGCGATTGCGCGTTATAGCCTTATAATACCCTGATCAGGGAAATATGCGGAACGGCATCATTTTTTACTCACAGTGCGCCTGTACGCGGAGAAGGGCGACGTGCCACATCTGCTGTTGCACGGACCCCCGGGGACGGGCAAGACCTGTTCGGCTCATGCCGTCCTAGCGGAGCTGTACGGTCCGGCCACGCGAGCGATGTCCCTAATGATCAACGCGTCAGACGACCGCGGGTTTGACATCGTACAGGGACGTATACGAGATTTTGTGAATGCCAAAACCATCGTCCGGGATGTGTCCAAGCCTAAAATGGTCGTTCTCGATGAGTGCGACGCCATGACGCACGAAGCTCAATCCGCGTTAAGGAGCGGTGCGTCCAAGTCGTACCTAGAACTCTCTCTCTCCTGACGTCTTTCACATCGACATCGACATCGTGTCGTCATCAAAACACACTGTCTCGCTGACATCTACTCGACTTCAACTTCAACATCATTCGCAGTTCTCGAGAGGAGCGCGCGAAAGTGTAGGTTCTGCCTGCTCTGCAACTACGCGTCCCGGATCATTCCCGCGCTCCAGAGCCGGTGCACCAGGTTCCGCTTCCCCCCCCTGTCCGTGGAGTCCATGAACCTCGGCCTTCAGGAGATAATTCGAAAAGAAAAGTGAGTTTCGTGGCATATGGGGGGATGTACTTGTACTCGCTTCGAAGTAGGGTCGCGAAGTCCTGAACTTAACTCGTTGTTTGTTATATTACATCGAATGATGCATCCCAGAGTCTCCATAGATGACGACGGTATCCGAGCGATCGTCGACCTGAGTAAAGGAGACATGCGGAGGGGCATCAACCTCCTCCAGGTCGGTTCGCTATGTCCGTGAGCTTTCGTTTGCTTTGTCGTGTTCACGATCTCACGCGACAATTCAGCAGTTTATGACATCGTACTCGTCTACGCAGTCCTGTCACTTGAACCGAGGGGACTCCGTGACAGACACTCGGTGTGTGTACGACGTAGCCGCTTACCCCTCCCCGGATCAGGTCGCCTCCCTCATGGCGAGGCTGACGGACTCGTCAAAGACTCTTTCCAGCACGTTCCATTGTAAGTGGGGGGATGGATCAGTCGTATAGCTTTCTGTTGTATAACTCGCTTCACTGTTCGAAAAACTTTCTTCGGTGTGTATGCACACAGGGGTCGAGACGTTTTTCCGTACGGAGGGCCTATCCCTATCGGATTTTGTGGGCGAGATTCACACGGTCCTGATGACGACACATCCTGCTGCTGCTGCGATCACCGCGGAGGATAAGATCGACCTCATCATCGGGCTGGCTGATCTCGAGCACCGTCTGACGGGGGGGGTGAATGAGCGCCTGCAGATCGGATCCTTGTGCGCCCTGTTTTTTCGCTCGTGTCGCCACCATATAGCGGAGTGCCGATGAACCAACGAACCAATGAACGATCGACATGACATGACGGCACACGCCCGTCGCGTCAATCACGTTCGGAATGTGTGCTCTGAAATGATTGCATCGTATACAGCCTTGAGTTTGGCGTTGTATTCGTTGACCGCCTCTCCTTTCGCATGACCGATTGCCAATAATTGTACGGCGAGAGGCATCGCTACTTCCCCGTATCGAAACACCATGTACCCCGCGAATTTTTCGAAATCATAAGAAGATATAGTCGTGTTTTGATGACTGTATCGTACACTGTCTTTTTTTGAAGTTTCGCTCGTTCGTCGTAAGACGGATGATACCTTGGCCAGAAAAGGTTTCACCATCCGCATACCTACGTCGTATTTATACTGACACTGATATTGCTGTTATATATTATGTTCCGTTTTCAACGTTTATCTTCCCAGGGCGTATTTTTCGACGAGATGAGGTACATGGAGCGCTTGAACTCAAAGCCTTGCGTTATGATGGATGTCTGTTCACGATACAATCTTTTTTTTTCGTATGTTGGAGTAAGACGACTCGTCACCATTTATTCACCCTCATGAACATCGGCGACGAGTTCGAGGGATACCGCATACGTAAGGACGAAGATGACAAGGATGCCATCATCGAGTACGGAGCGCCCTACATGTCCAACGTCGCCATCACCGTTCGCAAAGACGGGCGCGTAGGGATATCCGAGAGGGAGCCCGTCACGGACCTCCACCTTTCTTCTGCTTCGTCGTCGAACCCTGACGTCGCCGAGATGTACATGGGGGTAGACTCCGACAAGGGCGTCACGTTTCGCAAGTCAGATATCGGCAGTTTACAGTTTTTGTTTGGTCAATACGGCGCGGCGGACAAGGTCCTCGAGATATTCCCGGACAGGATGCGCCTTTCGGGTAACCTGATCGTCGATGGAGGCATAACCTTCGGAGGTGGTGAGGCGGGAGAAGAAGGCGATGAGAGCGCGTTTCCCGTGAGCGTCGGAGGGACCGGACGCAGGGACCTGGGCGCCGGAAGGTTGTTGGTGGGCGCCGGCTCGAACCCAGTCCTGTCATCGGAAGGCCTCACGTGGGACGACGTAAATGAGCGCATGGGCGTGAACACTGCCGCTCCCGCGCATGCGCTGGACGTCTCCGGCACGATTCGTGCGACGGCCTTCGTGACAGGCGACGCCTCCGGACTCAGCAACCTCGACGCCGCGCACGTGACGACAGGCGTGTTGGAGGTGGCCCGCGGAGGAACGGGCGCCGCTACCTTTGCGACCGACAAGGTATTGGTCGGTAACGCTGACGGCCGCGTCCGCGACGTCGCGGGATTGCACTGGGACGGCGCCGCGGAGCGGCTGGGCGTGCGCACCGCTTCTCCGCGCGCGGCTCTCGACGTGGCCGGTGGGGGACTGTTCGAGGGCCTCCTAGAGACGGAGACCGGGTTTTCGGGCGACGGGGCCGGCCTGTGCAACCTCGATGCCGATATGGTGGCGTTCGGTGTGCTGGACGTCGCGCGCGGAGGCTCCGGCGCCGGATCTCACGCGGCGAACAAGATCCTGGTCGGAGCGGGTGTGGCCGCGATGAAGTCGTTCGAGGGCCTGCATTGGCAAGATGATGATGATGTTGGGGGAGAAGGTCGATTGGGCGTCAATACTTCGGACCCTCAGCACGCCGTCGACGTGAGCGGTATCGTGCGTGCGACGGCTTTCGTGGGTGACGGATCCGGCGTGGCAAACCTGGACGCGGGCAAGGTGACCGGCGGCGTCTTAGATGTTCAGCGCGGCGGCACCGGAGCGGACTCACACGCGCGGGACAAACTGGTCGTTGGAGACGACGCGGGCGCGCTCCGCACCCCGACGGAGTTGCATTGGGACACGGATAACGCGCGGCTGGGCGTGCGCACCTCCGCGCCCGAGGCGGCGTTGGACGTCGCGGGGGATGTGCGTGTCAGCGGCCACGTGGATGCCGGAAGCCTGGCCGGAGACGGGAGCGCCGTCACCGATCTGGACGTCGACAAGGCGACACGGGGCGAGTTGACGGTGGTGCGCGGTGGGACCGGCGCGGGAGAACACCTGTCGCACAAGGTTCTGGTCGGGGACGGGTCGGGCCCGTTGGTATCCGCCGTCGGCCTGCACTGGGACGCGCCCAACGGGAGGTTCGGAATTCAAACGGACGAGCCGTCGTTCGAACTAGACGTCGCGGGTACGACGAGAACGGGTGCGCTCATCTCCGCCGACGCCGGAGGCGCGAGCAACCTCAACGCCTCGCACGTGACGTCTGGCGTGCTGGAAGTAGTGCACGGAGGTACGGGTGGCGTGTCACACGGCACCGACAAGGTGTTGGTGGGCGCCGGCTCGAATGCGGTCCTCAGCCCAGCTGACCTGCACTGGGACGCGTCCGAGAGCCGCCTGGGCATCCGCGTTTCCGCCCCGCAGGCCGCGCTGGACGTCGCCGGAGACGCGGTTTTTACGGGGCTCGTCACGTCAGTCGGGGACGGCTTCGCGGGCGACGGCAGCCGCCTGACCGACCTGTCCGCCTCGAACATCTCCGCGGCCGGGGGCGCGCTCGATGTGACCAAAGGTGGCACCGGCCGGGCGGCGCACGTCGCGGGAAAGGTACTGGTCGGAGACGGTATTCAGGCCGTCCTCAATCCGGACGCCCTGCACTGGGACGCGACCAACGCGCGCCTCGGCGTACGGACTTCCACCCCGTCCTACGCGCTCGACGTCGACGGCAGCGTCCGCGCGAATAGATTCATCGGAAACGCTGCGGACGCGACAGACATAGACGCAGACAACGTCACGAGCGGCGTGCTGGCGGTGCCTCGTGGAGGCACGGGCGTCCAGGACCACGGGAGCAACAAAGTGCTGGTGGGAGACGGCAGCAACGCGGTGCAGACCCCGACGGACCTGCACTGGGACCTAGACACTCGGCGCCTGGGTATCCGCGTTCCCGATCCGGAGGCGGAGCTGGACGTCGCCGGAGACGCGCGAATATCGGGCCGGGTCGAAGCGTCTTCTTTTTCGGGGAAAGGCGACGAAATAGAAGACTTGGACGCGGATAACGTGACGAAAGGTGTGTTGGACGTCGCGCGCGGCGGCACGGGCGCGTCCGAGTTTCGACAGGGGGGCTTTTTGATCGGAAGTGGAGGATCCGACGCTATATCCGCTCCTCTCGTATCGGACCTGCACTGGGACGGCACGAACTCGCGGTTGGGTGTACGCACGGCGGAGCCGGCACACGCGGTGGACGTGACGGGAACGGTGCGCGCGACGGATTTCGTGGGTGACGGTTCGGGACTGGCAAACCTGGACGCTGGAAACGTAACGATCGGAGAGCTGTCGGTGCGCCGCGGAGGCACGGGGGTGGGGAGTCTGACGCAACAGAAAGTTTTGGTCGGAAACGGCACGAACGACGTGCTCAGTCCTTCCGATCTTCACTGGGACGTGGCGCAAGGTCGTCTGGGAGTCGGAACTTCCGTCCCCTCCGTCGAGCTGACGGTCGAAGGCGACGCGGAGATCAGAGGGGACGTCGTATCAGTCGGAGGGATGTTCGCGGGCGACGGCAGCGGTCTGACCGCACTGAACGCCGGAAACGTGCAGACCGGCACTCTACGCGTGAGCAGAGGGGGGACGGGAAACACCGCGCTGACACGCGGCAAGGTGCTGGTGGGCGACGGCTCCAACGCGGTGCGCACGCCGACGTCTCTGCATTGGGACGCGGCGAGCGACCGCCTGGGCGTGAACACGTCCGATCCACAACACTCCGTCGACGTGACGGGCGAGCTGCGCGCCTCCTTCTTGATCGGCGACGGTTCGAGGATAACCGGCATCGACGTGTCCTCGAGCGACAGCGGAGGAGGCGTGGCCTCGGGAGTGTTGGCCGTCGAGCGCGGAGGCACGGGCGCGTCTATTCACGATGATAACAAACTCATCGTCGGACGGGGCTCTAACGCCCTGTCCTCCGAAATCGACCTGCACTGGGACGCGGACTTACGGCGCCTGGGCGTCAACACCTCCTCTCCCTCGGCCTCCCTGGAAGTGAACGGCGACGCGCGCTTCACGGGAAATACCACGGCGGCCGCGTTTTTCGGAGACGGCTCTGGGATAACCAACATCAATCTCGGCACGGCCTCGACTTCCGGCGGCCTGCTGGGCGTGACGAACGGAGGGACGGGAGCCGGCTTCCATCCGCGTGGGCGACTGCTGGTGGGCAACGACTCGAACGCGCTACTGACTCCGGAGGGCCTGCGTTGGGACGACAATTCCGCGCGCCTGGGCGTCAACACGGACGCGCCGGAGCACGCGTTGGACGTGTCCGGCACGGTGCGCGCGAGCGAATTCATCGGCGGAGGAGTCGGGCTGACCGGCCTGAACGCTGACGGCGTGAGCTCGGGCACGTTGCTCGTGGCGCGCGGTGGAACCGGCGCCGCCACCCATCGAGAAAACGCCATACTGGTGGGTACCGGCACGGGCGCCGTGCGAAGCCCCGTGAACTTTCACTGGGACTTTTCGAACGATAGACTCGGAGTCGGAACGGAGTCCCCGATCTCCAAACTCCACGTCCAGGGCGGGGACGCGACCGTGAGCGGCTCCGTCAGCGCGGGCGGCAGCTTCTCGGGTGACGGCGCAGGCCTGACCGGCCTGAACGCGAATAATCTGGCGGCCGGTGTGACGTCCGTGGCGCGCGGCGGCACCGGCGCCGGCTCTCATTCCGTCGACAAGCTTATAGTGGGCTCCGGTACGGGCGCGTTACGTAGTCCCGCGGACCTGCACTGGGACGGATCGAACTCTCGACTGGGGATCGGCAGAAACGATCCGGAGCACGCCGTAGACGTGGCAGGCACGTTTAGAGCGGACGCTATCGCATCTGCGGACGGCTCCGGAGTGTCCAACCTGGACGCCACGAACGTGTCTTCCGGCACCCTGGCCGTGGCACGCGGCGGCACGGGCGCCTCGACGCACACCTCCGGCAAGCTCCTGGTGGGCGAAGGCACCTCCGCGTTGTCGAGCCCCGAAGACCTGCACTGGAACGCGACCGAAAGGCGCCTGGGCGTCAACACGTCGAACCCTACCACGGAGTTGGACGTGCGAGGCGACGCGCGAGTGGACGGCAGCGTGACCGCGGGAGCCTTCGTGGGTGATGGGTCCGGGCTGACCAATCTTTCTCTCGGGGGAGGTGGTGTGGTGGACGTGCCGCAAGGCGGAACCGGCGCCGGGGAACACGCGACCGATAAGATCCTGGTCGGGAACGGGTCCAACGCGATCCTCTCGCCGTCCGGACTGCACTGGGACGGCGCGAACGGGAGACTCGGTGTAAACGAGTCATCTCCGGAACACACCCTAGACGTCAACGGCTCCTTCCGCGCGACGGAGTTCATCGGAAACGGATCTGAACTGGGGGACCTCAACGCGACCCAGGTCACGAGCGGTGTTTTGGCGGTCGAGCACGGCGGAACGGGAACGAGCACGCACGATCTTAACAAAATCGTGGTGACGAAGGCGGACGGCACCCTTCAGTCCTCCTTCGACCTGCACTGGGAGGGCGGCCGGCTGGACGTGGTGGGAGACGCGCGCGTGAGCGGCACCCTGGTCGCGGCCAGCCTGGAGGGCGCCGGGCCGGGCCTGACGGACCTGGACGCGTCCGCCCTGAGCAGCGGCCTGGTGGAAGTCGCGCGCGGCGGGACGGGCGCGGGAGAGCATGCGCCAGGAAAATTCCTGGTCGGGAACGGATCGGACGCGATCCTCCGCCCTTCTGATTTACACTGGGACGAGATCAACCGGCGATTGGGCGTGCTCACGTCATCTCCGGAGCACGCGTTGGACGTGGCCGGAGGTACGGTGCGTGCGGCCGCGATGATATCCGCCGACGCGTCCGGACTGAGCAACCTGGACGCGTCGCACGTGACGAGCGGTGTACTGGACGCGACGCACGGCGGGACAGGAAGGACGTCGGTCGACCAAGGGAACCTTGTGGTCGGTAACGGAATCGACGCACTTTCGGCACCCGCGAACCTGCACTGGGACGCCGCGAACGCTCGCCTGGGCGTGAACCGCGAGAGCCCCGCTTCGACACTGGACGTCGGGGGAGACGCAGACTTCGAGGGCTCTGTGACCGCGACCGCTTTTTTCGGCGACGGTTCCGGCCTGACCAACATCGACATCAGCGGCGGATCGTCCGGCGTGATCGGCGTGCCTCGCGGAGGGACCGGAAAGGAGGCGTTGCCGGCGAACAAGTTCATCGTCGGGGACGGGACCAACCCCGTGCGCCCCTTGGCGCGGTTGCACTGGGAGTATGCGGACGAGAACGACGAAAACAACGATGACGGGTTTTTAGGTATAGGCACCGAGTTTCCGAGACGCGAAGTAGACGTGGTGGGCACGGTTCGCGCGACCGCGTTTGAGGGCGACGGCTCTGAGATCACGAACATAGATGCCGCCAATATATCTTCGGACGGAACAGGCGTGAGCGTGAGCTCGGGAGGAACCGGGCGTGTCGAGCTCGATCAGGGGAAGGTCTTGGTGGGAGACGGCACGAACGGTGTCGTCACGCCGGCGTCCCTCCACTGGAGCGTCCTTGATTCACGACTTGGTGTCAATGTGGCCGCGCCGGCTCATACATTGGACGTAGGAGGGACGGCTCGGGCGGACGCGTTTACGGGCGACGGCTCCGGCCTGACCGCCCTGGACGCGAACAGTGTATCGACCGGGACGCTCCCCGTCTCGCGCGGCGGCACCGGAGATACCTCGTTCAGCAGCGGGAAGTTGGTGGCGGGCGCGGGCACGGACGCCCTGACTTCCGCTTCGGGCGCGCACTGGGACGCCACCAACTCCCGCTTGGGGATCAACACGTCTTCGCCGAGCACCAGCCTTGACGTGGTCGGTGACGCGACGGTGAGCGGCGCGCTGACGGCGGCCTCTTTCGCGGGCGACGGCTCCGCACTGACCAACCTGGACTTCTTGGGCGGCATGAGCGGCGTGGTCGACGTGGAGAACGGCGGCACCGGCGCCTCCAATCTGACGCGTCGCAAGCTGCTCGTGGGAGACGGTGCGAACAGCGTCCTGAGCCCGGCGGACCTGCACTGGGACGCGGCCAACGCGCGCCTGGGGGTAGGCACAGACGATCCGAGCTCCACTTTTCACGTGATAGGCACGGCGCGTGCAACGGACTTCGCGGGAAGTGGCGCGGGCCTGACCGATCTGAACGCATCGCGCGTGACTTCCGGCACGTTGGGCGTGGCGCGCGGCGGAACGGGCGCGGCGTCCCTTGCGTCCTCCAAACTCCTGTTCGGGCGCGGGACGGACCCTGTATCTGCCGCACCGGAATTGCACTGGAACGCGGCGCTCGGTCGGCTGGGTGTGGGAGAAGACTCGCCTCAAGTAACTCTTCATGTGTCGGGTACAGCGCGCGCCACGAGTTTCGAGGGCGGCGGAGCAGGCTTGACGGACCTGGACGCGGACGCCGTGAGTTCGGGTACGGTCGGAGTGCGGCGCGGAGGCACGGGCACCAGTAACCTGCCCGACGGCAAGGTGCTGGTGGGGCGCGGCGCGGACGGCGCGGTCTTCGGAGCAGAAGACTTTCATTGGGACGACGCGAATAGAAGACTGGGCGTGCGCGTGGACTTCCCGGAGGAGGCGCTGGACGTGGACGGCACCGTCCAGGCGACCGCGTTCGTGGGCGACGGATCGGGCTTGACGGGCCTGGACCTGGACGCTGCGACGGCCGGCACCGTGGCCGTGGCACGGGGAGGCACCGGGAACGTGTCGATGCCGCGAAACAAGCTCCTGGTCGGTAATGACGATGGAGCGCTCGTGACACCGTCCAACCTGCACTGGGACATCGTCAGCGGAGCGCGCCTGGGCATCAACACCGCGACGCCCGTGCACGCCCTGGACGTCGAGGGCACGGCGCGCGCGACCTTTTTGGTCGGGGACGGCGCGGGACTGTCCAACCTGAACGCGAGCCACGTGGGCGAGGGGACATTACCTGTCAACCACGGCGGCACGGGCGCGACGCAACACTCGACGAACAAGGTCCTCGTCGGGAACGGAGCGGGCGTGCTTCTGAGTCCGAACGAGCTTCACTGGGACGCGGCCCAGTCTTACCTGGGCATCAAGACGACTTCTCCCGAGCGTGAGCTAGACGTCGCGGGCGACGGGTCTTTCGACGGTGAGGTGCGCGCGGACGCGTTCGTGGGCGACGGGTCACGTGTGACAAACTTGAGCGCCAGCAACATTACGACCGACGTGCTGAGCGTACAACGAGGAGGTACCGGCACCGGCGCGCCAACCGAGGACAAGTTGTTGGTGGGTAGCGGTCCGAACGCGGAGGTGCGTAGTCCGTCCGATCTTCACTGGGACGGCGTCAACGCGCGCCTGGGCGTGCGCAACGTGACCCCGGCGCATGCGCTGCACGTGACGGGCACGACGCAATCGACCAGCTTCGTCGGAAGCGGAGAAGGCCTGTCCAACCTGGACGCGGACCACGTGACCGGTGGCGTCCTGGACGTGGCGCGCGGAGGAGCGGGCGTCGGAGAACACACGGCCGATAAGGTGTTGGTAGGGAACGGAACGAACCCGATCCTCAGCCCGTCCGGCCTGCACTGGGACGGCGTGGAAAGCTACCTGGGAATCAACACCGCGTTCCCACTCTACCAGCTGGACGTCAGCGGGGATGCGCGCTTCACCGGTGACGCACGCGCCGGATCGTTCACAGGCGACGGTGCTGGGCTGTCCAACCTGGACGCGAGCCACGTCACGAGCGGAGTACTGGGCATATCGCGTGGCGGGACGGGCGTGACAAGCCACACGACGGGCAAGTTTTTGATCGGTAACGGAGCACAGCCGTTCCAGACGCCCGCCGGCATGCAGTGGAACTTCGCCGCCAGTCGGCTGGGCATCAACGAAGGCGCGCCTCAATTTGACCTGGACGTGGGAGGCACGACGCGCTCGACGGCCTTTATCGGTGACGGCGCGAGCCTGTCCAACCTGGACGCGGACCACGTGACGTCCGGCACGCTCGTCACAACACACGGAGGAACTGGACGACCCGGAGACCTTACCACGTCGAAGCTTCTCGTCGGGAACGGCGCGGACCCGGTGATCACGCCGTCTGGTCTTCACTGGAACTCGATAGACGAACGTCTGGGAGTACGAAAAGAAGTTCCAGAATATGCACTACATGTCGGTGGAGACGCCGCCGTCGACTCATCCCTGGCGATCGGAGGCGACGCTACGGTAGGTGGATCTTCGAGGTTCGAGGGGACGGCGGAGACGCTGGGCGTCGCGACTTTCGAGGCGGACGCGATACACCGCGGAAAGATTGTGGTGATGGACGGCCAGGACGGACGGGAAGGCAGGGGGGTCCATCTCTGGACGGCGGACGACACGGACTACGCTATCTACATGACCTCCCCCGGAATCGAAAAGTCTATATCTGGCGGAAACGTGGCGATCGCAGACGGAACCATCGACGGCCTGGCGGTGCGCTTCCGCGTAGCGGACAGCAACTCCACGGGGTTCGTGTTCGAGAATTCTTCCGAGGATGTCCTACTCAGCTTGCGCGGCAGCGACGGACACACGTTTTTCGCTGGCGAGGCCAGCTTCTCCAGTCCCGCCTTCTTCGATGAACAGGTGCTCTTCCATAACACGCTTTCGGCTGACGGGCAGGCGACGTTTAGAGATATCGTCACGTTCGAAGATGATGTCATACATCTCGGTAAAATAAGCGTGATGGAGGCCCAGGACGGCGGCACGGACCGCGGAATATTTCTGTGGTCGTTGAATTCGTCTGATTATGGTATTTACGTCGCGAGCGCAGGAGATGGACAGTCCCTGTCCGGTGGTATATCAGCTCCCGGAAACGATTTTGACGGCCTTTCCGTGCGTTTCAGGGTGGAAAATGGAGAAAGTAATGGGTTCGTTTTCGAAAATTCGGAAGAAACGCGCTTATTCAGCATCCGTTCGAGCGACGGGTCGGCGTATTTTTCGGGCGACGTGACCCATGAAGGAGATGCAATACACAGGGGCAGGATCATTGTCATGGATGGTCGCGACGGCGGCTCAGGTCGCGGAATTTTCCTCCAAGACGCGGACACCACAGAATACGGGATCTACCTCGCCACCGCCGGCGCCTGGAGATCTATGGGGGACGCGAATGCGGTTCCCGGAAAAGGCTTCGATGACTTGTCCCTACGTATCAGAGTAAACGACAATTCAAGTAACGGGATTGTGTTTGAAAATTCATCGGAAGATCGCTTATTCAGTATCCGTGGAAATGATGGGTTGGCTCACTTCGAAGGGAGTGTCACGCACCAAGGGCGTACAGACCTGCTCGACGATGTACATTTCTACAGGAACAACAACGTGCGTATAGAAACCGTGTTCGCGGGATCACTTCACTCGCTCGCGATAGACGCGAATGGTCACGTTTATTCATGGGGCTTCGGAGCGGAAGGAAGTTTGGGCACCGGGTCTACGGAGAATGAAGTGCGACCGGTGTCGATCAAAGACGAAGGAGACTTATTTGGAAAACGTGTCATCGGCGTAGCAGCGGGAGAGTCACATTCATTGGCTGTCGACGATAACGGCGTGACTTATTCGTGGGGAAATGGAGATACCGGAGCCCTGGGGATAGGAACATTTGCTGATGAAGAATATACAGAAACTCGACCGGTGTCGATTTCCGAAAATGGTGATTTGGTCGGGAAAACCGTTATATCAGTATCTGCAGGGAGTGAATTTTCGTTGGCACTTGACAGTCAAGGAGGCCTGTATTCTTGGGGGTTCGGCGAGAGAGGTCGATTGGGCCTTGGGTCAGAAAGCGTCGTGTTTTCTCCGACCATGGTCAACGGGTTCGGGGACATTTCTTCTGACACGGTCATCATCTCCATTTCCGCAGGCGGTTCCCACGCTCTCGCAGTCGATGAAAATGGAACAGTATACGCTTGGGGTGACGGAGAGGACGGTCGGTTAGGTACGGGCGCAGGAACCAACGAATTAGAGCCAGTGTCTCTGGCGAATGCAGGCGATTTGTCCGGGAAAAAAATAGTGAGAGTGGCGGCCGGCCACAATTTCTCGTTGGCTCTCGACGAAAATGGTGTAATTTATTCTTGGGGACTCGGAAATCTTGGGAGGTTGGGAACAGGTTCGGTAACGTCTGAACTAACGCCCGTATCTTTGGCTGCATCTGGTGACTTAGCTGGGCAAAATATCATCGCTATCACGGCTGGGGATCAACATGCATTTGCTTTAGATGATGGAGGCTCCGTATACGCGTGGGGGGGGAATGCCGATGGACAGTTGGGAGACGGATCTACGGACGACAGTTCCACACCTCGGAATATTTCAATCGTGTCGCAGAGAACAATCACTGGCGTCTCCGCAGGAGGATCACATTCTTTAGCGACTGATGATATCGACGGAGCATACTCGTGGGGTTTGAACGGTGAAGGTCAACTCGGAAACGGAGAGATAAATGGGGATGACGTCATCTCCCCCCGACTTATCACCGATTCCGGGGATTTTTTACGTGATCTCGCCAGATTCACGAATGAATTCATCGTACAAGGAAAGTCCGTTTTCGAGGATCGCGTCGGCATCGGGTCCTCCGATCCCGAAGCTCTGCTCCACGTGGCGGGCGAGGTGTATGCGTCCAACATCCGGATGGCCGGAGACGGATCGGCCGCGGAACCCGCGTACTCTTGGGTAGACGACTCCAACATGGGCATGTTCCGCTCCGATTCGAACGTGCTCTCGTTCTCCACGGCCGGTATGGAACGTCTGAGAATAGACGACGTGGGCCACGTGGGTATCGGCGTGTCCAACATCGAGGCCAACTCGGCTCTTCACGTGGATGGGGACATCCGAATCCGCAATTCCGACCTGATCGGCGCGTGCAACATCTACACAAAGACCGAGGTGGACGACCTTATAGATGACGTAGACGACAACCTGGCGGAGGGCCTGTACTGGGACTCAGAAACACAGCGCCTCGGTATAGGTACGGTCGTCCCGGACGCCAGGCTACATGTCGTAGGCGAAGCTATCACGTCCTCTCTCAGACTGAGTTCAGATGGGACGGCGGTAGATCCAGCCGTAACATGGGTGGCTGACGCAGACACGGGGATGTATCGCGTCCAAGAAGACGCCCTCGGGTTCTCGACCGGCGGAGTGGAACGGATGCGTGTCGCGGCAAACGGTTACGTGGGAGTGAATTCTTCGAATCCGAGCGAGATGCTGTACGTAGACGGCAACATCTATTCTACGGGCGAAATGACCAGCGCTTCCGACAGACGCCTCAAGACCAACCTACGCAGCCTGGAAAGCGAGAACTGCCTGGCCAAGCTGCGACAGATGAGCGGGTACAGATTCAACCGAACGGACTGGGACAGGTTGGGCGGCGGCGCACAAAGGGACACGGATTTTATAGGGTTCGTGGCGCAGGACGTACTGCAGGTGATGCCGGAGCTGGTCAAGCACGACGACAAAAACGACAGATACAGCGTGAATTACGCGCACATGGCGGTGGTTTTGACGGAGGCGATCAAGACTCTGGCGAAAGACAAAGAGGCGCTGCAAAACGACGTCTTTGAACTCAGACGCGACGTGGCGGAACTGAGGCGCAATGCGATGATTTGACGGGAAAACCCGCGCTCTCGTCCTTGAACCGTCATTAGAGAGGGATCGCCAAGTACACGGGGAACTTGCCAGAGAACAACGAGAGTTACAAAAGGCACAAACACGGACGCAAACCCTGGCGAGTGCTTCGGCGGACGCGAGGATCCAGATGAAGCAAAACATGCGACGTGTGGATTAGACTAGTCCGTCATAAGGGGTTGTGGAGGTCGGCGTACGCCTCGACACCCTTCTGACTGTCGTCCTGAACTATCAGGCAAGTTTCGACGATCGAAACGACGTGTGTTCTTTTTTCCAACTAATATCAGAAATACAGTATATAGGGAAGAGAAGACGCCACTGTCGGTGAGGTGTCCCTGACTATTTTTCGAGACTCGTCCGCTGCTCGAATGGTGTCGGCTTCCGGAGGCATTGTCTCCACGAGCGACGGTTTCACCGTCCACAAATTTACGACCGTAGGAAGTCATACGCTCACTGTATCTAATGGGAAAAATGGCTTCATAGACGTATTACTCGTCGCGGGCGGAGGTGGCGGAGGTACCGGTACTAGGTACGTGCCTGGTGGCGGTGGCGGTGGCGGATAAGTGATTCTCGCACGTGGAATCAAGGTGAAGAACGGAGACATTGCGATACAGGTGGGAGCGGGCGGGAGTTCGGACGTCAGCGGGGAGAATTCGTCTTTCGGAGAGCTGTACACAGCAATTGGCGGAGGACGAGGAGGTTACTATTATTCGTCAAGATATGGGGCGTCCGGAGGTTCGGCCGGCGGAAATGCGAGAGCTGCTGATCTAACAGATGGAAAAGCAGGTGAAGCGTTGGCCAAGCGAGGCGTGGGTATGGGATATGCCAGCAATACACTCGGTAAAATTGATTTTGAAACCACTTGATTCAGTGTTGGATTCATTCGGAGAGTGGGCTCTTTCAAAGAGCTGAACTTTTTCCAGTACCTTTACCCAGGGT
>Ga0306899_1000648_pt1 | contig 16276 bp, 15 predicted proteins | sample AntRauMFilla3764_FD_190407 | JGI IMG/M metagenome (GOLD analysis project Ga0306899, IMG submission 190407) | Saline lake microbial communities from Rauer Islands, Antarctica - Metagenome Filla 3 #764 (v2) (version 2) | ecosystem: Environmental > Aquatic > Non-marine Saline and Alkaline > Saline ... | reverse complement strand
ATCTGACTCAAAAGCTTTTCGAATCCCCCGAAATAGTCTCCCAGACTATTTCTTGTCGGGCAGCTCGTAGACAGAAAAATCTCCTTACGGAGATTTTTCTTACGAGCTGCCCGACAGGGATTCGAACTCTACGAGTTCAGTACACCTTTTGGACAGATTCGTTCGCTACGCTCTCAATCTGACTCAAAAGCTTTTCGAATCCCCCGAAATAGTCTCCCAGACTATTTCTTGTCGGGCAGCTCGTAGACAGAAAAATCTCCTTACGGAGATTTTTCTTACGAGCTGCCCGACAGGGATTCGAACCCCGGTTGACGGTACCAGAAACCGCAGTCCTACCATTAGACGATCGGGCAAGGCGCTATTTTATAGCATATTTGATCGTCTAATGGGAGGACGGTAGTCCTACTTGGACAAGCGAGGAAACAAATGAAAATTTATTTACATTTGAATTACGAGTGTAGTTCAAGCAAGAAATCTTCGATTTCTTTCCATTAGACGATCGGGCAATGTGTTAGGTTATTTGTTGTCGCACTCTTCATGTTCTGTTCGTTACTTGCAACTAACCAAAATAACCGTGGCACCTATAGTGCCAGAAATTAGGATAGATTCAAGTCATTTGTCCGCTGCCATTGGCAACCGTTTTCAATCGGTGTGTAGGTGAGTTCAAACATGGCGGTATTTTTCATTTTCACCAGCTTGAGAAAGGTGCGTGCGGCCTGTATTGGGTTCATCATTCGGGCATTACACATGTGCGCAAGAAAGATACTGATGAATACTGAGTGCGACACTACTACTACGGTTGCGTCTGATGGTAATCGTACGAGATTAATCTGAGCCTCTTTTACCCGTTCACGGATTTGTCGATATGATTCACCGACTCTTGTTAGTCCTATATACCACCTTTGGTAAAAGAAAAGCGAACGGAAGCTCCGGTGGGTATGACCTGTCATGGTTGGTGGACGCTTCAGCTCTACCAAAGAGTAATCGATACTAGGGATCATATCGAGCTGATCAGCGATCAGGCTGGCTGTCTGCAGCGTGCGCACTAACGGACTAGAAACAATGTGAGTCGCTCCAATTGACCCAAGTTTCTCCCCGGCTATGACTGCTTGTTTGCGGCCGGCGATAGTCAGCGGTGTATGTTCCGGCTGATGGCGGTGAGCCCGGTTCTCGGCCGTCTCTCCATGTCGAACAAGAATGATTTTCATACACCCTACTACTCTCCTAATTCCATTATAGCGATTTCTAGTGGCAAGTGTGGGACTGGGGAGCGGCTGATTTGGTCGGCTGCTTGAAGGAACCGCAGGAGTAGGTGTGAGTTGATGGCGGTGTCCCCGGCTGCAATACTACCAATCAACTCGGCGGTATCAGATCCAAATCGGGCTAGGATTTGGTCTTTTTTGGCTGGCTGGTTACGTACGAGCATAACTGCACGAATATGCTCAAGGAGCAGTCGGGCAAATAGTTTCATGTCGACTTGGACGGCGGTAGCGTTTGCTACGGCCTCGAGGGCCGTATCCACGTTTTTTTCGTGTAAAGCTTGCACCAGTACTTGCATAGTGGCGACCTTGGGGGCGCCGATAATGGCTGCGACTTCGTCGGCGTCGCCAATTGTGTCGCCGGAGGCCATGATGACCTTTTGGGTAACACCGAGCGCATCACGGAAAGAACCATCAGCCGCGACAGCAATCAAATCAGCTGCACCAGGACTCAGGGTGAAGCCTTCTTTTTTAGCAACGTCTGTCACTGTTTCAGCCAGAACCGCTCGGGATGGTGAATGCATCTTAAACACCTGACAACGTGAGAGGATGGTGCTCAAGATCTTCTCTTCCTCGGTAGTAGCAAGGATGAACACTACGTGGGCTGGCGGTTCTTCGAGGGTCTTTAGAAGCGCATTAAAAGCATCTTTAGTGAGCATGTGCACCTCGTCGATGATATAGACTTTTTGCTCAGATTCATACGGCAGAGTATGGACCGCCTCTTTGAGCTCGCGAATGTCATCAATGCCACGATTACTAGCCGCGTCAATCTCGTAGAGATCCATAGCGCTGGTTCCAATAGCAGTAGCGAAGATCCGGGCCAGGGTTGTCTTGCCGGTTCCTCTGGTGCCAGAGAAAAGTAGAGCGTGCGGAATTTCGCCTTTTTCGATTGCGCCTTTGAGCACACTGACAATATGATCTTGGTCTCGTACATCATCGAATGATTCTGGTCGGTATTTGCGATACAGCGCACTGGTGGTAGACATAGTAATGACAGTATAACAGATAAGAAAAAGCCCGGCAGCCTGTGGCTGCCGGGCTTTTTCTTATCTTTGCGCGTTACTTGGTAACCTTCTTGGTAGCTTTTTTAGCAGCCTTTGTTGGTGCTTTCTTAGCGGTCTTGGTTACTTTCTTCGCGGCTTTTTTAACTTCGGTTTTCTTTGCCTTTCCTATCTTTTCGATTTTTTTCCAGTGGTCTTGCATTTCTGAAGCAAATTCTTTGAGGTCTTTTTTGGTTGCTCCTTTTACTCCAGCGTAGGTACCAGCTACAGTTGCGATCAGTTCTTCGTATTCCTCGGTAGTCATCTCTTTAGCATCTTCAAGTTTTTCGAGCACCTCGGCTTTGGCTTTGAGGGTCCAGCTTTTGACCGCCTTTCGGTTCTTGGCGGCGCTTTCACTACCGTATAAAAAGTAGGCTCCAGCGGCCGCTACCGCGGCGGCAGTTAGTCCAACCCCCATACCAATTTTTTGGTTGGTACTGTAATCTGATTTTGATTTTTTGCTTGCCATATCTTTTATATTATTACTACCTGACTAATCATCTGATCGACTGCGTCTTGTTTTCCGTCTTGTTCCAGCCATGAATCCCATCACTCGTGCAATCATTCCCCCATTATACAACAATGATCGAGCTTGGGCTACATCATCGGCTACTTGCTCACTCGCTGCTTCAATCCGTTCGATAATCTTGCGGAGGCTCTTTACCATTTTTAGTATGTTGTACAAAACCAAACTCACAATAATCGAGAACACTACTGTTGCGATACTAGCAATGACAAAAAATACATTTGCGTGAAGAATTTCATTCATACCCATAGTGTAGCAACCTTTGCGCTCACTAGTTTTTAGAAGCCAGGAAATTGTGTACAACTTGCTCGACCTCGGCGGGTGTATTTTGCTCCATTAGCTGGGCACGTAATTGGGCTGCCCCGGGAAAGCCATTGATGTAACCCTTGTAGTGTTTTTTCATGGTATTGAAATTTTTAAACGGCAGCAGCTCCACAAACAAATTCGTATGTTCGACCAGCACCGCTAAACGCTCTTCAAGCGTAATGTAGTCGATCGCAGCATCACTTTGATCTGATTCCGCAATCAGCTCTTCACGGTTAACGCCGTGGGTTGGGAGCGCCACTAATTCGTGCGGCAGTCGTTTAGTTGGATGGAATAACCACGGGTTACCAAATAGCGCGCGGCCGATCATCGCACCGTCTGCGCCAGATTGAGCCACCTTGCTATGCGCATCAACGAGCGACAGGACATCCCCATTACCAATAATGAGCGTGTCGCTACCCAGTTGATCACGTATCTCGACTACTCGCGCCAGACGATCCCATTTGGCCGGGACTTTACTCAATTCCTTACGGGTTCGTGCGTGCACCGACAGCACTGCGGGCTGTTCGGCCAAGATTTCAGGAATCCAGGTTTCAACTTCATCAACGTTGTAGCCCAGACGAGTTTTAACTGACACTGGCACATCGCCGGCACCACGTTTGGCCGCTCGAATCACTGCCCGAGCTTGGGCCGGATGCTTGATCATCGCGCTTCCACACCCTTGCTTCATGATGGCTTGCGCTGGGCAACCCATATTTAAATCAACCCCATCGAACCCCAACTCTACCGCCAACCGAGCCCCGGCTTCCATGTATTCCTCGTTACTAGAAAACAGCTGCGCGACAATAGGACGCTCTTCTTCGATGTAGATCAGATCAGCCATGAGCTTTTTGCGACCTTCAGGTGTAGCTCGCATCAAACCATCAGCGGCGACAAATTCTGTCCACATCACGTCAGGACCACCAATTGTCCCATCAGCTCGCTTGTGCGCTGAATACTTAGCAATCATGCGCCGAAACGGCGCATCAGTGACATCAGCCATCGGTGCTACTACCATCATTGGTTTAGGGATCTGTTGCCAGAAGTTCATAGTTGTGGCATTCTACCGGAAGACGAAAACAACGCAAGCCAAAACAAGGAGTACCGCATGCGCTATTTCATCATCGCACTGTTCTTGCTGATTGGAGGATTCTGCTTTTGGCAGATTACAGACCTCTTCCGCGAAGGAATTCTGCCACTTTGGGCATACTTGATACTTTGCTTGGGAGGAATGATTCTTGTCGGCTTTGTGTGTTATTTCAGATTTCTGATGACTCGGAAGGATGCAAAAGACGACACACAACCTTTTGATCATCAATGATTCACTCCGCCGCCTCACTCGAGGTGGCGTTTTCTATTCCCTCTTGCTCGGTTTCTAATTCTGGTATTGCGACATCTGCTGGGTCGCCCTCAATACTAACGAACACTTTATTCCCGAACCGCAGATCAACATAAGCAAAATTACCTGGCGCAAGATTAGTGTATTGCTCTGCAGCTCGGATGGTCTGTAGGTTATCGAATGTCTGAGCTGGGGTGAGCGTTAGCGATACCTTCAGTTCACTCTCTCCTACCAAACGCACAAACGCGTCCCGCGCTTGATCGAGTTCAATCGATACAACCGGCCAACCAGCCGCATCGAGCAACTCGACCAGCTCTTGCAGGGCGGCAAAGTCACTAGCGTCAGTGAAGACTTCGCTGGTGCTAGCCGACTGGCCGATTTGTACATAACGAGTATAGGCGCCGCCGGCTAGGTCAGGTGCCGCGGCAAACCCGTAGCCATTTTCGTCTAAGAAAACACACTGCGAGGATTCAGCCGCGTCACACCATAACGCTGCTGGTTCGTATTCAGCAAAGGTGACGACCAAGGCTTTCTTTCTTCGCTCTACGACCGGGTCTTTAACCCGTGGAGTGGCTGACACAGTTGCCACGATATCGTCATGGGGATACAGCCACGCAAAGCTGCGGGGAATGAAATTCACGTACATACCTTCAAGCTCTGCCTTCACCGATTCTTGCACTCGTGCGTGAGAAATAGTTTCGCCGCCGGTAACGATTACTTGATCAATTGTGAGGGCATCGGATCGACTACCAAACCACACGCCGTATAAAATCAATCCCAACAAGGAAAAAACCCCTAACCCAATCGAGAGGTTGATTAGTAGCTGTTTTGTCTCATCTCGCATGATGAGGCGATTATAACAGAAATAAGAAGCAGCAACTTACTGCTACCCGATTTGTTCTTTTCCAAAGAAAGGTTGTAGGGCTTCGGGGATTTTAATTGACCCATCGGCTTGTTGGAAGTTTTCTACCAACGACACGAGAATGCGGGGCGTTGGAATGGCTGTGCAGTTGAGTGAGTGCGCGTAGCGCATCTTGCCATCGGCGTCTTTGTATCGAATATTAAACCGACGGGTTTGAAAATCATGGAAATAGGAAGCTGAGCTGATCTCGCGGTAGGTCTCTTCACCCGGGACCCATAACTCCACGTCGTATTTTTTGACCTGTCCTTGCCCAAGGTCGCCACCACAGTTAAGGACCGTGTGGTACGGAATCCCGAGTGATTCGATGAATTCTTCAGTATTGCGATTGATCTCTTCATGCAACTGCACACTGGTTTGATGCGACGCTTCACAGAGCACAACTTGCTCGAGCTTGTAGAATTCGTGCACTCTGATCAATCCTTTGGTGTCTTTGCCGTGGCTACCGGCTTCGCGTCGGTAGCAAGGTGAAAATCCGAGGAATTTGACCGGGAAGATGCTTTCATCAAGCACTTCGTCGCTGTAGTACCCCATAATAGATACCTCACTGGTGCCGATCAGGTAATCTTCATCTTGGGTATTGTAGACATCTTCTGCGTCATTTGGCAGGTGACCAGTGCCGTACAGGTTGGCTTTGCGAACAATCGTCGGTGGGATCATGGGCATAAACCCTTTGTCACCAAAGAATTGATTGGCGTAGTTCCAGATTGCCCACGACAATTTTGCTCCATCACCGAGCAAGTAATACCCGCGAAACCCGTGCACCTTAGCGCCCCGTTCAAAATCAACCATATTGTGCTTGAGCATCAGCTCGACGTGATCTTTGGCATCAAAGGTAAAGCGGGTCTTTTCTCCCCAGACCTTAACCTCTTCGTTGTCTTCATCACTGGTACCATCTGGCACCGTCATGTCAGGCACTTGCGGGACCTGGAGCATCAGTGACTGCCACTCTTTCATAATTGGCTTGAGGGTTTCCTCGTCTTTTTGGATATCGGCCTTCAGGACCTGCATATCACCAAGCATAATCGTCCGCTGCGTATCACTCTCCGCTTGCGCGATCTGCGCCCCCACGCGGTTTTGTTCGGCTTTTTTGTCTTCCATTGACTGCATAATCGCCCGCCTTGAATCATCAATCGTAATTAATCGATCAAGATCAATGGTAATGTTCTTTTTTTGTGCCGCCAGCTTGACGATGTCAAGATTTTCGCGAATGAATTTGATATCCAACATATCGTGAAAGTATACATTAAACAGTCAGCAAATAAACCAATTTGGCTTCGGTGGCAAAATAAAACAGCGCATCTGCGATACGCTGCACCTAACACTTTTGCGGTTTGCCACCCTGCAAAGGAATAATGTATTGCGCTGCAGCACTCTTGAAGCTTAGAGCTTTCGGATGAACGCTTAAACCGCACCGCTCAATACCCAACCACGTTTCGATTTCTGGCGCGAGACCAAACAGGGAGAAGGTTGATTTCGTATGTCTATCATAGGTTGGACCAAAGGCATACGGCAATGCTTCGTCACCGTCGTTATACCTCTTTTCAATGCGTTTAAACGCAGTCAAACTATCGGCACCGGCAGCACTCGCAAGCGAGATCAACATCAAGCCTATTACCAGTTTCATACGTTCACTCCTCTCCCCACTTCTCTAATTGAGAATAGCACACTCACAATGCGTTACTATGTATGTATGTCGTTTCCAATTCTTAAAGTACCAGCTGAGCAGTTTCCACCGTTGTTTGCGGAAATTCCGGAACCTCCCAAGACTCTCAACTACCGTGGAGTGCTCCCACCAAACAACATGAAGCTGCTGACGATCGTCGGTAGTCGCAAATACACCAGCTACGGCAAACAAGTGGTTGATGAGCTGGTCGCTGGACTACGTGGATACAATATAGGTATCGTTTCAGGACTTGCCCTCGGTATTGATTCACTCGCCCACGAAGCGGCGCTCAAGAATGATTTATATACGCTCGTGATTCCGGGTGGTGGTATAGATGATTCAGTGCTCTACCCGGCGAGCCACAAGCGGCTCGCCCATCGCATCCTCGAAGCTGGTGGCTGTCTGCTATCAGAATTTGAACCCACCTTCAAAGCCACCAAATGGTCATTCCCCATGCGCAACCGCTTACAAGCCGGCATTAGCCACGCCACACTTTTGATCGAAGCGGCGGAGAAATCTGGCACCTTGATCACCGCGAGGCTCTGTGTCGATTACAACCGCGAGCTATTGGTGGTCCCCGGCAGCATATTCTCCAAGCAGCACGCCGGTATTCATCAGTTCCTGAAGCTAGGTGCCACGCCAGTGACGTGCGCCGCAGATATATTGCAAGAGCTCGGTATCAATCCCAACAACGAACCCAAAACCATCGCCCTACCGAACCTATCGTCAGAGGAAGCTGCGGTACTCGCAGCCCTCAACGAACCACTCCCGCGAGATATCTTGATCCGCCAACTTGAGATGGATACAGCAAAAGCTACCCAACTATTGATGACGATGGAGCTCGGTGGCTTGGTGGTACAAGATAGCGGTATGTATCGAGCGGCGCTGTAACACCGTCAGCCACTGTTGGCTTATGTTGAGCGTCGGCGAGGCTTGCGTGCCTGCAATTGTCTGTGAACATCGGAGCCTGCGATACATAAGCCAACAGTGGCGAGCAGTCCGACTGATTTGACAATTTCAGCGTATGCTAGTATTTGTTCTACACATAATATGAGTAAAACTTCCACCAAACAAACCCTCGTTATCGTTGAGTCACCAGCTAAGGCCAAGACCATTGAAAAGTATCTTGGTAAGGGCTACAAGGTCATGTCCAGTATTGGGCATGTTCGTGATTTACCCAAGACCAATAAAGACGCCGTTGATGTCGAGGCTGGTTTTGTCCCCCGATACATTGTCTCTCCCGGAAAGGCGAAAGTCATTGAAAGTCTGCAAAATGCTGCAGCTAAATCAGATGTGGTCCTACTCGCATCTGACCCCGACCGAGAAGGTGAAGCAATCGCCTGGCACGTAGCGGAATTGCTCAAGGAGAGTAAGCCAAAGGTAAAACTCAAACGGGTTGCCTTCAACGAAATCACCGAGGAAGCAGTCCAGGCCGCGATTGAAAAGCCGCGCACAATCGACATGCACCTCAAAGAAGCGCAAGAAGCGCGGCGAGTACTCGATCGCCTGGTCGGCTACGACCTCTCGGGGTTGATTTGGAAAAAGGTTCGCTATGGTTTGTCAGCTGGCCGCGTACAATCACCAGCCCTACGAATAGTGATGGAGCGCGAGCGTGAGATCCGCAAATTTATTCCCGACGACTACTTTGTCTTAACCGCCAACCTCAAGGAAGGCAAAACGCAGATCCCTTTCACCTGCGTCGAAGAACCAGGAAAAGAAGCCGAAGCCGACCGAATCAAACAGGTCGGTGAAAAGCACGACTGGGTAATCACCAAACTCAAAGAATCAGAAGCCAAGCGATCACCCAAGGCACCATTTACCACTTCGACCCTGCAACAAACGGCCTCTACCAGACTAGGCTTTTCCCCTTCCCGAACTATGGGTGCCGCGCAGAAACTATACGAAGCTGGGCACATCACCTACATGCGTACCGACAGCACCAACCTATCTGATCAAGCGCAAAAGCAGATTGTGGCGTATATCAAAAAACAACATGGCGACAGCTATCTGTCTCCTCGCTCGTACAAAAGTAAAAGTAAAAACGCGCAGGAAGCCCACGAAGCTGTGCGTCCGTCTAATTTCAAAAAGTTGAGTGCTGGTGCCACCGGTGACCAAAAAGCCCTTTACGAGCTCATTTGGCAGCGCACAACCGCTTCGCAGATGGCGGACGCGACCCTCAAGCGAACCAAGCTTTCTACCAATGTCGCTAACAGCACCGAGACGATTCCAGATTTCGCCGTCAACGGCTCACGGGTGGTATTTGATGGCTGGTTGAAAATCGACCCCCGGGCTCGTGGTGAAGACACCGAGGTACCAAAGCTAGCCGAGGGCGACAAACTTACATGTGCCTCAGTCGAGATTGATGCCAAACAAACCCAACCACCAAGTCGCTACAGCGAAGCCGGTTTGATCAAAGAACTCGAAAAACGTGGCATCGGTCGCCCGTCAACCTTTGCCTCAATCATGAACACAATCGTCGCTCGCGGCTACGTAGAAAAAGATGGCCGTACGTTGATTCCAACCGATACCGGCGACGTGGTGTCTTCGTTCCTAGAAAAGCACTTCATGGATTATATTGGCGACGACTTTACTTCAGGTATGGAGGATCAACTCGACGAAATCGCCTCTGGTGATCGTGAATATGTCAAAACGCTATCCGATTTCTACAAACCCTTTCACAAAGCAGTCGAAGCTAAAGAAGATATCGAAAAACTCACCACCCTTGGTCCCGGACCTAAAGAGTTCCCCTGCCCTGAGTGCCAGGCAACTATGGATCGCAAGCTCGGTAAAAACGGCACCTTCCTATCCTGCTCTCGCTTCCCCGACTGTACTGGCGCCAGACTAATTGATGGCACTATCCCGAAGCCCGACGAACCAATCGGCACACACCCCGAAACTGGCGATCCGATCTTTGTGATTACTGGGAAATTTGGACCGTATGTCCAGCTTGGTGAAATTCCCGAAAAAGTAAAAGGCAAAAAACAAGAAAAGCCGCGCCGCGCTAGCTTACCAGCGGGAGTAAAAGCTGACGACGTGACCTTGGATGAGGCGGTAAAGTATTTGTTACTGCCCCGCGAGTTGGGTGAGCATCCTGATACCGGCGAACCAATCATGGCTAATACCGGACAGTACGGGCCGTATATTGCTCACGCCGGAGATTTTCGTTCGCTCAAAGACCCGAAGAAAGATAATCCCTACGACATCACCTACAAACGAGCGATGGAAATTTTATCTGAACCAAAGCAAATGCGTAAAGGTGAGTCACTATGCAAAGAACTGGGCCTCAATCCAGCTACGAAAAAACTCGTCAACGTGTACGAGAGTAAAAGTGGACGATACCTCCGCAAGGGCTTTAAACGCATTAGTATCCCCGAGGACATCAAAACCAAAGACATTACCCTAGAACTGGCAATTGAGTTGCTCAAACAACGGTAACTAAATATTAAAACGATTAAACTCCGCCATAGTGCGGAGTTTTTGAATGAACTATTTGTTTGTATTGATGAACTAGTGGCGCGGGCAAACTTTGCCCGACGCCTGTTTTGTTGCCTGCCTCAGGCTCTAGTCGCGGTTGATTGAACCGCAGGTTGAAACACGGCCAGAACCCGAGCTGGGTTCCTTCTTCGCAGGTGGATGTCTCACCACCTTGAATCCTGGAGGTTTCCCTTCAGCTCCAACCCAACCCTTGTTGCCCACACTGCGCTGATTCGGTGTTGAGCGTGATCCAACTTGTACTTTTTGGATATTTTGTCCCATTGTGTATTCTTCCGTGTTTTGGCTTCGTTTTTACCGCAATTATTATGCGGCACAAATACCTTATCAGATCTAAACAAGATTCGCAACATACTTATGTGATTTGTCAAAAATTGTATATGCGTGTAGCATGGCTATATGTACACTGAGCAAGATATTTTAGGCAAACTGAATTCGCGGAGCGAGATTGATCGCGATCTAATTTGTCGAGCCTACGCCTATGCTCAAAAAGCCCACGCTGGATACACACGATACTCTGGTGAACCATACATGACCCACCTGGCTGCAGTTGGCTATCAACTAGCCTCTATGGGAATGGGTCCAAAAACCATATCAGCTGGGTTGCTACACGACACCATAGAAGACACTGAGGCCACCTCGCAAGACATCGCTAAAGAATTCGGTGACGAAATTATTTTCCTGGTTGAAGGGGTTACTAAGCTTTCATCTGTCCGGTACCGCGGTACCGATCGCCACAATGAAAGTTTGCGCAAACTGTTTGTAGCCACCAGTCAAGATATTAGAGTTTTAATTATCAAGCTCCATGACCGCCTCCACAATATGGGAACGCTTGATCATGTCCCCGAAGCTAAACGGGTAAGAATCGCTCGCGAGACACTCGAAATCTACGTCCCGGTCGCCCATCGCTTGGGGATGCGCGGGATTCGTAAAGAATTGGAAGACCTAGCGTTCCCCTATGTTTACCCTGCAGAAGCAGCTCGAGTACGAGCAATTTTGACCCAAAAGTACGGAAAAGCTGCAAACCTACTCGAGCGCGAACGAAAAATACTCCAAAAACGCTTGGCTGAAACCGGCTTTGTAGCCTTTCACACATCTTATCGGGTCAAAGGTTTATATAGTATGTACCATAAGCTCAAGCGCAAGAGTTGGGACGATACTGCCGTCTATGATTTGATGGCCATGCGCATAACTGTACCAGCGGTAGAAGACTGCTACAGCACACTTGGGATAGTACATCAGCTCTGGCGACCCCTGCCCGGACGAGTAAAAGACTACATCGCCTTCCCGAAACCAAACGGCTACCAATCACTGCACACTACCGTCACCACTCCAAACGGCATTATTCTTGAGGTCCAAATCAGAACCGAACAAATGCATCAAGAAGCCGAGTACGGTGTTGCTTCACATATTTTGTATAAAAATACTCAGGATGATAAAGATGCCAACCTCAGCCCAACGTCTGGGTTTTCAAGCTTACTACCCAATCTATTTCGTCCGTTTAGTCGTCAACAAGCGCCGGCAGTGGCTCACATAGACAAAACCACTGATGTCCCACACGAACACAAAATCCCTAAATGGATCTCACAAATTGGCCAAACCTATAAACTAGAAGATCATACAACGTCTCAGTTTATTGAAGATACTGAGACAGATTTCTTTACCAATCGCATCTTTGTCTTTACCCCTACTGGTGATGTGGTGGACCTCCCCGCCGGAGCGACTCCAATTGATTTTGCGTACGCGATTCACTCCGACATTGGAGATCATACCTCGAGTGTAATGGTAAACCGCAAAATGGCCCAACTAGATGCAGAGCTACACAACGGTGACATCGTCGCTATCGAAACGCGCAAATCAGCCCAACCAACAGAAAAATGGCTCTTAAGTGTTAGAACTTCAATTGCCAAGCGAAAAATCCGCAGTACCTTAGAAAGAATTAAAAAAGAGACTAGATAGAGAAATTCCGAATCGAATAGATATCTTCTGATTCATCTTTTGGTTCTTCGGGTTCTGGCGCACTTGATGCAACTGGTGGCTGTGGTTCGACCTGTGGTGAATCAGGCTTTTTATACTCGTCTGAGACTGGATAGACCGGTGCTACTGTTTCAGGTTCTGGTGTATTGGTTGGGGTCGGCTCTGGTGGCGCTACAGGCTGCTCTGCAACTGGCTCGGGGCGACTAAACCCAAAGGAAGTATGAGCAGCCAAGCGCTCGAGCAAACTCGGATCAGCTGCCGGTGGTGTCGACGGTTGCTGCTCAGCTGCTACTGGTGCTGTTGAATGCGCAACCGGTTCTGACTGTACTGGTGTAGCTGGCTCTGATTGCGGGTAGGTTTCTGGCGTAGAGGGTTCTGGTACAACTGATTCTGCTGTAGCCGACTCAGACTGGTGGTATAGTTTCGGCTCAACGGGTTCTGCTGGAGCCTCAGGTGGTTCTGACTGGGTATATGGTTGTACCGGATCAGCAGCAGCCATATTCTGCTCAGCGTGCTTTGGTTGCTGGTTTTGTGGAGCTTGATACTCAGGAGACTGAGCAATTTCAACCGCATCTTCTCCCTGCGCACTCACAAGCGGCGTTGCGGCAGCTACAGCTGCCATTGATGCCGCGGCTGCCGCTGTTTGAGTACCACCTGATTCTGCTTGCATGCGCTTGAGGATGGACGAAAGATCATCTTCTGAGAAGTAGTCAATTGTCAGCTTGCCACCAAATTCTGTTTTTTGGATCTGTACTCGGGTACCGAGTGTTTCAGTAAACTCTTTTTCAATATCAATGAGATGATCACCAATATCTGAGTGCTGCTTTTTTCGTACTTTGTCAATTGCAATCTTACGCACAATCCGCTCCACTTCGCGGACCGACATTTTTTTCAAAAGAATTTCACGAAAGATGGTCTCTTGTTCTTGGGGCTTATCATTCAACATCAAGAGCGTCCGGGCGTGCCCTTCTCCGAGCTCACCGCGCTGGAGCGCTAACTTGATATGATCGGGTAGGACCAGCAGACGAATCGAGTTTGACACGTACTCCCGACTACGACCAACCTTTTGTGCTACCTGGGTATGAGAAAGTTCAAATTGTTCAGCCAGTTGTTGGAACGCCAGTGCTCGATCGACAGCATTGAGGTCTTCACGTTGGAGGTTTTCGATGATTGCTAGTTCGAGTTTTTCTTGCTCGTTTTGCTCGCCTTCACGGATGATCACCGGCACTTGGGCTACGCCAGCCAATCGACTAGCCCGCAGACGCCGCTCACCAGCAATCAACTCGTATTCTGTATAAAATGTTCCATCGTCACGCTGTACTTCGGTACGAGTTACCGTCAGCGGCTGCAGCACGCCATACATACGAATAGACTCCGATAGTTCTTGGAGTTTACTTTGATCGAATTCGCGTCGAGGCTGAAACGGGTTTGGAACCACTTTTTCAGTATCGACCCAAAAGATTGAGTCACCTTGAAAAGCCATATAAAATGAAGTATTACCTCAAAGACGCTCTACGTCCTTGTTCCAGTCATTTTACCACAGCTACAGATTCCAACCCTGGGGAGAACTATTATGAGTGAATTTATTTATATTTTCTGGTAGACTCTGATTCACATACAAATAGATGTATGCCTGGGGTGGCGGAATTGGTAGGTAAAATGGTGTGGGGCACTTTTTTTACATAAATGATATTTGAAATTAGTGTGCTGGAGTGGCGGAATCGGTAGACGCGATGGATTCAAAACCCATTATCTTCGGATGTGCGGGTTCAAGTCCCGCCTCCAGCACAGTGATTTTAAATTGGTACATCCATTATCTTCGGATGTGCGGGTTCAACTTCTTACAGAAGCTGTCCACTCACTGGCTATTTTTTATGCTTCAAAGTAGCTCACTGAGTCTTGCAAATGTCTCCCAGACATCCTCACCAACCCGCGGCATTGTGTATAGAAAACATGTTATATTGTAACTAGAAACCAGTGGAGGAAGCGGACAATGTTTCGGTCAACAAAGAAACCTCAGGAATTGCCCAGGCACATCGACAGACAGCAGCTCGACTCAGACTCTCGTGATGCTGATCAAGCGCTGCTCAGGCTGAAATCAGCAATTGACGGTTCCACACTTAACTTTTGGCAGCGAATGTTAAACAATGTTGGTTTATGGTTGATAAGATCATCTTTGCCACGATAGCCACAAGACCGGCGCGAGGGCCGGTTTTTTCTTGCCTTTTCAAACCAATTTGGTTAGAGTTTGTGCACTACCAACTACGCAACAGCGAAAGACGGGGATTAGTACCTTGATCAACATAGCAGACATGACCGCCCGAGAGGCAGCAGCCACCAGGATCTTTGAAGGTGGCCACTTTCTCATCGACACCGAAGTGGGCTTCCCGCTTGCCATCCACCAAGACCTGCCCAAAGCGCCGCGATCGCCATTCTACCTCAACTTGCGCCCCGAGGGTGTCAAGGAAGGAAAGATGACGCAAATGGACATCGATGCTGTCGCTATGTCCATGCTCGAGCTGGGTAAAGAGCAGGGGTTGTTTTGGACAAACCGCTCTGTGTGCGATATACCGCAAGCTGGGACACCATTCCTAGACTCCATAATGATTTGTAATCCTGGTGATCCAAAACGGTTCTTTTTGCAAAAGCAGATGATAGACGAGGTGCGTTCATTTGCAATCCAGGGCAATCTGCCAGAGTATGCCAATCAAGCCCTCTTAATTGACGATCTGGTTGCCAGCAGTTTGACCAAGAAACTGGCTATACGGGCAATCCAGAAAGCTGGTGGCAAAGTCACCGACTTGCTCGTTTTTTTGAACCGCAGCGCAGATGCTTACCAGGATCTGGCAAAGCTAGAGGTCACACTTCACCCAGTCTTTGAATTTGACCACCTGATTGAATGGGCATTGGCGAATCAACATCTGAACCGGGAACAACATGAAGCCATTGTCGAGTACCCCTTGCAGCTAGAAGCGTACAAAAAATCAGTTGGATACAACTGATGAAGCGCCGGCGGAAACTTCTGCCGGCCTTTTCTTTTGCCCACTGCCCTGCTAATCTAACTATTCATATGGAAGCCAAACCAAAAGTCATCGCTATTGTCGGACCAACCGCGGCTGGTAAGACATCCCTATCGATCAAAGTCGCCAAACATATAGGTGGTGAGGTAATTTCCGCTGACTCTAGGCAAGTGTATCGCGGTATGGATATTGGAACCGGCAAGATCACCCCCGAAGAAATGGATGGTGTGCCGCACCACTTACTAGATGTGGCAGATCCGATGGAAATCTATACTGGATCGCGGTTTGTGACCGACGCAACGGCAGCAATTGAAGGGATCATCAATCGTAACCATTGCCCGGTAGTTGCCGGCGGCACCTTTTTCTACGTCGACCTACTACGCAATAAGATACAGGCAGCTCCGGTGGAGCCAGACCTAACCTACCGCCAAGAGCTAGCGAACTACTCAGACAACGAGCTGTTTGAGTTACTAGAGCAAAAAGATCCCCGTCGCGCAGCCAACATTGACCAATATAATCGGCGCCGAGTCGAACGCGCGCTGGAAATCATTAAAACCCTCGGCACCGTACCAAAATCGGTTGCCAAGGAATCTCCGTATGACTGGCTTATCTTTGGAATAGAAATCACAAAGGAGCAGTTGCACGACAATATCTACCAGCGGATCATCAGCCGAGTCGAGCAAGGGATGATCGAAGAGGTCGAGCGTTTACACTACGAAGGAGTTACCTGGGAAC
>Ga0306899_1000647_pt1 | contig 16302 bp, 13 predicted proteins | sample AntRauMFilla3764_FD_190407 | JGI IMG/M metagenome (GOLD analysis project Ga0306899, IMG submission 190407) | Saline lake microbial communities from Rauer Islands, Antarctica - Metagenome Filla 3 #764 (v2) (version 2) | ecosystem: Environmental > Aquatic > Non-marine Saline and Alkaline > Saline ... | reverse complement strand
CCACCGCCGCCGCCGCCACCGCCGCCACCGCCACCGCCGCCACTGCCGCCGCCGCCACCGCCGCCACTGCCGCCGCCGCCACCGCCGCCACTGGCGGCAAGATTACTGCTATAGGTGTCGGAGTAGAGGGTCTGCGAGGTGCCGCCGGACGCAGACCGGGTGATGGTCGCGTCGTAGCCGACGATTTCGAATCTGTTCGGCGCACCATCGAGCGAGATTTCGAACGAATCCCCGGCGGTCACTTCGTCCCCGTTGATGTTGGGGTTGTAGTCGACCTGTATGCCCGTGCCGCTGACGGTGACCGTATTGCTCGCGCTCCCGTCGAGCCCGGTCGAGAAACTTGTCTCCCCCGTGTTCCCGTTCGTCGTATCCCCGACGGTCACGTCGATTTTCATCTCCGAACTCCCGGGTTCGAACGAATCCCCGCCGGCGACACTGAACCGGACTTGCTGGCCATCGACCGACGATTCGACCGCTGGCGTGGGTGACGGTCCCTGCTGGTCTTGACCGTAGCCGAGCGCGAACGCGCCGATACCCGCCGCCAGCACGACCGTTATGGCGACGATCAGTATTACGCCGATGACCGGGCTTATCCCCCTGTCGTTGTCTGCCAACCCCGTTAGCTGCGCAATCATACAGCGGTAAAATTTCTCCCTCTCATATAATATTTTGCATTATTGTTCCGGTTGAATACCGCATACGATACGGGTCACACCGGGACGGGGCGACTCTAGATACGGCACCGCCTCGTTGCGGTGGCTGTGAGATGCTCACACACCTGCGTCCGCCTCGTCTCTGGGGCGTCACCGTCGCCAGACGCTGTGTCGCTGGTCACGCCCGGCTGTGGGCAAGTCACGTCCGACGCAAAAATCGACTCGCGGTCCTGACGGACGGCCTACTCCGTCAACCGACGCACAGTCCGAGAGACCTCGTCGATAGTCGCGGCCTGCTCCTCGTTGGCGGCGGCGATCTGTTCGGCTTCGGCGGCGACGGTGTCGGCCTGGACGACGAGTTCGTCGAGCATACTCGCGACCTCTTCGGTGCTTGCGGCCTGTTCGTCGGTGGCGTCCGACACTTCGCGGATGCCCTGGGCGGTCTCCTGGACGGCGTCAGCGATGTCGTCGAGTAGTTTCATCGCTTCTTCGACGCGTTCGATACCGGCTTCTATCTGTTCGGTCGTCTCGTCTAAGCTCTCGACGGTGTCCTCCGTGTCGGCTTCGATGGCGTGGACGAGCGTCTCTATCTCCTGGGCGCGCTCTTGGGAGTCGCCGGCCAGTGACTTCACCTCGTCGGCGACGACGGCGAAGCCGCTGCCCGCTTCACCGGCGCGAGCGGCCTCGATAGAGGCGTTCAGCGCGAGGATATTGGTCTGTTCGGCGATGTCGTTGATGACCTCGACGACGGAATCGATTTCGCCGACCCGGTCCTGTAGCTCGTCGACGTCCTCGGAGACGTCGTCGACGGCCTCGCCCACGTCGTCCATCACGCCCATCGCGTCGTCGGCGGCCGTCTGTCCGTCCTCGGCGAGGTCACGGGCGCGCTGACTGTTGCCTTCGACCTCGCTTGCGCTGGCGGCGACCTCCTCGACGGTCGCGCTCATGTTCGACACCTCGCTGGCGATGGACTGGACGCGCTCGGACTGCTCGCCGGTCAGGTCGGATATCTGCTGTGAGGAGTCGGCGACGCCGTCGGCGGCGTCCCGCAGCTCCGTCATCGGCGCTTCGAGGTCCTCTTCGACCTCGGCGGCGAGCTGTTCGCGCCGTTCGATCTCGTCTTCGAGCTTCTGGCTGTAGGAGTGGATGTACGTGTCCGCGACGACCTGCATGTCGAGGTTGATGAGGCGCAGCACCGACGTGATGTCCTCGCGGAGGTCGGCAATCTCCTCGTCGACCACGTCTTCGACGGTGTCGAGAACGGGCTTCGTCTCGCCGTCTGTCGCAGCGGCGGCGGTGCCGCCGTCCGTCGCGGCCTCGCCCAGGGCCGCTTCGACTCGCTCAGTGATACGCTCGCTCGCCCGCTCGCTGAGCAACGGGAGGATGAGGTCGTAGTAGACCCCGTACTGGCCGATATACTGCTTCATCGGCATCTCCAGGATATCGTGGAGCTTGCCGATGCGGGCCCGGTCGCGGAAGTACGCCTCGTCGTACTCGCCGTCGGCGAGCGTGACGAAGTACGCTCGCTGGGTGTCTTTCAGGGCGTCGACGGCTTTGGGCGAGCGGCTGATGACCTCGACCGTCTGGTCGTACTGCGTGAGGTTCTCGTAGAACGCGTCGGCGATGGCGTCGGCGTTGTCCTCGAACAGCGGCCGGAGGGCTTCGAGGCGTCGCTCGTCCGCCGCGTCGAAGTTGATGTACTCTTTCCGCCAGTCTATCTCGCTTCGGTCAAGTCCAATCTCTCGGACGAGGGCGTCGACGTCGACCTGGTCGTTCAGCCCTCCCTGCCCGAACATCGCCGCGTATTCGGTCATGGCGGCACAGACTGGATACGAATATTTATACTTGCGTCGCGGACTTTCAGGATTGATACTGCGACCGTTCCTGCGGTGGGGTCGCCGTGGTGCCAGTGTCGGCTGTCTCTGTCCTGTCTGGCAGGTCGCAAGCGTTTTGCCGGCGGCCACTGTACGGCGAGATATGCCCGACTGTCCGCTCGCCGACGACTGCCCTAGCTTCACAGAACGCATCGAGGGGATGGGCTGTACGCACTACGGGGACCGAGGGGGTGCCGAGTGGTGTAACCACTACAACCAGCCAATCTCGGACCTGAAGAGCCAGCCCGTCAAGCCCGGTCAGGAGGTCGTCGTCGAGGTGGACGACATCCACGAGAGCGGGGCCGGCGTCGGTCGGACCGAGGACGGCTTCATCGTCATGGTCGACGGCGTCCTGCCGCCGGCCAGGTCGAAAGTCCAGATCACCAAAGTCCGGTCGAACCACGCGCGAGCGGACGAAGTCGAACGGCTCGAACGGGACGAGGAAGACGAGGACGGCGACGCGGACGACGAGAGCGGCTATCAGGGCGACGACGACGAGGAAGACGAGCGACTGGGCAGTCGCGACAACTTCTGGGGCAGCTAGGGCAGTGTTTAGTTAACAGACTTGGACTGCGAACGGCCCCCACCCATGCCGGCTGACCAACCGGCTCTGGGTGGGGCTTTCTGGCTCTCTAACTCAGTTTCTGCTAAACAGGACCGCAGCCAGGGCCCGGAGCTTTTTGCAGACACACCCCTCTGTTGGGGTATGGACCTCGAACTTGCCGGTAACGCGGTACTGTGTACGGCCGCGACCAGTGGACTCGGACGGGCGAGCGCCGAGCGGTTCGCTCGCGAGGGCGCGGACGTGGCCGTCTGTGGCACGACACAGGCCCACGTCGACGAGACACGCGAGGCGCTCGAAGCGCTCGGCGATGGCGACGTGCTGGCCGTCGAGGCCGACATCACCGACCCCGACGAGGTCGAGGCGTTCGTCGAGGAGACCGTCGAGACCTTCGGCGGGCTCGACCACGTCGTCACGAGCGCTGGCGGGCCCGCGCCGGGGCCGTTCATCGAGACGACCGAGCGCGAGTGGTACACCGCCTACGACCTGCTGGTGATGAGCGTCGTCTGGACGACGCGTCACGCCTACCCTTACCTCGAGGACTCTGACGCCGGCACCATCGTCAACATCACCTCCCGGTCGGTCCGGGAGGTCATCGACGATCTCGTGCTCTCGAACTCGGTCCGCCGGGCGGTCATCGGGCTGATGGAGACCCAGGCCCGCGAGTTCGCTCCCGAGGTGCGGGTCAACGCCGTCCTGCCCGGTGCCCACGAGACTCCCCGAATCGAGGAACTGGTCGAGGCCGCCGTTTCCCGCGGCGAGTACGACTCCTACGAGGCGGGGCTGGCGTCGTGGTCCGACGCCCCGCTGGGCCGGGTCGGCCAGCCCGAGGAACTGGGCGACGTGGTGGCGTATCTGTCGTCGGCCCGGTCGTCGTACGTGACTGGAACGGCGCTGCCGGTAGACGGTGGATCGATGAGAAGCTAGCGAGGAATCTCCGTTCGGTCGATTCCCCGCCGTGCTCCACGGGTCGCTGCGCTCCCCGTTCCGCCGAGGTCGCTCACTCCGTTCGCGCCCTCGCTATTCGGGCGGCTGGAACCGGTCCCGAGCCGACCCGCTCCCGGTCGCGAGCTGCCACACCAGCACGCCGAGACAGCCGAGCGCGACGGCGGCCGTCGCGATGTAGCCGGCGCTGTCGACGGCAAACAGCTGCTCGGGAAAGAGCGCGGCCAGAACGAGCAGACCGACCGCGGCAAAGCCGACCAGCAGCGGCACGACGGTGAGCCAGAACTGGCGGAGCACACTCATACCGTCATCTCGCCGGTGGTGGTAATGTCAGTTTTGCCGGTTCGCTGTCACCACGTCTCGATGGTGCCGTCGTCGATGTCCTCCACACAGCCTTGGCAGTCGGGGTGGTCGGGGTCGAAACACTCCGGTCGGGCCCGCTCGTCGAGCGAGACGGCGCGGCGGTCGGCGTGGCGGCGACAGACGATTTTCGCGCGGCCGTCTTCGTCGCGCGGGAGTCCGGCCATCGCGGCCCGCTTCCCGTCGCTGTAGGCGCGTTTGGCCTCGGAGAGCTGGTTGCCGACCGAACGGAGACTCCCGCTGATGAACCGCCCGAGACGGTCGTCGTCGTCGGCCATACCCCAGCTATCGGCCGGCGCCAAATCAATCTTCCCGACGGTGGCGCCGTCGGCCACAACTGCAGTCAGATAGCTGTCCGTTGGTTCCACTTTCACCACGCTAAACGAGAGTTTATAACCGAAGCCGACCAACCGTCGATTGTCTCCCACCGAAAACAAAGCGGAGACAGTGAAAGCCAATGTCAGAGACAGATTTGCGTACCCACGCTGAAGAGATACACGAGCAGTTTTCCGACCAGCTCGACATCGACGTCGACGACGTCTTCGAGCGACTCGACACGCTGGTCAACGAGTACAAGGTGCCGGCCACCGAGGCCCGCCGGAGCGTCGTCAACACCTACCTGGACGAGGCCGGGATGGAGCGCGACCAGCTCGGTGGCGGTGGCGGCGGCAACGAACAGGTCGACCTCGCGGACGTCGACGCCCCCGAGGAGTGGGTCGACGTTCGCGCGAAAGTAGTCGAGCTGTGGGACCCCCGCGCCGACGCCGTGGCTCAGGTCGGCCTGCTGGGCGACGAGACGGGGACGATCAAGTTCACCAAGTGGTCGAAATCCGACCTGCCCGAACTGGAGGAAGGCAAGTCCTACAGCCTCCGCAACGTCGTCACCGACGAGTACCAGGGCCGGTTCTCGGTCAAACTCAACCGGACGACGACCATCGAGGAACTGGACGAGGAGATAGAGGTCGGCGACGACAGCGTCGAGGTCGAGGGCGCGCTGGTGGACATCCAGTCGGGCTCGGGCCTCATCAAGCGCTGTCCCGAGGAGGACTGCACCCGCGTCCTCCAGAACGGCCGCTGCAGCGAGCACGGCGAGGTCGAGGGGGAGTTCGACCTCCGAATCAAGGGCGTGCTCGACGACGGCGAGGAGGTCACCGAGGTCATCTTCGACGAGGAGGCCACCGAGAAGCTCACCGGTATCACCCTCGAGGAAGCGAAGGAGATGGCGATGGACGCACTGGACACGACCGTCGTGGCCGACGAGATGCGCGCCGATATCCTCGGTCGCTACTACAGGGTGACGGGCCCGACGTTCGGTCGCTACGTCCTGGCGGACGCACAGGAGCGACTGACCGGGCCAGTGGATGCGGACGAACTACTCATCAAAGCGAGGTCGATATAGATGGCTACTACCCCCACCCGCGAAGTCGCCCGGCGCGTCTTCGCCCGCGAGTTCAACGACGCGAGTTACACGTTCAAGGAATCCGACGACGACCGAGCGCCGGTGTACGTCCTGTTGCCGACGGGCCAGCGCGCGAACCGCGTGTTCCTCGTCGGGACGCTGACCGAGACCGAAGACGTCGGCGAGGACAGCGAGTACTGGCAGGGACGGGTCGTCGACCCGAACGGCGACACGTTCTTCATGTACGCCGGGCAGTACCAGCCCGACGCGGCCTCGATGCTGCGCGAGCTGGAACCGCCGGCGTACGTCGCCGTCGTGGGCAAACCCCGGACCTACGAGACCGACGAGGGCGACGTGAACGTCTCGGTGCGCCCGGAGTCCATCTCGGAGGTCGACGAGGCCACCCGCGACCGCTGGGTCGTCGAAGCCGCCGAGCGTACCTTGGAACGCATCCGCCGGTTCACCGACGCCGACCCGGAGGACCCGGACACCGACGAGTACGTGGCGATGGCCCACGAGGAGTACGGCGACGACGTCGAGCCGTACCGCCAGTCGGTGGTCGGTGCCCTCGAGAGCATGGAAGACGCCGCCGAAGCCAGCGCCGACTGATACGGAGTGGTGTAGCGATGTGCCGGTATGGGCCGACCCAGGGGTCGGCGCTATCCGGGCATAATCTACAGTAATCCGTATGACGGCGTCTCGCGGTTCGATTTTTACAGTTCCAGCAGTTCGACCAGCGTGCCGTCCGGGTCCCGCAGGAAGCAGATACGGGTCCCGCTCTCGGTCGTCTGGGGTTCGGCGATGGTCTCGACACCGTCGGGCAGCGAGTCGTACACCGCATCGAGGTCGTCGACTTCGAGCCCCAGATGGGTCGCACCGGGCTGGTTGAGGTCAGTTTCGGTGGCTGGGTCGCCCTCGGGGTCGTACTCGACGAGTTCGAGACGGGCGTCGCCGCCGTCCAGATGGACGAACTCGGCGCTCGCGCCGTCGATACCGACACCGGTGGCGAAGGCCTCTCCGCCGACGGAGAACTCGCTCAGGACGTCGAGTCCGAGCGTGTCCCGGTAGAACGCGACGGCGCGGTCGAGGTCGCTCACGGTGACGGCGAAGTGGTGTGCGGTGGGGTCCATATCGGACGGTCTTTCCCCGTTCGTAAACCGTTTCGCGTGTCTCCCGGTCGCCGTGCCGTGCGAGCGTCTGACAAACGATTAAATATGAGGAGAAACGAGTAGGACACAACAATGGGGAATAAAAACAAGACCATCTCGTTCCGGGTCAGCGAGGACAAGTTCGAGACGCTCCGGGAGATCGCGGAGGAGCGCGACATCTCCCTCTCGGCGGTCTTTCGCGACTACGTCGACACGCTCGTCGCCCACGACGGGCAGGTAACCGTCGCGCCGGACCACGAACTGGAGGCGACAAAGGCCGAAGAGAGCGACGCGGAGAGTTTCCCGCCGAAAGTCGAGGTCCCGAAGAGCTTCGTCCGCGAGCACGAACGCCTCGAACTCGAGGCCGAGCACCTCCGCGAGCAGCTCGAAGAGCACAAGCGCTACGTCACGAAGCTGCGCACCCAGCTCGACGAGATGGACCAGGACGAGGTCATCCACCTCGAGGACTTAGACGAGGGCGAGGAGGAGGATGCCTCCTACCGCATCGGCAGTTTCGACGACGACTTCTAACCCCACTCGCGGTTCCGACCGCCTCGTGGGGCCGGATCCTCACTGTCGCGCGATGACCGACCTGATTACTTTCCGTTCCCCTTTTCGCAGGTGTTCGGCGGCCGTACTCGGCGCACAGGACAGCGCCGCGGCGACGTCTTTCTGGTCGGCTTCCCGTGGGATAGCGTAGTACCCCAGTTCCAGCGCGGCTTCGAGGGCCGCCTGCTGGCGCTCGCTCAGGTAGCTCTCGGTGACCTGTGGGAGCCCGGTCAGGCCACCGACGGCCCGGACGGTGGCATCCATCGGGTCCGGTACCGCCTCGATGGCGCGCTGAATCACCGCCGCGGGTCCGAACGCCGACATCGAGACGCGCCCGTCCTCGTGGTAGACGATGGGGGGAACGACGACGAGCCCGCGGTAGCTGACGGGCTCGAACATCGCCCGCGAGGTCGGGGTCAGCTCGTCGAAGACGTACGCGTAGAAGGCGTCGTCGCCGGCGGGCTCCAGTTCGTAGTCGATGACTTCTTCGATGTCGGCCGCGGCCGCGTCGTAGGCGTCGATGTCGCCGACGACGTAGTGGAGGATGCCGAGCGTCTCGCCCGCCCAGTTCCACTGGAGGGCGGTCGCCCGCTCGACGAAGGGGGCGTTCATCAGCACGTCGAACATCGGGTGGATATCGGCCTCGCGGCCGCCGGCGGAAAGTTCTAGCCGGACGTGTTTCATATCGGGACGGTCTCGCGACCGGCAACTTAAATCCCCCGTGCAGTTCCGGCAGGACCGACTCCTCGGTGCCGGCAGTAGGGCAGCGTATGCGAACGCTGGTGACAGGTGCGACGGGGACGCTCGGAACGGCACTCACCCCACGGCTGCGGGCGGCGGGACACGAGGTGCGGGCGGCCAGCCGCTCGCCACCCGACGACGCCGACGGGCACGACTGGGTCGCACTGGACCTCGCGAGCGGCGACGGGGTCGCGGCCGCGGTGGATGGCGTCGACACCGTCGTCCACGCCGCGACGGCGCCGACGGGCGACACCGAGGCGGTCGACGTCGAGGGGACGAAACGGCTGCTCGACGCCGCGGCCGACGCCGGCGTCTCGAATTTCGTCTACCCCTCCATCGTCGGCATCGAGTCGATTCCGTACTCGTACTACGAACACAAGCTGGCGGCCGAGCGGGCCATCGAGGCGAGCGAGGTACCCCACACCGTCCTCCGTGCGACGCAGTTTCACGAGTTCGTCGCCGACATCTTCGAGACGCTGTCGAAACTGCCGCTGTGGCCGCTGCCGACGCGGATGCGGATACAGCCGGTCGCCGCCGGGGAAGTCGCGGACGTGCTGGTTGAGGACGCCGTCCCCGAGCCACGGGGCCACACGGACCCGATGGGAGGTCCCGAGGTCCACACCGTCGGGGGGCTGGCTCGGGCGTACCGGGAGGCGAAAGGGTTGCGCCGCCCCGTGGTCCGGCTACCGATTCCCACGGCCACGTTCCGGGCGTTCCGAGACGGCAAGGCGATCTGTCCGGACCGAGCGGTCGGCACGGTGACGTGGCCGGCGTGGCTAGCGAGTGCGAACGAGGGGGGCACCGACGAGGCCGAAGCCGGGACCGGCTCGGACCCGCGTGCCGACACTACCTGACGAGGTGGTTCCGGCGCTCGCCGGCCAGGCGCTCTATCTCGCGGTTGCCGTCGACGCCCGCGAGCGTCTCGATGGCTTCGAGCGTGCGGACGCTGTCGTCCAGAAAGGAGAGGATATCCCCGGGGTAGGCGTACAGCATGTAGTCGTCGGTCATCACGTCGACGATGGCGTCGGGGCCCAGCCCCTGCTCGCGAAGCTCCAGCAGGTAGCTGATGAACTTTCGCTCCGGGCAGCCACAGTGGGGGGCGGCCTGACAGTCACAGTCCATGAAGTCCTCGGCGAAATCGAGCACCCGGTCGCGGGAGGCGTCGTCCAGCTTGGCGAGCCCCTCGCCCTGAAAGAGGATGTCCAGCGTCGCCCCCTTGAACGCTCCCTTGGGGAAGCTCGTCTCTAACTGGGAGGCGAGCTGCCGGTGGTTTTTGACGTATATCTTGTCCGTGATGGCCACGCGTGGTCGGTCGTACGTGGTTGCCGAGTAAAAGCGTCCCGGAGCGGTTCGACCCGGAACGCGGCCCCTACTCCAGCAGCCCGCGGTACCGGGCGACCCCGACCGCGGCGATACCGACGACCAGGGCGACGATGGCCCCGACGACGGCTGGGTTCAGCCCGGCCGGTTCGGTGTCTGGCTCGGCGTTCGGGGTCCCGGTCGCTTCGTCTGTCGGCTGGGACGACTCCCCGGATGTCGCGGCCCGGTCCGGAGCGGGCTGTTCGGCAGCGGCCGTCACACTCATGTCGCCGACGGTCACGTTGCCGACCGTGAGCGCGTAGCTCCCGGCCGTCTCGAAGGTCGGCGACAGCGTCACCGTCCGTCGCTCTCCGGCCGGCACGGCGACGGACTGGGATGCGACGGTGCTCCCGTCGGCGGCGAGTTCGAGCGGGTAGGTCCCGTTTTCGGCGCCGCGGTTCTCGACGGTGACGGTCACGGCAGCCGACTCGCCGGCTCGTATCGTGGTGTTCGCTAGCCTCGTCTCGGTCACATCGAACGCCGGGCCGGGCGTGCCGACGGCGAACACCGAGAGCCCGGGTGACCGACTCTCGAACGCGTAGTGCGTGGCGTTCTCACCGACGAGCGCCGTCGGGAGTCGCGTCCAGCCGTCCGGCCCCTCGCGGTACAGCGCGACCGACTCGGCGTCGATGTCGTCCACTGCGCGCTTGTGCAGCCGGAACGCGAACGTCACGTCGTCGATATCGGTGTCGGCGATGGTGTGGTCGACGGTGACGGTTCCGACCGACCGTGCGCCGGTCGCGGACGCGAACTCGGGAGCCTGCCCGTCGCCGTCCTCGGTGGCGACGTCCAGCCGGAAGTAGCCCCCTCGGGTGACGTTCAGTCGGATGTCCGTCACGGTGAGGTTCCGCTGGCCCACCCCGTCGTCGAAGGCCGCCGGTATCGCGGTCCCCTGACGCGCGCCCGAGACGACGACGGTCCACCCGTCGTCCGTCCGTTCGACGTCGACCTCGGTGCTGTCGCGGTCCGACGACGAGCCACCGGAGCTGGCGGTCGTCGGCTCACGCTCGACGCGGACGGTGACCGTGTCGGTCGCCGCGTTGCCCGCCGCGTCGGTGACGGTCAGTTCGGCGGTGTAGGTGCCGGCCGAGTCGTAGCGGTGACTCGCCCGCTCGCCGGTCGCGCTCGCCCCGTCGCCGAAGCGCCACTGATAGGTGTCGATGCCGACGTTGTCGCCGGAGCCGCCGGCGTCGAAGGCCACCGAGTCGCCCACGGTGACGGTGCTATCGTTGCCGGCGTCAGCGCTCGGTGCGACTCGGTCGGGCACCGTGAGGGTCGCCGTCGCCTGCTGGCCGCCGACGGTCGCTGTGACGGTCGTCGTCCCCCCGCCGACGGCGGTGATAGTCCCGTCCTCGTCGACGGTCGCCACACCGGTGTCGCTGCTGCTGTAGTCGGCGGTTGTCGTCGCCGTTTCGGTCGTCCCGTCGACGAAGTCGGCGGTGACCGTCGCCTGCGTGGTCTCGCCCGTCTCGAGCGTCACCGCGGCCGGCGTGACGGCCACGGATTCGAGCGACCAGCGCAGTCGCGGGTAGCGCTCGGTGAGCACCCACGCCTGCTCGAAGTCGAAGCCGGTCATGTTCGTCGCGGCCGCCCGCCCGGTCATCTGTGCGGTCGTCAGCCCGGTCCCGAGGCGGGAGATGCTCCACATCGTCCGGTCCGTGTCTCGGTAGACGTTCGAGACGTTGCCGTCGGTCGCTCCCGGCGGCTCGAGACTCGGGCCCTCGACGAGCACCGGCGGCCGCTCACTCTCGCCGGATAGCAGAGGTTGCTCGCCGTCTGGAAGCGTGGTGTTGCCGGCCCCGTAGGACTCGGTTAGCGACCCGCCCAAGCGGCCGACCAGTGGATTGATCTGGAAGCCGGTGACGTTCGCGGTGGCGTAGGACTGGGTCACGATGGCCGTCCCGGACCCCTCCGAAGCCCCCTCGGCGGACGGACGCAGCCCCTCGGCGGAGCCCATCAGCAACCCGACGAGTCCGCCGGCGGGACCACCGCCGAAGCCCTCCTCTTTTCCGCGGACGGTGACGCTTCCGGTTGCGTACGACCGCGTCACCGTGCCGTCGGTGACACCGACCAGTCCACCGACGGCCCTCTCACCGGTCACGTCGACGCTCGCCGACGCCTCCGAAATCGCACTGTCGTGGCCGTCACCGACGAGCGCACCGACGGCGTTCCGGCCAGTGACGGTCCCGCCCACCAGCGCGACGTTCTCGATGCGGGCGTACTCGACGGCACCGAACAGCCCGACAGCGCTCGACTCCGGTCGGTCGACGTACAGACCGGTTATCGTGTGGTTCCGGCCGTCGAAGCTCCCGGTGAACGTCGGCGGTGTCTCTCCGCGCTCGGACTCGACGCCGAACTCACTGCTCCGTCCGACCGGGTCGAACCCGCCGTCCCACGTCGCCGTCTCGCTCGCGTCGATATCGGTGCCGAGCACGTAGTTGGCGTGGGTGTCCTGCGCCATCGCCTGCAACTGCGTCAGGTTCGTGACGACGTAGGGGTTCTCGACGGTGCCGTTGCCGGCCATCGTGGCGAGCGTGCCCGCAGGCTCCTTCGGCGGGATGTCGAGCCGGACGCCCCGGGAATCGGTCGTGTTGTCGCTCCGGACGACAACACCACTCTCGCCACCGTCGCGTTCGGCCGTCTGCCACGCTCGCGTGATGGTCGCCGACTCGCCCGGTTCAAGGGTCACCTCGCTCCCGTCGCGTATATTGAAGGGACCACGTCCACCGAACAGCGTCACGTTCTGGGTGCCCGACGTATCGCCGCCGTTGCGCACCTCGGCGGTGACGGTCAGCGTCTCGCCGGCGGTGACGGGTTCGTTCGTCTCCGTTATCTCGACGACGAAGTACGCCGTCCCCGACTCGATGAACTCGACTTCCGGCGGCGGGAACTGGTCGATTTCCACGCCGTCGACGGTCACGCGCACGAGTTCGCGTTGGGCGAGCGTGCTCGTGACCGCGAACTCGTAGACGCCGGGACTGGTCTCGGTGACGCCGCTGTCGACGGTCGCGTCGCCCGCGTCTATCTCGAACTCGCTCTGGTCGATACCGGAGAGCGGTTGGTCGTTGCTCCGGTTGACCAGGCTGACCGTCACCGTCGCGGGGTCGCTCCCGTTAGCGATGTGCGGTGACGTGACCTCGATAGTCGAGTCGAACCGGTCGACGACAGGCGGCCGTACCGTGACCGTCGCTTCGTCGCTCGCGTTCGCGCTCGCGACGGTCACACGGATCTCGCCGCGAGTGCCCTCGCCGCCAACGCCGACGCCGGTCGTCCAGACGAGGTCGACGGTGGTCGACTCGCCCGGCGCGAGCGAGACGGTGGTCGAATCCGCCTCGGCGAAGGCGTCGAGCGTCACGGTCTGGGTGCCGGCCACGTCGCCGGTGTTCGTGACCGTCGCGGTGACGGTCAGGTCGTTGCCGGCTCTGACCGGTCCGTCCGTGTCCGTTATCCCCACGTCGAAGAACGCGGGCGTTCGCTCGGCGAACCGTATCGTCGGCTCGTCGGCGAGCCGCTTGCCGTCGGCCGTCACAGAGACGGAGACCGATTCAGCCACGTCGTCGGTGACGGTGAACTCGTAGACGCCGGTCCCCGTCTCGCTGATTCCGGTGGTGACGGCGCTGCCGTCGACTGCGACGTCGAACTCACTCGCTTCGAGTCCGGTGACCGGGTCGCCGCCCGAATCGACGAGGGTGACCGTCACGCTCGACGCGTCGGTCCCGTCGGCGAACTGCGGTGTGGTGACCGCGACCGACGAGGCGCCGGCGTCGATGGTCGCCACGTCGGCGCTCGTCCGCCGGTTCGAGGCCAGTTCGGGATACTCCGATTCCACGGCGAGCCACGGCCCGCCGAAGGTCAGATTCGCCATGGTGTATCGTGCCGACGCGCCCTGCATCTGGACTGTCTCCAGGGCCGTCACCCCGTCGTCGTTCCCGAGACCGACACAAGACAGGCTGGTGTTCAGACAGTACGCCTCCGTGACCGTGCCGCTGTTCGAGCCGACCAGCCCGCCGGTGTCGTCGACGCCGGTGACGCTCCCGGTCGCCCACGACTGGACGACGACACCCGAGCTGCTCCCGTCCAGCCGACCGACCAGCCCGCCGACCCGGTCGCTCCCGGTGACGGCGCCGGTCGCCGACGTGTTCGACGCGAAACCGAACGTGAGGTCGCCAGCGAGGCCGCCGACGTTGTCGCTCCCGTTCACGTCGCCGCTGGCCCACGAATTCACGATGTCCGTGGAACCCACACCAACCAGGCCGCCGACGCTGAACGTGCCGTCGACCGAACCGGTCGCCGAGGCGTTCACGATAGCGCCCGAGATACTGTCGCCGACGAGGCCGCCGACGTTCTCCTCGCCAGTGACGCTACCCCCGGCGCTGGCGTCGGCGATATCGCCGCTGTAGGCGTCGCCGACGAGGCCGCCGACGCTCTCCTCGCCGGTGACCGCACCGACGGCGGTCGCGTTCGAAACCCCGGCAAGCACCTGGTCACCGACGAGTCCGCCGACGGCGGTGTCGCCGGCAACCGCCCCGCTCGCGGCGACAGTCGACACCGTCCCGTACAGGTGGGTGCCGACGAGTCCGCCGACGTGGTCGGTGCCGTCGACCGCTCCGTCGGCCGACGACCTCGCGATGGTCTCGCTGTTGCGACCGGCGAGACCGCCCACGTTCGTGACGCCGTCGACGGTCCCCGTCGCGGCCGAGTCCGTGACGGTCCCGTTGTAGACGACCGAGTACCGGTCGTACTGGGTGTTGTTGCCGACGAGACCGCCGACGTTCGTCGTCCCCGCGACGGGGCCACTGGCCGTCGAATTACCGATTGCGCCGGTGTTCTTGCCGGCCAGTCCGCCCACGTCGGTCTCGCCCTGTACGTCGCCGCTGGCCGAGGACTCCGATACGGACCCGCCGTCTTCGGAGCCCCCGCCCATGCCGAGCAGGCCGCCGACTCTCTCGGTGCCGGTGACGGTCCCGCTCGCGGTCGAGCGGAGGATATCACCGCTGTTGCGACCGACCAGCCCGCCGACGATGGCGGAGCCGTTCGCGTCACCCGTCGCCCGCGAGTCGGTCACGTCGCCGAAGTTGTAGTTGTTGCCGACGAGGCCACCGACCGTCTCCGTCCCGTCGACTGCCCCGCTGGCAGTGGCGTCGGAGATATCGTCAGAACTGTAGCCGACGAGTCCCCCCACGGTGACGACGCCGTCGACCGTGCCCGACGCCCGTGCGTCGGTTATCGGCTCGAAGCTCCGGCCGACCAGGCCACCGACGGTGAACTCGCCGTCCACGTCCGTCGCCGTCGAGACGTTCGTCAGCGTCGCGCTCGAATAGCCGGCGAGTCCGCCGACGTACTCGGTGCCCGAGACCGTCCCGCTCACCGAGACAGCTTCGACTGTCCCGCTGGCCGCACCGGCGAGGCCGCCGGTGCGGTCACCGCCGGTCACCGAGACGCGCGACAGCGTGAGGTTCCCGATGTGACTGCCCGAAGTGACGCCGAAGAGACCGACCCGGTCGATGCGAGGCTGGGTGACCGTCAGGTCCGTTATCGCGTAGTCTCGACCGTCGAGACGCCCGGTGAACGGAACCGTCTCACCACCGACCGGGTCGAACCCGCCGTCCCATGTCGCCGTCGCGCTCGCGTCGATGTCCTCGCCCAGCGCGTAGGCCGCCTGTGGGTCCTGCTCCATCGCCTGCAGCTGTGTCAGGTTCGTGATGACGTAGGGGTTCGCTGCGGTGCCGTCCCCGTACATCCCCGCCGGCCCGGTCGGCGCGTTGCCCGCGCCGGTGCCCGCCGCGTTCGCGGCCGCGGTGCCCACCGCGCCCGGCACGACCGCGACTAACGAGCAGACCAGCAAGAACGAGAGCGCGACCGCCTGCAGACGCTTCGAGGCCTCTCTCATCGGCCACCGCCGACGCCCGCACAGCCTGCCCCCAGCGCCGACCGCTCGGACTGGCGCACTGCTGCAATTTTTCGGTTACCCCCCGCTCCCCACCCGTCGCCCGCTTCGACTGCACTGTTCACAGCGTACGATTGCTAAATTTAGATGTATAGCCACCGATTGGACAATGTTTCACGGGTGAAACGGACTGCTCGAAATTCGACACGATCGTGGACTCTCAGACCGTCGGGACCGGCGCTCGGACGACCGGGAACGCCGACCGCTCGCGAGGTTCGTAAGTCAGCGCGCGCGCCGAGCCCGGAAGGCGACGAGTGCGACCGCAAGCAGCGCCGTGAGGAGCCCCATCCCGGGGCCGCTGCCGTCGGTCGTCGCGGTCGGTCCGGGACTGCTCGTCGGCGGGCTGTCCGTCACGGCACTCTCGGTCGGTGTCGCCGTTTCGACCGGCGTCTCGGGCTGCATGGACTGGGTCGTGTCCGCACCGACGGTAAAGACCGACAGGCCCGGCGAGACGGCTTCGAAGACGTGACTCCCGTCGGTCGTCTCCACGACCCGCGTCGGCAGGCGCGTCCAGTTCGCCCCTTCTTGCCGGTACAGCGCGACCGCCGCCGGGTCGACGCCCGCCGCCGACAGCCGTTCGCTGTCGACTCGCAGGGTGACCGTCGCCTCGTCGATGTCGGCGTCTGGGATGGCGTGGTTGGTGACATCCTCGCCCGCCGTAAACGGCGGGGCTTCCCTTCCACAGCGGGGAACCCGGTCGTCCGGTTCGGTTTCAAGACTGGCTCTCCCGGCGTCGATGGGGCGGGTTTCGACCCTCGGCCGGGA
>Ga0306899_1000646_pt1 | contig 16351 bp, 15 predicted proteins | sample AntRauMFilla3764_FD_190407 | JGI IMG/M metagenome (GOLD analysis project Ga0306899, IMG submission 190407) | Saline lake microbial communities from Rauer Islands, Antarctica - Metagenome Filla 3 #764 (v2) (version 2) | ecosystem: Environmental > Aquatic > Non-marine Saline and Alkaline > Saline ... | reverse complement strand
TTTACAAAATAGCTGGCAACCTTTTCGAATCCTCCCGTAATAATCTCCCAGATTATTACTTCGTCTCCGCTCAATACAAAATCCGCCTTCCGGCGGTTTGAATTGGCGGAGACGAGAGGATTCGAACCTCCGGGGGCGTAAACCCCACTTCCTTAGCAAGGAAGCACGATAGACCACTCTGACACGTCTCCATATTGTTCGACCTGCTACTGCGCTGGCCAGTGCGGAGTAGAATAGCATATTGTCTACCTGAGTTCTACATTAGGCGAAAATTGACTTACTTTGTATTTATAGTATAAAAGATGCGGAGATCTAGCTGAAGCTAAATCATTGAAATTGATCCAGGGAGAGCGACAATGGAATACCGTGATTCTCAAGCGACGGTTGGAAATGAGTTTCAAAATCACTGTATTATGGAGCTTGCGGAGCAATATAGGACTGATCCTTCATTAGCAGATGAGAGCGATTTTACACTGCTAAAGTTTGCCCGGGCGACCATTGGGAAAGCCTGGCCAGTGATTGTCTACCAAGGGCAGGACGGAGAAGGATTTCACATTCTTTCAATTACTCCAACCCCAACATCGAATATTCTGAGTTGTGCCATGTGTGCAGACCGCAACACGCTGTCGCACATTGGTGAAGACGCCACCGCGCAGACAGGGACACTGGTTAATGGAATATGCGGTGCCGCTGTTTCTCACCTTATCGGTGGTAAGATGTTCAAGATTGAACCTTTTGTTTTAGTGCTCGCACTACCAATCGGTGAATCGGCCCTGGTCAAAATGACAATGCCTAAGTCAAATCGTAATCAGGGGATCATCAGAATGGAGGGGTATATTGAATCTTCGATGGAACCTTTTTTTAGGCCGGCCAAAGTCTATTTGTCAGAAATACCAACTGTCTGAGCGAAACGCTCGGTGACCATCTGGTCTCCGAGCGTTTTTTATAAAATAGCTGAACATCCCCTACTGTCTTGTATCTTTTTTATATCTCTACTTAATCACACTAGCAACGGCTTTTACCAAGCCTGGTTCGTTGTTGGTGGGAACGATTTTTTCTGCAGTTGGCTTCTTGACAAGACTGGCAATCTTTTTGGCGGCGGCAAGTTTCATATCGTCGGTGATGTCTCGCACACCGTTATCAAGCGCTCCACGGAAAATCCCCGGAAAGGCTAATGAATTGTTAATCTGATTGGGCATATCGCTGCGACCGGTAGCACAAATGAGTGCTCCTGCGTGCTTGGCATCATCTGGCATAATCTCAGGGATCGGGTTGGCTAGAGCAAAGACAATAGCGTTGCTATTCATCTTTTCGATATGAGCTGAAGCAATCGTCCCCGGACCAGAAACTCCAATGGCGACATCAGCCCCAGCAATCACTTGCATCAGATCACCAGTTATTTTGTCTGGGTTAGTCATTGTTGCGAGCTCGTGTTTGTAGTCAGACAATCCTGACCGTCCCAGCGCAATTGCGCCTTGTGAATCAGTCACTATGATATGTTTGATTCCTGCTTTCACGAGCAGTAAGGTGATTGCCCGTCCAGCTGCACCAGCCCCGACCACTACTACCCGCATGTCTTCGAGTCGCTTTTTGACCACCTTGGCAGCATTAATCAAACCAGCTAGCACTACGATAGCTGTCCCGTGTTGATCATCATGCATGACTGGGATATCAAGCTCGGCTTTCAGACGTTCTTCAATCTCAAAACATTTAGGAGCCGAGATATCTTCGAGATTAATACCACCAAACCCTGGCGCAATCGCTTTGACTACCGCGATGATTTGTTCTGGCTCTTGCACATCAAGCACAATTGGAAACGCGTCGACGTCCGCCATCGCTTTAAAAATCGCACACTTGCCTTCCATCACTGGTAGCGCAGGAATGGCGCCCAGGTTCCCCAAACCTAGGATCGCTGAGCCATCACTCACCACCGCGACCATGTTGCGCTTCATGGTGTAGTTGCGCGCATCTTCCGGCTTTTTAGCCAAGTGCGAAGATACCGCTCCTACCCCTGGTGAGTACATGGTACTCCAGTCGAGCTTGGTTTTGAGTTTTCCTTTCGGGGTAACCGAAATTTTTCCTTTGAGTTTTTTGTGGAGCTCAAGTGCGAGGCGGTTGTAGTCAGGTTTTTTAGCAGACATGTAATGGTGTATTTAAAATAATGTTCCTATTATACGGTACGCAACGATTTCAGCACAATTTCATTTTTGAATGAAATTGCGCTAAAAAAAAGTACAAAAAAACGCCACAAGTTACACTGGGTGTATTGTTAACAATGTCAACCCTAACCGTCACCTTGGTTTATTTGGTATATTACCTAGATGAAACTCTCTGACAAACTGGCTGATCATTTTCGGATTGATGCCGTCCACAAAAAAGCCCTGGCTCGCTTGCGAATAGAAACCGTCACCGACTTGCTCTATCACCTACCTGTCCGCTACGAGGATATATCTGATGTGCAGTCGGTCGGTAGCTTGGAAAAGGATCAGGATACTGTCGTCTACGGTCAGCTATCGGGACTCAAGACTCGCAAAGCTTGGAAAAGTAAACGACCAATCGCCGAAGGGTACGTCGAAGACGGCTCAGCCAAAATGAAGATCATGTGGTTCAACCAACCGTACATCGCCAAAATGTACACCGACGGGATGTACGTAAAATTAGCTGGCAAGGTATCAGGTACCGAAGGTAAGCTGTATCTATCTAATCCAGAAGTTGAAAAACTGGATAGTCTACCCATCGATCGACACGACAGTATTTTTCAAGGGACTGAACAAACTGACGACACTCTCTACCCCATCTACCGCGAAACTAAAGGAGTGACCAGCAAGTGGATCTATCACACTGTGCTTAAATGTTTTGAGAAAAACGTCCTTGATAAGCTGATCGATCCTATCCCTAAAGACATTCTCACAAAATACAACCTGCCCGAACTTGCTACGGCGCTGGTGTGGATTCATAGCCCGAAAAAGGCTCAACACGCAGAAAGCGCCCGTAAGCGCTTCGCGTTTGAGGAAGTGTTCTACATTCAAATCCAAAACGCCCAAAATCGAGCGGCAGCTAATGCCGCCACCACCTACAGCTTCAAAACCTCTGCCGAACATATAGCACAATTCACCGACCGTTTTCCATTCACCCTGACTGACAGTCAAGACAAATCAATTACAGATATTCTCGAAAACTTTGGTGGCAACCACGCCATGTCACGACTCCTTGAAGGAGACGTTGGAAGTGGCAAGACAGCGGTTGCAGCTGCAACTGCCTATGCTGTGGTCACCTCTCGCCCACCCGAAGGGATGAATAAAAAAATCGAGTTTGGTAATCTGCAAGTTGGCTACATGGCCCCGACCGAAATTCTGGCGAAGCAGCACTTCGAATCATTTATCGAGTACTTCAAACATCTGCCAATTCAAATCGGACTGATTACCGGATCTGGTTGTATGAAGTTCCCCAGCAAGACCGACCCCAGCAACCCCACAAAAATAAGTAAAGCACAGCTGCTCAAATGGGTGAAAAACGGCGAGGTGCCAATTTTGATTGGCACTCACTCGTTGATATATAAAAGCGTCGAATTCAAACACTTGGCGTACATCATCATCGACGAACAGCACCGTTTTGGTACCAACCAACGCAAGCAACTGGCTAAAAAAGACGCCCGTTTGCCGCACTTGTTATCAATGACTGCCACCCCGATCCCGCGCACGCTTGCACTCACCATCTATGGTGACCTCGACATTACCCTGCTCGAAGAGATGCCAGCGGGACGCAAAGCAATCAAAACTGAAATCATCGGACCAGGTCAGTCAGCCCCGATGTATACACATGTTCGCAGTGAGCTCGCCACCGGCCGCCAAGCCTACGTGATCTGTCCCCGGATTGATGAGCCAGACCCAACTAAAGAAAACGCCCTCAACATGAAAAGCGTCATTGCCGAAGCTAAGCGTTTGGGTGAAACTGAATTCAGTGAATACACCATCGGTATCTTGCACGGCAAAATGACCCCCAAAGAAAAAGACGACATCATGAAAGATTTCAACGACCACAAAATCGATGTGCTCGTAGCTACCAGCGTGGTTGAGGTCGGCGTGAATGTCCCCAACGCCACCAATATCATCATCGAAGGAGCGGAGCGCTTTGGGTTGTCGCAACTCCACCAGCTGCGTGGACGAGTGGTACGCGGGACGCATCAACCATATTGTTTTGCAGTAACCGAGAGCAAAAGCACTAAAACTCGTGACCGCCTGAAGGCACTCGCGACCGCAAAAAATGGATTTGAGCTAGCCGAGCACGATCTATCGTTTCGTGGCTCTGGCGAACTCTACGGCGGCAAGCAATCAGGCCTATCAGACCTAGGGATGGAAGCGATTCGTAATCTCAAATTAGTTGAAGCTGCCCGCACCGAAGCCCAGCACCTGGTCGCCTCGCACCCAGAGCTGAAAAAAGATTTCCCCATGATCATCGAGCGAGTGTCACGACTAGGTGAAGCACTACACATGGAGTAGCCAGCTGTCGACAATAGTCACTTGTGTTTTAGCTATAGATTAGATTACCTTGTTTTACAGCCAGAAGGGTTTGTAACAGTTCGATTATGCGTTCTAGAAGGACTATCTTTTGTCTCAGGATGTCATCTGATTCTGCAGTATCTGTAGTCGTGATTTCATGTGGAGTATCCCAACAATCTTGGGCTGAATTCCACGGGTCTGTACCTTCGGTAGTATAGACATGTCTCGCGTACGCGAGGTTACCGTCTAGCGTTTCGATATCAAACCCCAGCTCGTAGGCTTGGTCTTCATGGTAGCGATCAAAAAATTGAAATACTCCGACCATCTGGTCGCCTGCACCTCCACGCAGCACATTGCCGCTATTTGCAAACTGCCTGAACTTAGATTCACAACGGGCGATCTCGATCATCACTGGTATATCAGCAAAGTATTCTTGCACGGCTGCTTGCGTAGTTTGTGCTGACGTAGTAGTAGCAGGCGTCGACGAGCTTGCAGCCATTGCGTCTGGAGCAAACCCGCTAATAATAAGTAACGTAAAAATGATCAAAGATGTTTTCATACCAGTGCAGTATATCAGTGCAACCCAACTTTACCGATTTCAATAACTAGCCGCGGTATTTATAGAATATAAAAAACCCGCATGTGCGAGTTTGTGGCTCAATGTGCCCAAAGTAAGGTAACGTCTAATCCTTGAGCCTTTATGAATGCAGGCTGATGATATCCATATATCCCAACCTTAACCCCATATTGGTTTCTCACAACGTAGTAGAACGTTTCTTTGGGTATGTCGGGTACATCGACTTTTGTGACCCACTCCAACTGTATGTAATATGTTTCGTCTGGAAACGGTATATCAAACTGGACATCAGGAACAGGTTTGGCAGTTTGCTTATTCATCTTGCTCTCCTTGCCTTGTATCACCATAGCAGCTCTGTAGAAAAAGGATAGTGTTGTGAAGTCACTAAAAGCAATTCGACCGCACCTTTTCAAGGTGCGGCCAGTTTTAAGGGGGATTAGCCCTCGGATCGAAGAGCATCTTTTGATTCCACAGAATTTTGCAGTATTTAATAAACAGTATTCTACAAAATTCTCCTACAGAGGTTATGGAAACATGTGTTTCTTGAGATGCCGGGCCTCCTTTCAGTTGAAGCGAATATTCCGTGCGGTAGTCGACGATGCGGTGGTTTGCAGGAAATGTTTCATATGGCTCACTCCAAGTGAAAAGTTGCAGGAACGGAGGCGTGCTTGCCATCCACTTTCTTTTATACGCCCATATGAAATATAGGTCAAGTGCGTTGTTCCAATCCGCCCTATGCGCTATAGTAGGTGCACTTTGGAAAAACCCTCTGTCTGCTCATAGCTCAATCGGTAGAGCGCGAAGCTTATACCTTCGTGGTTCCAGGTTCAAGTCCTGGTGGGCAGACAGAGGGTTTTTCTTGTACCTGAATTACCTGATGAGTTCATGTGCGTTAATGCATCAGAATAGTTAAACGCAGGAATAATAAAGACCTAACCACACGTAGTATTCAATCAGGGCGAACTTTGTTCGTCCTGTTTTTATATTACCTATTTTCTGATGCTATACTTATCTCATGAAAACGCTTTTGACAAGTCGCTCTTTTTACGTAGTCATTACTGCTGTTATTGTGGTGGGAGTAATTTTAATGGCGCTCGGGGTTGGTCGCCAAGAAGAAGAGGCCTTGATTACCACCACTGTTGAAAGTGGTTCAGTACGACAGCTGGTGTCTGTGTCGGGCATTGCAGAGGCCGAGCAAACTGCTGAACTCGCTTTCCCTACCAGTGGTATCGTGTCAGCGGTGAATGTCAGCCAAGGCGATGTCGTCACACAAGGAACGATTCTGGTAAGCCTTTCGGCTGATGCGCTTTTAGCTGATCGAGCTGATGCGCTAGCTACACTTGCCCGTGCGGTAGCAACCAGAGACGAATTGCTCGCTGGCCCCCAAACAGAAGCCCGCGCTGCAACCGCCGAATCAGTTACGCTTAAGAACACCAGCTTAGAAACTATCCAAGCTACCCAGGCTGACCTGGTTGCCAACGCCAGGCGGACCCTCCTCTCGAGCGGACTGACTGCTGCTAGTGATGACCCAGAAGAAGAGTCCGTCGCACCAGTTATCTCTGGTACCTACACCTGCGACCAAGAAGGGACCTACGTTATGGACATGTACTCATCTGGATCAAACTCTGGCTACTCATTCCGGTTGTCTGGACTCGGAACGGGCACCTTCAACGCTTCAATCGAACAACCGACCTCGTTTGGCGACTGCGGTTTGCGAGCATTATTCGATGACAACTCTCGGTACAGTAATGCAGTCTGGGAAATAGAAATTCCTAACAAGCAATCACCACTCTACGTTACCAATCGCAACGCCTACGCACTGGCACAAACCCAAGCAGAAAGCGCTATTGAGGTAGCCACCCAAGACCTCGCCCAAACGCAGGCTAATGCCATCAGCACCAACGCACCCGCTCGCAGCGAAGCTATCGCTCGAGCTAATGCCGACATCGCAAGCGCCAATGCTCGGATTGCTCGGATAGATTCCCAGATTGCTGACCGCATACTACGAGCACCATTTGCTGGCACCATCACCGAGATTGACATCCTGCCCGGCGAAACGGTTAACACCGCGCCCATTGTCACACTTCTAGCTGAATCAGACTTTGAAGTTACTGCGCGAATTCCGGAAATAGATATCGGCAAACTACAGCTCGGACAACCGGTAGAAATGGTATTTGATACCAGGACCGATGTCGTTTTAAATGGAACCATTGATTTTATTTCCCTCAAAGCAACCGAGATTGATGGCGTCGCGTACTACGAAGCGGTTGTCGGACTACCTGACGTTCCGACCTGGATGCGTAGTGGACTCAACGCCGATATCAACATTATCATTAACGAAGCACGAGATAGCCTGCGCGTAGCCAACCGATTCATTACCGAGTCAGATGGTATCTATACCGTTATTACAAAAACTGGTGAACAAACAGCCACCACCACAATCGACATAACACTCGAGGGTAATGACGGCTACACTGCAATTACCGGCGTTAAAGCGGGCGATATCCTAGTCGCACCAGAATAGTATGCGAGCCCTCCGGATTGGTTTTTTGCTTGGGTTTCGCCAGATTCAGCGGGCTAACTTTTGGACTACGGCTCTGATTATCTTTGTCATGATGCTGACGTTTTTAAATCTGATTGCAGTATCCGGAATATTAGTCGGACTCATCGCGGGTTCAGAGCGAGCGGTACAAGAAAAATCACTGGGAGATATCATCATTACTCCTCTAGAAAACGAAGAGCAAATTCTGCAAACAGAAACCATTCGTCGTATTCTTGATACCCTACCTGAAGTTTCTTCATATAGTATTCGCTACCAAGAAGGCGTGAGACTTACTGCCAATTACAAAACCCGACGTGACCTGAACATTGAGCCAAATACAATTGGAACCCAAGCGGTCGGCATCGACCCAATCGCAGAAAACGCAGTAACCGCATTGGCAGAAAATATCGTTGAGGGTGAATATCTCAATCCAGATGAGTCTGGCTATATTATAGTTGGTGCTCTGAACCTAGACCGCTACACAGCTGGCTTTGCTGACATTACCGGATCACTTGAAGATGTGTATCCTGGTGATTCGCTTCGAGCCACTATCAATGGAGCCAGTCGTGAATTTACGGTCAAAGGTATCGTGAACGCCAAGGCCGGCGGTGTCGCAAGTTTTATCTACTTACCCGAAAACGAGTTACGGCGTTTGAGTAACAGTCCCAGTCGAAACGCTGATGAAATAGCCATTCGTCTGGCAGACACGAGTCCAGAAACAGCATTGCTGGTAAAGTCAGTCTTGGTAAATCAAGGTATTGATTCATTTGCCAAGGTTCGCACCTTTCAAGAAGCGTTACCAAAGTTTATTACCGATATTAAACAAACCTTTAACATTCTCGGTACGTTCATTGGTGCAGTCGGCATCATAGTGGCATCGATCACTATCTTTATTATCATCTTTATCAATGCCATCAGCCGACGGCAGCAAATCGGGATTTTAAAAGGGATTGGCATAGACAGAAAAGCTATTGAGGTGGCCTACGTCTTGCAATCTGCTTTTTACGCCCTGGCCGGATCATTACTCGGTGCCCTGGTGACGTACGGTATCTTGATCGGATATTTTGACCGCAACCCGATCGACTTCCCTTTTAGTGACGGTATCTTGGTGGCAGAACCAATTGGAACGTTCTATCGGTTCTTGATTCTCTTTGTGATTACACTTTTTGCCGGTTTTGTCCCCGCCTGGATCATCGTCAAGCAAAACACCCTTAACTCAATCTTAGGACGTAAATAGTTTCTATATGGACATAATCAAAGCGACAAACATTCATAGAAAATTTGGCTCAGGCGACCTGGAATCGCACGTTCTTAAAGGTATCGACATCACCGTACGAGAAGGAGAATTCGTCGCCATCATGGGTAAATCTGGTGCCGGAAAGTCGACCCTTATGTACCAATTATCTGTACTAGATGAACCGACCGAAGGAAGCGTGATTATTAATGACGTTGACGTGATTCCATTGTCTGAAAGCGAAAGTACCGCTTTTCGACTTCACACACTTGGGTATGTATTCCAAAACTACGCCTTGGTACCCGATCTTTCAGCTGAAGAAAATGTGATGTTACCCCTACTGATGCGAGGTAATGACTGGGGCGAGGCAAAAAAATTAGCCAGAGCCGCTATTGATGGCGTGGGTATGGAGGGTAAATACACCAACCTCCCAGCTGAGTTATCTGGTGGAGAGCAGCAACGAATTTCGATAGCTAGGGCAGTGGCTGGTAAACCAAAAATTCTGTTTGCCGATGAACCAACTGCGAACCTCGACACGGTATCTGGCACCCAGGTCATTGACCTGATCACTGACCTCAATCGCAATGACGGTCAAACTGTCGTCATGGTAACCCACGAGCGTGAGTACGCCATGGGCTGCGACCGCATCATCCATATGGAGGATGGTCTAGTGACCGATATTGAACAGTTGCGATAACGAGCAAACTACAATGAAAAGCCCTACCTTCAGGTAGGGCTTTTTTAAATTCTGAATCACCTCTACTTCTCTACTACTTTTGTACCAGCAACTGCTTTACTAGGGTCGGCTGCTTCTCGTTTCTCACCATACATTTCTTCGTACGCATCTTTGATCTCTACTCCTTCTTGTTTCAAGAGGGCTTCATACTCTTCTCGTTCCATCGTCTCTACTTCTACCAATCGTTTTGAAATCGCTTCCAGGGCTGGGCGGTATTTGGTCAATAATTCTCTTGCGGTTGCCTTCCCTTCTTCGATGATCTTGGCCACCTCTTCGTCGATTGCTTTCGATACGCCGGCACCATACCCTCGGTTTTCACTGACGTCACCACCGATCATTCGACCACCTGTTCCTTCCAGGGCGACTGGTCCAAGCACATCGCTCATACCATATTTTGTCACCATATCTCGAGCCAAATTTGCAACTACTTGCAAATCGTTTGATGGACCAGTCGACAGGTCATTAAAGATCATTAGTTCGGTTACATATCCACCGAGCGTCATCGCGATATCATCCTTAAATTCTTTTTTAGTGTGCATCCGTCGATCTTGGTCAGGCAGTTTGATCGTATACCCGGCTGCTCGTCCACGAGAAATAATCGAGATTTTCTGCACTGGGTCAGCGTACGGAAGTGCAGATGCCACAAGAGCATGCCCGACTTCGTGATACGCTGTCACAGTTTTTTCGTACTTCGACATAACATGACTTTTCCGTTCTGGTCCAAGCATGACTTTTTCGATCGACCGAATCACGTCAAACTGACCAATCTTCTTTCGCTCTTCTCGAGCAGCCAGAATTGCTGCTTCGTTCATGAGTGATGATAAATCAGCTCCAGAAAATCCTGGTGTCCGCTGTGCAACAATTTCGAGGTTCACGTCTTCTTGTAGTGGCTTCTTGCGAGCGTGTACCTTCAGGATTGCTTCACGGTCAGACCGATCTGGTAGATCGATGGTGACCCGACGATCAAATCGTCCTGGTCGCAATAGGGCTGGATCAAGCACATCAGGCCTATTGGTCGCTGCCATAATAATGACCTTGGCGTTTGGTTCAAAACCATCCATCTCTACCAAGATCTGGTTCAAGGTCTGTTCTCGTTCATCATTACCACCACCAGTACCACTACCACGCGCTCGCCCCACGGCGTCGATCTCATCAATAAAGATAATCGCCGGCGCACTTTTCTTAGCCATATTAAATAAGTCTCGCACTCGTGAGGCACCTACCCCAACAAACATCTCAACAAACTCCGATCCAGAAATCGTAAAAAATGGCACTCCCGCTTCTCCGGCCACCGCCCGGGCAAGTAGTGTCTTACCAGTACCAGGTGAACCCATCATCATGACTCCCTTAGGAATTTCGGCTCCAATATCAAGGAACTTTTTTGGATTCTTCAAGAAGTCGACGATTTCTTCTAACTCTTGCTTGGCTTCTTTCGCTCCGGCTACGTCTTTGAACGTTACCTTTTGCGATCCGTCTTCAGGATCAATCATCCGAGCTTTGCTATTACCAAAACTCAGCGCCTGCATTCCAGCCCCCTTGGCTGATCGCATCAAGAACCAAATAATAATCCCTAAAAAGAGCAGCGGAAAAAGAAACGGTGCCAATACACCTAACCAGTAGTTAAATCCAGTTTCACGCTGTACATCGATATTGATACCAGCCAGTTCTTCACCGGTAACACCAAGGTTGGTGAGTGAGTCTGTCACCGAAGCGTCCACTTCTCGTTTTGCTTCACCTGGATTTCGACCCTCTTCAAAGTACGACACTTCAAGTGTGCCACCACGCACGATAATTTCAGACACTTCGCCAGCTTTTACCTGCTGCACCACATCAGTAATGGTGAGCTCCTCTGGGTCGGTTTGCGTTTCACTAAAATACGAAAATACTGCCAACACAAAAATTAACAGAACCACAGTAGACAGCATGTTATTCCAGAAATTTCCTGGACCAAATGGCATATTTTTACCGACACTCTTCAAATTAACCTTGTGTCCTTTAGGAATTTTAGTTTTTGGTTCTTTACTATCTTTTGGTGTATCAGTTTTCTCTTCTGGACGTTTCTGTCCATCTGAGTTAGGTGCTTCTGTCGAAACATCCTTTTCTTGCTTATCTGATTGGTGTTTTGTCATGTGCGCTATTATACAGAAAAACCGCTCTGAAGCCAGGGTTTCGACGGCCTCCAGCATGGCATCTAGCACCAATCTACGGTACTATTCCCCTACTAACCTATGGCTGACTACATCAAAAACCGCAAAGCAAAATTTGACTTCGAATGGATCGATACCTTCGAGGCTGGAGCAGTGCTCGCCGGGTATGAAGTGAAGTCAGTCCGGACCGGGAAAGGCAAGCTCGAAGGTGCCTATATAATGATCACCGCCGGCGAAGCCTGGCTACTGGGTGCCAGCATTGCTCCGTTTCAGGTAGCCAATACACCAAAAAACTACAATAGAGAGCGGCCGCGTAAGCTCCTTTTATCCAAAAAGCAGCTTGCGCGCCTCGAAGTCGAAACCAAAGCCAACAGATTGACAATAGTGCCTATTTCGTGGTATGGTTCTGGTAGGACAATTAAGTTGAAGATTGCGTTGGCGCGTGGTAAAAAGAAGACAGATAAGCGACAAGTAATCAAAGACCGCGACAACAAACGCGATATCGACAGAACCTTGAAAAGTCAATAATTTGGATACAAAACGGTGAGTATGGTGCTCACCTAAAAACCTTTATAGCGAGGGAAACATGTCCTTTTACGACACAGATCTGCAAGACGCGCCGGAGATTTCTCCGTATGATTTCGCCAATATCATCGACTCGCTGTTCGATGACGCAGGAGTTGCAGTACTACTCGGAAACAAACCGATAGTCTCTCCCAGTTTGCCTGGTACAGGTGCGCGGAGAGATATACTCAGGGATGAAATTGATAAATACGAGTTCTCTGTCAGTACTACAGAGATGCTGAGCTTGATCGCTGAAGACGATCAAGCGATCGAGATATTGGAGAAAGAGCTGCACTTGCTGAGCTAAACTCAGTTCCTGTCGAACGACACTCTTCAATGTCGTTCGACTCACCGTTTTGTATCCAAAGTTATCCGTACACTGTCCCCTGAAACAATTGCAGTTTCATATACTTTTTCACCCTAATTGAAATTATTTCAGGGGATGCTAGGCATCGACGGTTAGTCGTGTCGGATGTGTGCCGTGTCGAAACTGGTAATCAATTCGTTAAAAGATTCCATTCTGTATTTGCAAAAAAAGCAATGCCAAGTCCATTTGCTAACGCATTTGGTCTCACTCCCGCATACGCTGTAGCTTAATCGCCAAGCCCGCCGGAGTGATGCTCACTAGACAAACGTCTCATACGTCTAGCTGGGTAGAATAAACACGAGACTGTGAGTCACCATGCGTTGTGGTGGTGACCCAAGATTTCACACAACTCGAGACAATTGTGTTTTGTTTGTTCTCAAGCAATTGCCTTTAAATCAAAAGAACGAACTACGCACGGTAGATACACATTCACACCCTAATTCGGACGCGGGTTCAACTCCCGCCATCTCCACCAAACATAGAAATATATAGAAGATTAAAAAATATCCTTTATGGGTATTTTTTGTAAACTCATTAACCAAATGTGTCCATATTTTCCACTGCTTTAAAAAAAACAACCCACACAAGCGGACCTGTGCGGGTTGCTTGTGTGGGTTGATATTACCCTTTAATGTACTGATCCCATCACCAACGAGCTGGAAACGCCTCGTCGTCGTAGTGCTTAGTTATCGCATCGTACTGATGTGCAATAAACTTTTCACTTACCAGACCACCCCATGCATCTATCCCAACGTTAATGATCGGCTGTCCATTTGGCATACGTTGGCTACGCCAGATACCGTGAACATGACCGCAAAGAGCTGGCAAACTTTGATTGAAACAATCGCTAGGTTTATGTGACAAAAACCAGTCGCGACCTGCGATTGGCAGGCTCCAAGATTCAGCAACCATAGTGAAGCCGGCTGTTTGCACTTTCTCCTGCACCGCCAACTTATTATGTTGCAGCTCTTTGTCGCCAAGAACAAGTAGCTTAGCTTTACACATCGGCAATGCTTCAAGCACCCAGAAATCCTTAAGTTCGAGAATCATGTCTCCCAAGCAAATCAAACGGTCATCAGGGGTTAGGACCGCGTGACAATGTTGGATCCACTCCTCAACCATAAGTTCAGTTGGGCGTGGACGCAGGAATGAATGGGTATTTGGTAATTGATCTTCACCAACGTGCCAATCAGAGGTGAAATAGTCCATCTCTACCCTCCTTATTTGAATGAATCAGCAACATGTTTGCACATTGCTTCGAGATGATGCCACGGCTTGATATCAGCTGTGTCGTGTACCCAATGATCTTCAGACTTTACCTTCCAAGCAGTTTCAGGATAACCCCAGACTAAACGCTTCTTGTAGCGTTCTGGGTCAGCGTATGCCATCCCAGCCAAGAAACCAAGTTCTGTATTGGTCACCCGACCAGGCAATTGTGTTTGGTGACGCGGTATCCAGAAAACGACTTTTTTGACTTGGAGCAAAAGACGCTTTCGTTCCCAACTAACGATTTCAGTTGGAAAAGTTTCTTTAAAGCTCCAGTCGTTTTCCCGTGGCTCGGGGACAACGATCACTCCTGTGAATCTATACAAACGCAGCAATTCGACAGCTCTCGGCCTCCATTTGAATTCCAATACATCTTCACGTGACGATGGACCAGCTAGAAACACCGAAGACATATCATCTGGTACATCTTGTAGTTCTTGGTAGTGATAGACAAGCGGATCATCCCACATTGCGCAGGTAAGATCCAGCATAGTTTGTGTCTGTGTACGGTTTGCCATTTTGGCCTCCTTAGTTTTGTACAAGTAATCTATCTTTACAATACAATATTAAATTGGTATGTCAACTACATTTCTTGAATCCCCACCCCAAACGCACAACCCCGTGCCAGAATAGTTTTGTTAGAAACCAATTCAATAACACGGGGATATGCATCACCATCTTAAACAATCAGACCGAGCTTGTATAGCAGCGTTGTTGCGAAGCAGCTATTCATACAGTGCGATAGCACGAATACTGGAAGTTCACCCAAGTACAGTGAGTCGCGAAGTGAGAAGAAACAGCAGTGGAATCTATAAAGTGCATCAGGCGACTCGGTATGCGAGTAATAGACGAGCGAACGCTCGGGCGGAGTATCGAATCATTGATACCAACCCAGAGTTAATAGAAACCATCACCTCCAGCCTTAAACAAGATTGGTCACCCGACCAGATTGTGGAGCGGTGTGAGGTGTCGTCGGTGAGTTCAATCTATCGGTACTTGGACAGACAGCCACACCTCAAGCGGTATCTCAGACGTGGCGGCAGACGCCGAAGAAAGTACGGTACCAAGCGTATACCGAGTCGCTATCAAGCCAACAAACGCTCGATACATGAGCGTCCTGTGGTACACAGTATTGGTCATTGGGAAGGTGATACCGTACTTGGAGCTGAACGGAAGCTGCGAATCGTGACGTACGTGGATAAAGTGAGTGGCTATTTGATTGCAGCGAAGACTTCCGGTGGGGCTGATGCAATCCACGCACAAGCTAAAAAGCAGTTCAAACACCTGCCGTGCACCTCCATCACGTTTGATAACGGAACCGAGTTTGCTTTGCATCAACTGATTGAACGAGACTGCAATACCAAGGTGTATTTCGCTGATCCAGGTGCGCCGCACCAACGTGGTGCTAACGAAAACTGCAATGGGCTTTTGCGGCAGTATTTCCCGAAAGGGTCATCGTTTGCTACGATATCAAATAACGACGTGCAGCGGGTGGTTACTAAGCTAAATAATCGTCCACGCAAACGTCTCAACTATTTAACACCACGGGAGTTTCTTGAAAAAGAGGGTGTGCGATTGAGGTGATTATTTACTTTTACTGGTAAATTACGTAAAAAGGCCACTCGATTGAGTAGCCTTTTGGGTCATTTGTATTTATCAAGACCCAGTTTCTTTTGCATGGCGACGTTGTCGTAGTCGATTTTCCACCGACGCAACGCCAAATCAGCAGGCTCGGTTCCATCAACGAAACCGAAAGGCAGATATCCGCCACGGGTCTCTTCTTTCAGCAAAGCCTTGTCGCCCACCACAGCTTCGACCGCATCGATACCCATCAGCTTTGTTCCTTTGGGCAAAGCAGCGAATTGGTCAGGTGTGATCAGGTGAATTACCTCTGGGCGGGCGGTAACTGGTTGTGTGGTCATCGGACAGTCTCCTTGTAAAACTATTTCGTTGATTCTATCTCTTTATATAATACATTAAAATACACAAATGTCAATCTTCTTCATCACCACAAATCAACAATCCTGAGGAAATTGGGATACTCTTTATCAATCAAACAGGTTCTAACTTGGAGTAAAGATCTCCACAATTACAAAAATCAGCCCACGCTTTACGTAGGCGATTTTTGTTTGTGGAGATGGAGCAAGCCTACTGCTTGGCTTGCGTCGGGAGTTGAAGGCCGCAGCGATGTGAGTCTGCGAACGATGCGAGGCGGGGTCGAGAACACTTAGTAGATTGGGAGTCGCAGACGAACCGATATACTTAGTGATTCGTGACCAACTCCCGCCATCTCCACCAACATAGAAATATATAGAAGGATAGAAAACTATCTCTAACGAATAGTTTTCTTAGTTTGCTATACTGAAGATATGCAAATTGACTTACTGAGTTCAGTCGAAAGTTTCCTGGAAACTTTAAC
>Ga0306899_1000642_pt1 | contig 16407 bp, 9 predicted proteins | sample AntRauMFilla3764_FD_190407 | JGI IMG/M metagenome (GOLD analysis project Ga0306899, IMG submission 190407) | Saline lake microbial communities from Rauer Islands, Antarctica - Metagenome Filla 3 #764 (v2) (version 2) | ecosystem: Environmental > Aquatic > Non-marine Saline and Alkaline > Saline ... | reverse complement strand
GCCTTACGGACCGATGCTACAACTTACCCTCCGGTTCAGATTCTGCCCTTCCGTCATCGGCCTTACGGACCGATGCTACACCCTCGATCATCGGCCTTACGGACCGATGCTACAACTTCCTTCCGGTTCAGATTATTTTGCCCTTCGATCATCGGCCTTACGGACCGATGCTACGACTTATCCCTTCGGTTCAGATTAGAGGAAACCCATGTTTTGGTGCGCTGTAATCTTCGTAAATTGAATAGGTGTCCTGTCTCCGACTTACTGGACATCCGCGAGCGGAGTCCCTACTATGAATAGCGCGACTTATTTTGTTCACCAGATCACCAAAATATGACTCACGCCAGTGCCGTGGGTAAACGCCCCCTTTAGATAATCATCCCGGCCGCCACCGTCTCATTGGTTTGTTCGTCGATGAGGACGAAGCTGCCGGTGATCCGATTGGTCTTGTAGCTGTCGGCGACTATGGGTGCGGAGGTGCGGAGCGAGATGCGGCCGATGTCGTTGAGCGTGAAGACGAGATCGTCCTCGATCTTGTGCAGGGTGTTGATGTTCACCTTGTATTTCACCTCGGTGACGAGGGCTTTGACCTCGTTGGTGGTGTGGCGCAGCACATACTTACCGCGACCGGCCAGTTGCTTTTCAGCGGAGAACCAGCAGATCATGGCCTCGACATCCTGACGGGGCGTGGGCGGGTTGTTCGGCTTGACGATCATATCGCCACGCGAAATGTCGATCTCATCCTCTAGCGTAACCGCCACCGACATGGGCGCGAAGGCCTCCTCCAGCTCACCGTCCATGGTGTGGATGGCCTTGATCTTGGATGAAAAACCGGAGGGTAAAAGCTGCACCTCATCTCCTGGCTTAAAGACGCCGCCGGCGATCCGACCGGCAAAACCACGAAAGTCGTGCCACTTGTCGGAGTGCGGACGGATCACCCACTGCACCGGCATACGGGCGTCGACGTGGTTGGCATCGGCCCCGATGTAAACGGTCTCCAGATGGTAAAGCAGCGTCGGGCCTTGATACCAGGGCATGTGGGCCGACTTATCGACGATGTTATCGCCGAGCAGCGCGGAGGCTGGGATGAAGGTCACTTCGACGATGTTATCGAGGCGTGACGCGAACTTCTTAAATTCCTCGACAATTTGGTTGTAGGTCTCCTGCGACCAGTCCACTAGGTCCATCTTATTGACGCAGACCACGATGTGCTGAATGCGAAGCAAGTTGGCAATGAAGGCGTGGCGGCAGGTCTGCTCGATCACTCCCTTGCGCGCATCAATCAGCAAGATGGCCAGATTCGCAGTGGAGGCACCGGTCACCATGTTGCGGGTGTATTGGATGTGGCCCGGCGTATCGGCGATAATGAACTTACGCTGGGGCGTGGCGAAGTAGCGGTAGGCCACGTCGATGGTAATGCCCTGCTCGCGCTCGGCACGGAGGCCGTCGGTGAGGAGGGCAAGGTTGACGTTTTCGTCGCCGCGGGACTTGGAACTCTTTTCCATGGCTTCGAGTTGGTCCTCGAAGATGGCCTTGGAATCATAAAGGAGTCGCCCGATGAGTGTGCTCTTACCGTCGTCCACGGAACCGGCGGTGGTGAACCGCAGGAGATCCATGTTGAGGTAACCGGCTGCTGAATTTTCTTCGCTCATGTTATTTAAAGTTTTTTGGTTTTCGGTTTATCAGTTTTCGGTTTCAACTAGTCATTAACGGATGACTGGTGAACTGATAACTGGTGAACTAATATTTTAAGACTCCGCCTAAAAATACCCTTCTTTTTTGCGGTCTTCCATGGCGGTTTCGGAGCGTTTGTCGTCGGCACGAGTGCCGCGCTCGGTCTGGCGGGCGGCGGCGACTTCAGTGATAATGTCGTCGAGATTATCTGCGGAGGAAAGCGCGGCACCGGTGCAGGTGGCGTCCCCGATGGTGCGGAAACGAACGATCATGGGCTTGACGGTTTTCTTTTCCTCTGGAGTCATCTCGATAAAATCGCAGACGCCCATGATGACGCCGTTGCGGACGAAGCACTCGCGCTCGTGGGAGAAGTAGAGATTTGGCAGTTCGATCTTCTCCAGCTTGATGTATTGCCAGATGTCCATCTCGGTCCAGTTGGAGAGTGGGAAAACGCGGAAGTGCTCACCGTGCCGCTTGCGGCCATTAAAGATATTCCAGAGTTCGGGGCGCTGCTTCTTCGGATCCCATTGACCGAAGGCGTCGCGGTGGGAGAAGAATCGTTCCTTGGCACGGGCCTTTTCCTCGTCGCGTCGACCGCCGCCCAGGGCGGCGTCGTATTCACCTTCTTCGAGGCCTTCGAGGAGTGCGACGGTTTGGAGACCATTGCGGCTGGCAAAAGGGCCAGTCTCTTCGACCACTTTACCTTCATCGATCGACTTCTGCACCGAGGCCACGACCAACTGCGCGCCCAGGTCTTCAATAAAGCGGTCGCGATATTCCATCGTCTCCGGGAAGTTGTGTCCGGTATCCACGTGCATGAGCGGAAAGGGCAACTTGGAGGGCCAGAAAGCCTTTTTCGCCAGGTGCGCCATGACGATGGAGTCCTTGCCGCCGGAGAAGAGGAGGACGGGTTTCTCAAACTGAGCTGCGGTCTCGCGAAGGATGTAAATCGCTTCGGACTCGAGTTGCTGGAGGTGAGTGACGGTGTAGTCTATAGCCATTTTTAAGGGGATGCGGGATCTTAGATGCGGGATGTATTAAGTGAGTTTAAGAAGCTTTTATGAGGGGCAAAACCCGTTCGAAGAGTTGATTGAGTGACGCCTCTTCGGTTTGGTTGTTGGTCGAGACGACCCAGTCGGGTGCCCCTTCCTCCGGTGCTTCAAAAGAGGAGTCCTTGCCGGTAAAATCCTTCACGCCACCGGCAGCGGCCTTGGCGTAGAGTCCTTTCACGTCACGCTCGGCGCAGGTCTCGAAAGAGGCCTCAATGTAAACGGGCGTGCAGTCGTCGGTGCCCACGATTTCATGGGCTTGAGCGCGAAGTTCACGTTTCGGGGTAATGAAGGAGGTGATCACAACGATGCCGGAATCGAGAAATAGCCGGGCCACCTCTGCGATGCGGCGGATATTCTCCTGGCGATCCGCATCGGAAAACGCAAGGTCGGCGTTGAGCCCGCTTCGGATGTTATCGCCATCGAGAATCTTGGTCACGTAGCCCGCATCGGCCAGCTTGCGCTCCAGAGCATTCGCCAGCGTGCTTTTTCCTGAGCCGGAGAGACCGTAAAACCAGAAGACATGACCGCGCTGCTTGAGCTGGGCCTCCTTGGCCCCGCGATCGAGCATGCGGTGGAATTCGGTATGAATGTTTTCAGGAATCGGCATAAAAAAGAGCCGCCATCAAAGCGGCTGATGTGAATTTGTAAATACCTTTTGTGTATCATAGGTTCTTTAGTCAAGAACCTATATTTAAAATTTCGCGGTCCTAGATTATCTAAATGAAGACCCGGCCCGAAAGCTCTTGAGAACGCGCATGTAGTTGGCCCGTTCGAGTGCCTCTGGATCGGGGCAGTGCTGGTAGTTCAGGCAGCCGCGCAATTCTTCAAGTGATTTATATTCCTTTTCTTCCATCCAGTGAGTGAGTTCGCTGAGCGACTGACCGATTACTTGAGGGCTGTTCATAAGAAGACTCGAAACCATTTGAATACTGTCGGCACCTGCCATAAGCGATTTAGCCAAGTCGATACCGGTGTGGACACCGCCGCTCACGGAGAGGTCAACCGGCAGCCGCCCACTAAGAAGAGCCAGCCAGCGGAGACGGAGGCGAAGTTCCGACGAGTGCGAAAGCTCCAGCATGGGCTGGACATCCAGCTCATCCGTATCGATATCGGGCTGATAAAAACGGTTAAAAAGCACCAGCCCATCGGCCCCCGCATCGGTCAATCGCTTGGCAAAATGGGGCAATGCCGTAAAAAATGGAGATAATTTCACCGCGAGCGGGATCCCTAGGCGCTCCTTGACCTTGGCAACAATCCCCACGCAGCGATCCTCGATCTCGGTGGCAGTGACGTCGAAATCTGTCGCCAGAAAATACAGGTTGAGTTCGAGCGCATCCGCGCCCGCCTCTTCGATCAGGGAGGCATAATTGACCCACTCACCTTCGCGTGTCCCATTCAGGGAGCCGATAATGGGGACGGAAACGGTTTTTTTGACACGTTGGAGCTGATCGAGGTAATTTTCGAGCCCGCGCTCCAGTAAATCCACCTCCGGGAAGTAAGAAGCCGCTTCTGAGAAGGAGTTTTCATAGGCCCCGATATGTGCTTCCGAGCCGATGAGATTGCGGGTAATTTGCTCTTCAAAGAGCGAATACATGGTGATCGCAGCGATACCGCCGTCTTCGAGCTCCCGCACCTTATCGAGGTCGTCGGGAAGCGGCGAGGCGCCCGCGATGAGCGGGTGTTTGAGCGTAAGTCCGAGATATTTTGTGGTCAGATCCATAACAGGTAGGGCAAGGGGTTATTTATTCTCCTTCGGTTTGCTCTCGAAGGGTTGGGCGAGACGTTCGTAGAGCTCGTAGCGTTCGTCGGTAAAACTTTGAGCCAATCGACCGAGTTCTTTGGCACGATCCGGGTCTTTCATCTTCAGCATCCGGAAGCGTGCCTCATTATCGGTATAGACATAGAGTGGCTGCTTGGGTTTACGCGAATCGAGTTTAAGTGGATTTTCGCCCGATTCGTGCTTTGCCGGATCATAACGATAGAGCGTCCACGCACCTGTATCAACGGCCAACTTTTGCTGCTCCATGCCGGAAGCGAGGTTATAGCCGTGGGCGATACAATGACTGTAAGCAATAATCAGTGATGGGCCGGGGTGGCGCATCGCCTCGTAGATCGCGTTGACCGTCTGCGTGTCCTTCGCCCCCATAGCCACGCGGGCGACGTAAACATTGCCGTAATTCATGGCGATCAGGCCGAGGTCTTTTTTGCCAGTCTGCTTACCGGAAGACGCAAACTTGGCGATCGCTCCGATCGGGGTGGCCTTGCTGGCCTGCCCCCCGGTGTTGGAATAGACCTCGGTATCGAGAACGAGGATATTGACGTTACGCCCCGAGGCCAGGACATGGTCCACACCACCAAAGCCAATGTCGTAGGCCCAGCCGTCGCCGCCGACGATCCAGACGGATTTCTCGACGAGGTAGTCAACGACATCGAGGAGGCGCTTGGACTCAGGCGTATCCATCTGGCTGAGTGCGGACTTAAGTTGCACCACCCGCTCGCGCTGAGCAGCGATACCGGCTTCGTCGGACTGCTCAGCATTGAGCAAAGCATCGACCAGCGTGGCGTCGAGCTTGGCGTCGAGCTTGTCGCCGAGTCGGACCAGCATCCCCTTCGCGATTCCCATCTGGTGATCCACTGCGACGCGCATGCCCAACCCAAACTCGGCATTGTCCTCGAAGAGCGAGTTCGCCCAGGCCGGACCACGACCGTCTGAGTTGCAGGTGTAAGGCGTGGTCGGGAGATTCCCCCCGTAGATCGAGGAACAACCAGTGGCATTCGCCATGAGCAGGCGGTCGCCGCAGACTTGAGTCAGCATCTTGATGTAGGGCGTCTCCCCACAACCGGCACAGGCGCCGGAGTATTCAAAGAGTGCTTCTTTGAACTGGGTAAATTTGACATCGTCCTTCAGCGTCGAACGGTCCGGTTTCGGCAATTTGAGGAAGAAATCGTAGCTGGCCCGCTCCTCTTCCAGGATCGGCTCCTGCATACGCATATTGATGGCCTTTTCACGCGGATTCGACTTGTTCTTGGCCGGGCAAACCGCGACGCAGAGCGAGCAACCGGTGCAATCTTCCGGCGCGACTTGGATGGTAAACTTTTTGTTCGGATAGTCTTTTGCCCGGAAATCCACGGAACGGAAGCAATCCGGCGCATCCGCCAACTCCTCCGGATCGTAAAAATTGGAGCGGATCGCAGCATGCGGGCAGGCCTGCACGCACTTGTTGCACTGTATGCAGACATCCGGATCCCAGATGGGAATCTCCTGAGCGATGTTACGCTTCTCCCATTTGCTTGTGCCCACATCCCAGACGCCGTCGGGGCGGAAGGCACTCACCGGTAGGCTGTCGCCTTTATTCTGCAGCATGACCGAAGTCACACGCTGCACATAATCGGGGGCTTCGGAAGAAACCACGGGCGGCATCTTAAACTCAGCCGTCACCGCTCCGGGGACGGTGACCTGCTGCAGGGCGGCCAGTGTCTGATCGACCGCTTCGAAATTCTTCTGCACGATCTCCGGCCCTTTTTTGCCGTAGGTCTTCTCGATCGCCTCCTTGATCTTGGCGATGGCCTCTTCCTTTGGCAGCACTCCGGAAATGGCAAAGAAACAGGTCTGCATAATCGTATTGATTCGGCCACCCATGCCTGCTTCGCGAGCCACAGAATAAGCGTCGACCACATAAAAGCGGAGCTGCTTCTCAATCATGGTCGTCTGCACTTCTTCCGGCAGGTGATCCCAGACCTGATCCGCCGGGTAGATCGAATTGAGCAGGAAAACAGCTCCCGGTGCTGCAAATTCGAGGACATCATATTGCTCAAGAAACTGCGCCTGGTGACAACCGATGAAGCCGGCATTTTTGATCAGATAGGGCGCCCTTATCTTCCCCGGCCCAAAGCGTAGGTGCGAAATCGTTACGGCACCGGACTTCTTCGAATCGTAAACAAAATAGCCCTGCGCGTAGTTGTCCGTTCCCTCACCGATGATCTTGACGCTATTCTTATTGGCACCGACGGTGCCGTCGGAACCGAGCCCATAAAAGACGGCGCGAATCACTTGATCCGCCTCGATATCGAAATCCGCCTCAACGGGCAGCGACAAACCGCTCACATCGTCAACGATGCCGACCGTAAAACGACGCTTCGGCGACGAGGCATTTAACTCGTCATAGACCGCCTTCGCCATAGCCGGCGTAAAGTCCTTGGAGCCGAGACCGTAACGACCACCAATCACAGTGGGGCAGAACGAATCCGACAAGAGGCCGCTTTGACGGGCTTCCTCAATACTCGCCATGACCTCCACAAAAAGTGGCTCACCAAGGGCACCCGGTTCCTTGCAACGGTCAAGCACGGCAATCCGGCGGACAGACTTCGGGAGCGCGGCCACCAAACGTTTCAGGTCGAGCGGACGATAGAGCCGAATTTTGAGCACACCCGTTTTGCGGCCCTGGGCATTCAAGTAGGTGGCCGTCTCTGCCGCCGTCTCTGCACCGGAGCCCATCATAATAAGCAGGTCTTCGGCGTCCTCTGGACCTTCGTATTCATATAGTGAATACTTTCGTCCCGTTAGCTCAGCGAATTTAGCCATCTCCTCCTCGACCGTTTCGGCCACCACATCGTAGAAAGGATTCGCCGCTTCGCGGGCCTGGAAGAAGACATCGGGATTTTGGGCCGTGCCACGTATCGTCGGACGGTCCGGCGTGAGACTATTGGCGCGAAAGCTCGCAATCGCTTTCGGATCGATCATCGCATCGAGCACATCGTTCGGCAGGGTCTGAATTTTATTGATCTCATGCGAGGTGCGGAAGCCGTCAAAGAAATGCAAAAAGGGCACACGACATTTCAAAGTAGCGGCGTGCGAGATCAGGGCCAAATCCTGCGCCTCCTGCACCGTATTCGAGGCCAGCATAGCAAAGCCGGTCTGGCGGCAGGCCATGACGTCGGAATGGTCCCCGAAAATTGAAAGCGCATGCGTCGCCAGTGAGCGGGCACTCACGTGCATGCAGAACGGCGTCAACTCGCCCGCAATTTTATACATATTCGGAATCATCAGGAGCAGCCCCTGCGATGCCGTGAAAGTCGTGCTCAGGGCCCCCGCTTGCAAGGACCCGTGCAAAGCCCCGGCCACGCCACCCTCAGATTGTAACTGCACCACCTCCGGCACATCCGACCAAATATTTTCCTTCCCGGCCGATGCCCATTCATCGCAAACCTCCGCCATCCCCGAGGAAGGGGTAATGGGGTAAATCGCAATGACTTCAGAGACGCGGTAGGCAACCGATGCAACCGCCTCGTTCGCATCCAGCATACTTGTGTTAATGGAACTAATATTTTGTTTCACGATAAGTTTTACTAAACTCAAACATGAGAACGTCAAGATTTGCTAATACAATAAGGCCAAGCATAAGCGAAACTCATTACATCAATTAGCACCCGCCAGATAGCTCGGGATAAAAAGACTGAATCCAAGGACCACTTGACTAAATAGAGATGTGTTTACATCTTTGCCCAATGAGTCATACAATCTTCATACGTTTACCAGAGGACACCAATCAACGCTTGGAAGAACGTGCACGTAATACCGGTCGAAGCACCCTTATTAACAGTAGAAGCCGTGCTGGCAGAGGCCGCATTTCATGTCGGCTCTGTTGAGGTAGTCATGGGGCTCATCTCCGCAGGACTTGTCCAACTCGATTTTACACTCCATGAGAATCTGCAAAGAGTGGAAACGCTGGCCAAACGCTATGCGGATCGCTCGCCCGATATGGCTGACTTATGTTTAATCTGCCTAAGCGAAAAACATCCAAAGCGCCCCATCGTCACCCTTGATAGCGATTTCTTGATTTATCGCCGCCATCAACGCGAGCGTATCGCTGTAGTCATGCCGTAGCGGCAAAATGCTTCGTTCCGATTGATGTCAACCATCCAAAGCTCACCTGCGTGCCCTGCCCTCCTCATTGACGGCAGCAGCGCATGCTTTTTTTGCGGCGTTTTAGGGAACGATGGGAATTGGCTGGCATTTGAAAAAGCGCCTGAACCCGCACTGGAGAGCCTCTTTAAAACCGTTGATCATGTTCTTAATGAAGCCGGCATCGAACTCGATGCCATTCAATCCTACATCTACTGCGAAGGCCCCGGCTCGATGCTCGGCCTGCGGCTCTGCGCCATGGCGATCGAGACCTGGCGGCGACTCCAGCCGACTCCGGGGGCAACCTATGCTTACAACAGCCTCCAACTCGCAGCGGCCAGCCTGCTCAAGGAATCAACGCACACAGAAGATGCCCTCCTCATCTCCGACTGGAAAAAGGACACCTGGAACGGCCTCATCATCAGCTCGGGTGCCCTACCAGCGGTCGCCCCCATCCACTCGGATGAGCTCGGCGATTGGCAGGGCCCACTCTACCACCTGCCCGCCAGAAAAGGCTGGCAACAGCCCCCTACGAATGCGGTCCAGCTGAGCTATCATCCAGAGAACCTGCCCGCGCTGCGGACCACCCCCGGGCTCATCCAAGCCACCGACGGCGTCGCGCTCTACCAAAGCGGCCTGAACACCTTCCAGAAATGGACGCCGGACCGGCACCGTGCCGCTCCAGCGGAACCCGGAGGCGGGCATGCCAGCCGGTCCGCATCATGAAACCGCCCCACCGCTGCTGGGCCGAGATCGACTTGGCCGCCTTTGAGCGCAACCTAAAGCGCATCCAAAGTGCGCTGCCCCCCTACATGCGTTACGTGGCGGTGGTCAAGGCCGATGCCTACGGTCATGGGATGCCGCAAATGGTGCGCCGCCTCATGCAAAGCGGCGTCGATTACTTTGCGGTGGCCAACATCACCGAAGCGGCCGAGATCCGTCACATGGGTGCCGGCTGGCCCATCCTCCTGCTCAGCCCTCTCCTCCCGGGCGAGGAAAAGCAAGTGCTCACTCATGACTTAATCGCGACTGTCAGCACCCCCGAAGAGTGTAAGCGACTCGATCAACTCGGCCGCCAGCACGATCAGAAAGTCCGCATTCACCTGAAGATCGATACCGGGATGGGCCGTCTCGGCATCTGGCACGAACAGGCCGGGCAACTCCTCAATTCAATTGCGGACTACGCGCACCTGCAACTGGAAGGCCTCTACACCCACTTTTCCTCCGCAGACACCGACCCCGAGTTCACCCGCCTGCAACGCCAGCGCTTTCTCGGTATCGTCGAAGTCATCGACCACCGCGAGCTGCTCATCCACGCCGACAACTCCGCTGGCATTGACAGCCTAGCCGAGGACAGCCCCTTCAACGCCGTCCGCATCGGCCTCCTACAATTCGGGATCGCCCCCTACCCCCAGTCAGCCCTCGGTGCCGCCACCGTCGAGCCCGTCTTCAGCTTTTACACGAGGATCGGCCTCGTTAAAGAACTCCCGGCCCATACCGACATCAGCTATGGCCGCAGCTACACCCTGACGCGCAACTCGCGTATCGCCATTCTCACAGCGGGCTACGGCGACGGCATTCCCCTCCAACTCAGCAACCAGGGAAGCGTGCTCCTGCACGGTCAGCGCTGCCCCATCCTCGGGCGCATCACCATGGACCAGACCATCGTCGACGTCACCGATTGCCCCCGGGCCGCCATCGGCGACGCCGCCACCCTCATTGGCAAAGACGGCCCCTGCGAAATTACCACCACCGAGTTCAGCGAGTCCGCCAGAACCATCGCCTGGGAAACCCTCTGCTCGGTCACCAAACGCGTCACCCGGATCTACACCGGTTCGCGCGATATTTAGCCAGGCCACTAACGCACAAAGCACCAAACGCGAATGGCGCTAACTTAAGCACCATTCCGATATGTCCCCTTTTGGGTCATTTACCAGAGAAATTTGAAACAGGTAATTATGAGTGCCCTCAACAGCAATCGCTTCTATGAATACCTCAGCTCCGGCGCATCATCGAACTAAGGAGGCCACGGAGCATAAATTTCCGGCTCGATTCATTTTGTCTTGAGGATGTTTAACAATATGAGAACTTGTTCACATGTTAGCAATTGAGATGTGCGCCGGTGGCGGTGGCCAAGCGATAGGACTCGAACAAGCTGGTTTCGATTGCGCGGCGGCATTGGAGATCGACAAACACGCCTGTTCCACGTTGCGCCTTAACCGTCCTGATTGGAATGTCCTGGAGCATGACATGTCTCTCTTCGACGGCCAGCCCTACACAAATATTGATCTATTTGCCGCAGGTGTGCCGTGCCCGCCGTTTTCCACCGCAGGAAAGCAATTGGGCAAAGACGATGAACGAGACCTTTTTCCTGAGGCGATCCGCATCATCGGCCAGGCAAAGCCGAAGGCCTTTATGCTGGAAAACGTGGCGGGCTTCGCCTCCGAAAAATTCCGCTTTTATCGGCAGCGTATTATCGACGACTTGTTGGATTTAGGCTACTCGGTCGATGCGAAGCTCCTCAATGCGAGTAATTTCGGCGTGCCGCAATTGCGCCCCCGCTATGCCATCGTTGGCCTACGGGAAGAATTTGCCCCCCACTTCTACTGGCCCCTGCAAACACCCTGCACCGAGACGGTCGGTTCCACCATCCGTGATTTGCTCGCCGCCAATGGGTGGCCGGGCGTCGAACAAGTGGTTCGGAAAGCAGACCGTATCGCACCAACTATCGTCGGCGGCTCTAAAAAGCATGGCGGTCCGGACCTGGGCCCCACGCGAGCCAAGCGCCAATGGGCTGAACTCGGTATCGACGGCAAAGGAATCGCCAACGAAGCCCCCCTGCCGGATACCCCACTCGATCTGATGCCCCGCCTCACCATCCGCATGGTCGCTCGCCTCCAAGGCTTCCCCGACGACTGGAATTTCGCCGGCGGCAAGACTGCCTCTTATCGGCAGATTGGCAATGCCTTCCCGCCCCCGGTCGCCCGAGCAATCGCCGCGCAAATTCGTAGTGCGCTCCAGAAGCAAAATATCGCCTATGCCTTGAATCGGGATGAGAATGGGCAGCTTTGTTTCATGGAAGCGAAAGCCTAAAAGCCCAATTAACTAACGATGGACCCACTCTTCACATCTCAACGAAAGCTGTTTCATCAGCAACTGATGGATTCGGTCTTAACGGTCGATACGGACGGCATCCCATCGATAGCCGACAAGGGCCAAAAGTTCAGCAAACTGGTCTCGACTCTGCTGCTGCCAAAATTAGGCGAATCGAGCAAGGCGGATAAGTCGTCCGGGCAACACTCAGGCCATGCCTTCGAAGGTATTTGCCTCAAATTCATTGAAGGCTGCTTCACCCGCTTGGAGCATTTGAGAAAGGGAAAATGGAATTGCTGCCATGTAACCAGCCGAAGATCCGGCATATCAGAATTCGAGCAATACCGCCATCTGCATGAACTCAAAGCGCTCGCTCTGGAGCATCCGGATCTAGCCACTGCCTTGGGCAATGAATACGCCATCGCTCCCGATATCATCATTTCGAGGGAGCCGTTCGAGGATGAGGAAATCAATCGAGTCGATCACTTGGTCGATGCGACCGTTGCGCGACAAACTCCGTTTCGGAAAGCGAACAACGACACCACGCTATTGCTAGCCAGTATTTCCTGCAAGTGGACACTCAGAAGTGATCGCGCACAGAATGCACGCTCCGAAGCGCTCAATCTTATCCGAAACCGGAAAGGCCGTTGCCCCCACATCATGGTGGTCACGGCAGAGCCCACTCCAAGCCGGATCGCGTCGCTCGCGCTTGGCACAGGCGACATCGATTGCGTTTACCATTTCGCCCTAACTGAACTCCGCGAAGCCATCATCGAAACAAACAACGACGAAGCCCTTCAGTTGCTCGACATCATGATCGATGGCAAACGCTTGCGCGACATCGCGGACCTGCCACTGGATTTGCTCGCGTAGAAAAACGGATAGAATAAAAAAAGAGCCTCTGCATTCTATTTAAACCATGAACAAACGACTCTTCACCGTAGTGACGGACCGATGCTGCGATTGAGTTGCGAACCGAGATATTTTGCTGCATTCATCAATGATCATGTCGCTTCACAACTCTCCCCCTTTTCCCTAATCTCCGTGGTTTTAAAATTTCCTGCGCGTGGAGTCTGCACCGCTGTCGCGTCGCAGCTACGATTTGTAAATATAACCGGCTGGAAATGAAAAGGGCCGCCTGCGGTGTAAAGTCTTGGCGATTCGTTATATTCTCTCACGTTAGGTTTGAGCCGATAGACCGCACAGGCCGATCAGAACGAGCTATTGTTGAGCTCGATGATTTTGCCTGCGGTGGTTTTGACCGTGATGGACTTTCCGCCGTAGAAGACCTTCAGTGATGGATCGGCATGAGGGCCAGGGAGGATGGTGGCGGCGGTGAGTTTACCACCTTTCCATGTGATATCCACGGTGAAGTCGCCACGCGCACGGAGTCCTTTCACTTGGCCATCTGGCCATTGCTTCGTTGGGAGTGCGGGGAGCAGTTTGATCTCGTTGTTGTGGCTATGGACGAGCATTTCAGCGACGGCTGCCGTGGCACCAAAGTTGCCATCTATTTGAAATGGCGGGTGGCTATTGAAGAGGTTTGGGAGGGTGGAAAGTTCGAGGATGGCATGAAGGTTTTCGTATGCCTGCTCCCCATCAGATAGGCGGGCGAAGATGCCTATGGTCCAGGCGCGACTCCAACCGGTGCCGGCACCTCCATTGGCGAGCCGGCCCTGGATGGTTTTGAGAACTGCCGAGCGCATTTTTGGATTGTCATCGAGATTGATTTGATCGCCTGGATAGGCGCCGATCACATGAGAAATGTGGCGGTGCCCGGGTTCTTTCTCTTCGAATGGAAAACGCCATTCCATGAGGCGACCATCTTCACCAATACGGGGCTGATAGACTTTGGGAATGAGGCTCTTGATTTTCTTCACATAAGGGTCTTCAGATTTGCCGAGTGCGTCGGCGGCTTCGACGTAGTCCTCAAAAACTTGAAGGATCATGAATTGGTCGAAGCTGTTGCCGGATGACAGTTCAGCAACCACGGTTTTACCTTCGGCGTTTTTGTAGAGGAATCCATTTTCAGGTGATGGTGTCGGGCGCGACATCAGGGTGCCGTCGGGGCCGGGGATGAGCCATGACTCCACAAACTCGGTGGATGCCGTGAGGATATCCCAGTTTGAGGTGAGGATTTCTTTGTCTTTGTTAAATCGATAGTAATCGAGGATGTGTAACGTGAGCCATTGGCCGCCAAACATCGATCCGCCCCAGCGGGCTTTGGTGGACATGGGCTTTGCGTAGCCCCATAAATCGGTGGCGTGAGGCATGCACCAGCCTTTCATGCCCATGCGTTTGGCCATTTCTTTACCGCGCGGCTGGTAGGTTCGGATCAAGTGGAATAGCGGCTGATGCATCTCGGAGAGGTTGGTAGTGTCGGCCAACCAGTAGTTCATCTGAAGGTTGATGTTGAGGTGGTAGTCCGAAGCCCAGGGAGCTTTTTTATGCGGATTCCAAAGGCCTTGAAGATTTGCGGGAAAACAGCCTGGGCGAGAACTCGCGATCAAGAGGTAGCGCCCAAATTGAAAATAGGTTTCAAACAGGTCGGGGTCGTCGTGAGCGCCTTGTTTGATGCGGTCCAATCGTTTTGCGGTGGTCAAAGCTCGGATGTCATCTGCGGTGGCGCCGAGATCGATGCTGACGCGACTGAAATACTGCTGATGGTCTGCGACGGCCCGTTTGATCAATGTGCTGGTGTCCACTTTTGCCACTGCATTCAGGTCTTTTAGGGCCTTATCTTGCCACCCTTTGGCGAGGGTTTTTCCGGGGCTATTGCGATCCACATTGGTCGCAGCTGAAAGAATCAGAGTGATTTCACGACTATCTCGAATGGCGGTGGAATTCTCTTTCGCTGTTACTTTACCGTCGGCGCGGGCCATCACCCGGCTGATGAATTCCGTGCCTTGCGGGCCGCTTGCTTGGCTGCGTAATACGAGATCACCGTCCTCGGATGTTGCGCCTTCGAGTTTCAGTTCGAGTGAGATCGGTGTTGTTGCGGTGACATGAATGATAATGATGTCGTCTGGCTGGCTGGCCAGCACCTGTTGGGTGATGATGGTGCCATCTTCGAGAGCGAAGCGGCTGGTGGTGATGCCAGTTTCCAGATTGAGGTCGCGATAGGTCGTTTGGATCGGAATCTCATCGCCGTAGCTGAGTTCGAGCCAGCCAACGAATTGGTAGCTATTGGGACGTTTGCCGTCTTGGATGTGTTTTTCAAAGTAGCGGTCTGCCTCGTAGTATTTCCCTTGGGCGTCGAGTTCTCGAATTTTTTCCAGATGTTGATAAGCGTCTTCACCAGTCTTCATCTCCCCGGCATTGGCCCAGATCGTTTCCTCGTTGATGAGGATTTTCTCAGTGGGAAATTGCGCTTGAGGCATGGCACCGAGCCGGCCATTGCCCACCGGGTAGGAATGGTCCCATTTCTCAGACGGCTTATCGTCCCAAATGAAGTTGGGGGTGGCTTCAGCAATCGAGAAAGCTGTGATCCCGAGAAAGAGAGAGATGATGATTTTACGCATAGGGATTTATTTTTTGGCGGCGCTAGCCGCAGGTGTTAAGGTTGAAATGTCATACCCGCAGGTCGTGAATGGCCCCACCGGCATACCATCGGTGTTATAAAGCAGGTTGCCGAGAGGCTGAGCCGTGTAGGCGTATCGAACGGCTTTGGGCCTCTCAACACCTTTAGCAGATACGATCAACCCTGAACCATCGATCTTACCGTCAGCCCAGTGCCACGTGCCGTCCTTTGCCTGAATCGCAAGCCATTGCAACTTGGCGTTTAGCTCGGGAACCGGTGGAAGGAAGGCATCCGGAAGGGAGTCCGCCTTTTTAGCGATCATCAAGCCCTTCTCGGCATCATCAGAAAACGAGATACGGACCGTATGACCCACGACTTCATGACTTTTGTAGAGCGGGCACGAACTGATCTCCTCAAATCCATACACCTTTTTCAGGACAGATCGTGCCAGACGCACGCCTGTATCGAATTTGTTCGGGGGATGTTCGCCCTGAGTGCCGACATCAATGGTAACCGCCATCCCGGTATTTTCCACAGCCAAGGTTTCGACAAAGGCTTGACGGATCTCTGCCCGCCCGTCGCCCCCTGCAGGATTCTCCAGAGTGGACCCATTGAGGCCCGGCAATTGCACGAAGTGCACAGGGAAATCGTCCTGGCCCCATGCCTTGCGCCAGCCAAGGATAAGAGACTTCAACTTAGGGTGATACGCTCGGCGATCAGCCTCATTACTTTCTCCCTGATACCAAACGGCACCCTTGATGCCATAGCCCACAATCGGCTTTACCAATTTCTCGTAGTTCTTACCCGTCGGATAAGGGGACTGATTCAACCAACTCTCGATGTTCGAGCCACCCACTGCCGTCACCATCACTCCCATGGGGACGAGCGCCTCGCGCTGCACCCGTCGAATGAAAAAGAACGCGACCCGGGAAACCTCGACCACAGTTTCCGGCGAGCAAACCAGCCATGTGCCTTTGGCCGGCGAAAAATAGCGAAGCGCAGGATAATGGGCATCCTTCACGCTGTTCGGTGGATAATTCTTAATGTGCCCTGCACGTTTCAACTTGCCCGCCATGTTCGATTGGCCCGCGCAGAGCCAAACATCCCCGACAAGAAGATTATTGATCGTCTTGATTGCCTTCTTGCCGTCTTTCTCGCAGACCACA
>Ga0306899_1000638_pt1 | contig 16463 bp, 9 predicted proteins | sample AntRauMFilla3764_FD_190407 | JGI IMG/M metagenome (GOLD analysis project Ga0306899, IMG submission 190407) | Saline lake microbial communities from Rauer Islands, Antarctica - Metagenome Filla 3 #764 (v2) (version 2) | ecosystem: Environmental > Aquatic > Non-marine Saline and Alkaline > Saline ... | reverse complement strand
TCCAATGACGTCGAAGGCTAAACGCCATGCTGGTGCTTTTAGCACCAGCGATAGAGAATCCGCTGTGAAAAAAGGATGATAAACGCTAGAATAAGTCGTTTCATTTCTTTTTTGACGAAGTGTATACGGCGTTGTCCTTATGTGCGCCCATTTGTTTTGATTACACAGCATCAGCAAATAGCCTAACACGGTTGTGATGTATCTATTCCGTTTTGGCGTCGAATTCGTTACCGTGCAGAAGGTACCACACGTTGAGTGGCGCGGTCCTGCCGCAACGTTGGGCCCGGCCGATCACCTGTTTTTCTATGTTATCGTCGAGGCGGTGAAACATGATGATGTCCGTGGTGATCTGCAGGTTCATGCCGCTCCCGTAGTCTGACGCGTTCACCAGGAGCACGTTCAGCCTCTGCCCTCTTTCCGCGTCGGTAGAGCAGCTGTACCTGTCCAGGAGACGTCTGATATGACCGATCGTCCCTTTCAGGGTGCCGCTCTCGATGCTCCGGCGGCTCAACACCTCGCGCACTTTGGTCAGGGAGGTGTCGTAGTTGGAGCACACCATCACCTTCCTTCCCTCCGCGTCAAGGTGTCGGATCAGGCCCTCGAAATTTGCAAGTTTCGAGTTCGTAGGACGAATATCGTTCTCCAGAGATCCTGTTACCGTTTCATCATTCGTGTCATTCACGACGAGAAGCTTCCCCAGGTCGAGGTGTCCCTTGCACATGGGACAGCACTTTTGGGACTTGAGCCAGACGTTGATACACCCGAAACAGTAGGCGTGGGAGCAGCACTTGGCGATGGTCTTTGACCGGAAGTCCTCGTAACAGATGGTGCACACGTCGCATCCCGTGATGCGCTCCCGGATGGATTGGACGCGGCACTCGATACGCTCCCTCTCTTTTTTCAGTGTATGTATCCGGCCTTCTAGCCGTTCTGCCGCTGGTCCTGGTCCGTTTTGGATCGTGCGCCTCATCATCATGGGCGATGACAGGGATAAAACGGAGACAGAATGCACCTCCGTCGTACTTCCCCTCGTTCGGTCAGATGGGATCGACTCTTCCTCTTCCTCTTCCTGGTTTTCCTCATTATTTTCGAAAGAAGAGGACGACGCAGCAGAAGGGCAGCGGGATTGCGGCTCTGATATGGACGCTCGTTGTAAGAACGCCCCGTCCCGCCGGCGGTCTTCCCTCGCCTGCATCTGCGCGATCATGGTCCCCAGGGCGTCGCATTTGGAGACGTATGAACGCACGAGGATGTCCACGATACTTTTCTCTGTCTGTAAACTGTCCGGGTCGACCAGGCGCATCGCGCCGCGAACGTCCTCGGCGTTCAGGCGGTCCAGGAGGCCAGCGTCCACGTTGCCTTGCAGGATGTCTATCACGTACGAGTTTTTACACTCTACGACGTGCGTCACCGGGTCAGGAAGTGCGAACGAAGCATCTACGAAAGAGTCTTTATTTTTCACCACCAAACTCGCGATATCGTCGGGGTACATCGTGGCTTTGACCTCTGCGAAAATATCGCGTATGTGGCCGGTCGAGGTGATGTGCACTCCGCCATAACGTCTCGGATCAGATGTATCGTGAATCTTGCGGGAATAGTTATCGCATATAAGATTCGTGAAGGACGCAGTAACGAACCATGTAAAACGGCAGTCTCGTATCTTGCGACACCGTGCGATCTTGATGCTGTCAGCCTCATCGTAAATCACGCGCTTCAGGCGGATGCGCCTGGCGTTGAAGGCCTGTGCCACGGCGTTGTAAAAGGTGGATGTGACGATGATGAGATCGTATTGCGCAAACCCGTCCTCTTCGATCAATGTGGTCAGATGCGCTGATTTACTCACGACGAAATGTGTCAGGTCTTCGGCGCAATACCTCCGGATGCAGTCGCTCCACTGCAGGCAGAGGTTGTGTGGCACGACCAAAAGATTCGTCTGTGAATCTCGGGTCCCGGATCGATTTACAAGGCGCGTCACGTGTACCATGTCCATGGCGTGAGATTCCATCGACGGCTTGATTTCCGGTGTGACATCCGACAAAACCAGGGACAGTATGATAAAAGATTTCCCCGACCCTACTTTGTCTCCGATTATTCCCATTTTCGTCCTCAATCGCCCGTTACGCCGCAGAGGTACACCGTCAGTCTCCATCGCCAGACAACGACTCAGCAGCGCCCTCTGGTGTTGTTTGAGGCGCATGTTGCGTAACCGAGAAGGCTGATCAAATGTATTGTCACTATTTTCGTCCAGTTCAGCTGATTCTGCGTCGTCATATACGCCTACATCGGTCTCTACAACGGGGTTCATCCTCATCCCCTCCTCTTCTTCCTCTTCCTCTTCCTCTTCCTCTTCCTCGCCCGCCACTGTCGCCACCACCCCACCCGCGGCGGTGGTGGTGGTATCATCCTGATAACCTTCGAATTCCATTTCCCGTTGTTGTGTGTGGATAGTTATTTATTATCTGTCCTCTCCCCTTGTTCAACATAATTACCGGACCGGGGTGTACGCGTTCGTTTCGTGTTACGAACTAACTATGCTGCTGCACAGCTTCTTTTAATTCAGCTGCTAAGCATTCGACCATCAGTTCCTCCTACAGACGGTGCGACGACCACGGTGATGGATGAGGTGCACTTGTATATCTCGTGAGATCCATTCATTCATCCACCGAACAAAGAGTGAGGGCGAGCACGATGCCACAAATGAAGACCTTTGACACGGATGTTCAGAGAACATTCCTGCCAGGATCTCCTGACACGGAGTCTTCAGGATCAGTCAATCCGACTTTTCTCGGTTGTTCCTTCACGTACTGAGATTCGCATGGGTCGGTAAAGAGTTTCGAAAACCGTTAGTATCTCTCCCGCATGTGGTCCCCTCGTCGCTACGGGTTTCTTTGATCGAGTAGATGCACCTGAACGGTACATTTGTTTTCTCCCACATAACGACTAGAGTGACACTAGGAATTCCAAATTCCGTATTACAAGGTGTCTGATGTTAAAAATGAAATCTGTAGTACGAGTCATCTGATTATACATCGCGGAAAAAATTTAAGCGTCCCTCCCTCTTTCCGTTAGGTCGACGATTATAATCAATCAATTAGTCACAGCGTATCGCCGAATGCCCAAGCGTTCTCTTTGCGGATCTTCTCGTCCTCTTCCTTGGTGATGTCATTCTTGATATCGAACGTCTCTCGAATTTCTTCGGGGGTCTTTCCCTTGATCATGTTAGCCACCGTCTTGCACATGAGGTCCATGAGTTCGTTGCAGTTCAAGAAGTTCGCCCCATTCAGAACGGAAAATAGACGGGGCATTTCGGGTTTTCCTGACAGGCTCTCGACGAACTGATTATCAAATGTTTGGCGATTCTCTTCAGAAGATGACGTATTGTCAATATCGGCACGCCCGTTCAAATACTCGAGGATCTTGGCGAGATCATTCGAAGAAATCATATCCACCGGAATGTTATCGACGCCTTCGCCACAATCTTCGACCAGGTCCCTCAAGGTTTGCGAATATTTAACGATCACATCCAAATCGACATCAAAAGACACGCCGTCAGGGCAGGTCAATGTCACGAACTTTTTGTCAATTTTAGAATTTACGCTAAAAGCGGTCGACGAAGCCATGATGTCGCGTGTCTCGAAGTGTTATCGAATCGTGTGCAGATTGGAGGGGTTATTGATTATTGATATATATATGAGCGTCTCTTTATTTATCTTTAAATCACGGTGAATGCGGGAATGCAGTGGCGTGACAGAACAGGGAGCTCCAATTTTTTTGCCGAGTGTATCTTCGTCCGAGGATACACAGCTTTTTACGGATATTTGGGTAATAAGTGTGATGAGAAATTAAAACGATGAATATTTCGACTGACGATGATACACACCTTACGCGCTTGTTTTCACCATTGGTCTTGCGCACGGTGGAAGACACGCACGCTTACTGTAAGGGTCGTTTCGGGTTGGGTTTGAAGGACCTGTGTGAATTGAGGGATGAACGCGACAGAAAAGACGTCGTAAGTTACGTCATAGAACGTCTCATCTTGTTTGACGATGCGGGGTACGGTTACGGCCTGGCAGAAAAGATGTTCCGTAGAGAGTATCGATTCTGCGAAGAATGGAATTGGCTGGTCGCGGACTCGGCCCTTCGACGCTCGACAGGGGGTCAGTCTTGTCGACTTACCACTTCCACTGACGATCGTCGAGAAAAAGAACAAGAAGAATACGTAATGATCGAGTCTATGCATCGGATGTACCAACGTTATTTGTGGCGATGCGCCGACGTACCCGCCGTGAGCGGTTTCTTGGACCGCGTCGAGAGAGCGAGAGGGAGGAGGGAGAGGATGGAAAGGAGCGGGAGAGGAGGTGGCGGTGGCGGTGCCTTGGAGAGGTGCATGGACCAACTGCGAACCGAACTGGAGACCAGCACGGAACGCTCGTGTGTCACCTGGCTAAAGGCCTACCTCACCCAGCGAGAGGGTGGGGAGACGCTGATAAGTGTCATGGAGGCGTTCGTGAAGCACCTCTACTACGTACCGAAGACGTCAGACTACGTCCATTATAGGAAACGCACGGCGCAAAAAGGGGGTCTCTCTCTGTCAGAGCGAGAGGTACTGGATGACATCCGCGCTACCAATGACTTCAAATACCTCGAGGGATGCAGGCTTCGTTTCCTCGAATGCGGAGGCGGAGGATTTGTTTCTCCGCCGGGGGGGAGGCGGCGCTCGACGTCGAAGAACAAGAACGTGAAATATTACGGTCCAGTTGGAACATCAGGTTACGCCAAGATGACCCGGAACATAATAGAGAGCCTGCACGCCGAGTCTGACCTCAACATCCAGTTCGAGGTGGTACAATTCCATAATTATAACGAGTCTTCCATCGACGACGCCCTGCTCTCCGCCCTTACTCGCAACGTCCTGGACGCGTACGATTTTGTCGTAATACACTCGACGCCTGAGCTATGGCCCGCCATATGTCGACGCGAGAGGAAGCTTCACCCTGGCGTGTGCGTGTACGGAATAACCGTATGGGAGACCGACGTCCTTCCCCCACGTTGGAGCGTGTTCTTGCGTTACGCGGACAGGGTTTCTGTGCCGTCCGAATTCAGCGCTCTGGCGCTCAGACGGCTCCCGGACCTGGCGGTGGACGTAGTACAGCACCCGGTGTTCCTGTATCCGTATCCGCGAGACGACGAAAATATCCTCCATCGTCATCCCCTCCGAGAAGAGCGCCATAACAGAGAGAGTGGCGGTGGCGGCAGGTACGTTTTTTACAACATTTCAGAGTGGACCAATCGAAAGGGCGTGAGCGAGTTGGTGCGCGCATTCGTAGAAGAGTTCGTGGAAGGTAAAAACGAAGACGATGTTTTACTGTACGTGAAAACTTACGGCGACGTGGGGTCGAAGGATGCGGACGCATTTGTTCGACACGTCGTAAAGGGTGACACGGAGATGTACCAGAGAGCGACAAGAATGATCGTGTTTGATTACGACAGGGTGAGTGACGCATACATCGAAGATATCCACGTGTTTGGAGACTGTTACGTGTCGATGTGCAAGTCCGAAGGGCACGGCGTGGGCGCGTGCTACGCAGCCCTGCACGGAAACCCCGTTATCATAACCGGATACGGCGGCCAGACGGACTACATGCGGGGGAGAGGCGTCGATTTCGTACGTTACGACATGGAGCCCGCCACTTTTTGCACGCCCTGGTTGGCAAAACACGCGCGTTGTCGTGCCCTCCCACACTGCGCCTTTTTCGACGGGTTTGTCCCGTCGCGGCAGAAGTGGGCTGCGCCCGACGTACTCGATTGTAGGGGAAAGATGCGGCGCGTGTTCGAAACTAGTAGACGATCACCACCGTCCCCGTCTGTTCTCAGGAACGATGATATCTACGAACCGCGCGAGTACATATTGGACCACTTCAGCTCGAGTGCATTCGTCCGCAACTTTTGTGCGTCCTTATTTCGCACGATTCGAATGGATCCGGAGAGTCGAGTGGAATCCCTGCGTCGTGCCGACGGAGAAGAAGAGAATGATCTCGCCGAAGGTGGTGCTTCTGCCCCGCAGGGAGGCATGTCACGGTTACGGTTCCATAACCTGCGCGAGAAGACCGTGCTGGTGGTGGGTGCGTGCGGGTACGGGAATGTCGGTGATGATGCATACGAGGTGATCATCAGACGTGTGTTCGAGAACGACATGAACGCTAAGTATGCGACGTCGACGGGTAGATGTCGCGTATTTATGGTGCCGGACACCTGCGTCTTGACGAACAAATTCGAGTATATTCCCTTGCGCGAAGAAGATTCCTCCTCGATACTACATCGCTACGAGGAGAAGAGACAACACGCCGAAGAGGATGGTGATGGAGGGTGTGACGTCCGCCTCCTGGATTTCGACTGCGTGATAGTGGGCGGTGGGGGGGTGTTGACGCCAGGGAGGATGGAAAGGGGCACCAGCTCGATGCGTCTATACGCCGCGCTGTGCCGGTCTAGTCGCAAGCCGTACTACGTCCTGAGTGTCGGTTTCCAGGACGTGGAAGTCAACCTCGACGCCGGTGTGTTGCCGTCCCTGGCTGACCCTTTTCGACAATTTCTAGACGGCGCGCAATACGTGAGCGTCAGATCGATCGTGGATTACCGCATCGCGGCCTCCGCCATGACACCCGACACCGTCGGACGTTTATCATACCACCCTGACATGGCGTATGCAATGGACGACTCGTGTTTTATCGACAGCGAAGAGAAGAAGACGGTAGGTCATGCTCATGTCAACACTGACGACGATGGTTCAGGGACCACAAGGAACGTCATCCTGGTCATCGTCACTGATTGGATCAACGTGCGCAGGAAGGTGGTGACGCTGGACGTGGAGACCGAAAAGCGCGAAGGGGATGAGGTCGTGTTCATGGACTGGGGCGGAATCCACACCGGGAAAACGAGCGATCATTTGCATGAAAGAGAGGTGGAGCGGGCCTTTCCCGGAGCGCGTATATTGGTCGGGAAGGAGCCCGATATCGCGTGGTTGCGAGACTCGAACGAAGGGCGTGCGCGCCAGGGGGGGATGACATTGCACGACGTGTGGCTTCTCCTCCGACGCACTCGCGTCATATTTACGGGGCGTTATCACGGGGTCGTACTGGGAAAGGCGGCCGGCGTCCCTCGCGTCGAGACGTACGGGCTCATGAACTACAAGTTCGAGGCGGACCGTCTCAGCGATCACCCTTCGGCGTGCGCGCATGACCTGGCGCGTCGCGCGCTGTCGCCCCTCCGTGTGGTGCACCGCCTCATCGTGGATGACGTGTACCTGCGATCTCCGTCGTGGAACGAATATGATCGTAACACGGCGATATGTCGCCTGAACACATCCACAGGCATAGATGTTCCGATGCTCCAGAACCTGAACAACGCGAGATTGGAGATCACCTCCGTCGAAGTATGATCAGTTACCAGATCAACGAACGGGTCGAAACTGGTTTGGTCAGAGTCGCACCTCACTGGAAACCGCCGCGTTTACTTTTTGCACGAACCTCTCGATGGAAAAACTCCGCACGTCGACGTGTCTTTTCAAGTACTCATGACATAACTCGTAAGTCGACCATCGCGACGCTTTTACACCGGCTTCCGCCATCGAATCGTAAAACCCGGGGTACTTGTGACCTAGTATTTCCTCCAACTCCGGCAGACGATTCAAGATGATGGGGGTCGCTCGTATCGCACAATCGTTGACTATATCCGTGGCGCTCGAGTTGGCGTCCACGAATTTAGCGAATACGGCGTTTTCGGACAACAATTCGTCATAATGCTCGACATCTACCACGGAAGACAGTGATCTACGAACGGATGCCAGCATGCCTGTCACGAATAAGTTCGAGATGAAACCCGGGCGACAGATCATTGGACGACAAATCATTTTTTCGACAGCTCGCGGCGAGTACGATGTCACCGTCTGCCGCACGCCGTCTGCCGCTTCGAAAAAGGCCCGTCCCGCCGCGGACCCCTCTTTTACTGGAACGTATAGCGCGTCATCGTGATTCTCGGGAGTGCGCAAGAGCGCCTTTTGCACGATAATTATGTCACCTCTTCCTGCTTCTGCACCGATTGACGGTGCGAGCCGAAGATCGTATATAGCGTAAACGTCGAGTGCCCACAAGGCCCCCGCCTGCACCAGCATCCGTGACTTGTTCAGTCTGAACTTGTCGATATCGAACGCGAGACCGTGCGGTACGTCGACGTCGGCGGGTATACCGCCCACCGAGTATACCGGAGGTAGGCGGCGCGTAGTAGGATAACGGTCGCGTAAACGTCGGCCAAGGGTTTTGCGCGTGGCGTCTGACGTTACAAATAATACTACACACGATCGCAAAGCTCGTTGGAAGTCGTCATCTTTGAGCAAGAGGTCGCAATCATGCAAATGGTGCACGAACCCACCCCACTTCCCAGCCTCTTCCGAAAAGGGGCCCGTCCGTGCCGCCCGCAGCGCGCGTTTTCCCCAGCGGAACGTGCGATCGACGTAAGGATCGAAGCGCAGGAAGGGCGCGGCCTTTGTTCGACCGTGCATCTCGGGTGACATGTAACGCAAACCGATAGTCGCGAGCTTCCATCCCACACTCGTAAAGTCATATGCATCGTCCATACTTCCGGTATCGTCCACTCCCAGATACACGGTGGAGGAGTTCAGGGGGAGGGAGAACCAAGACGACGGAGGAGGGACATCCCCCTTACTGTCACGGTGTGCTACTGTGGTTTTGTTTTCGTCGAGGATGATATCATCGATCACCGCATCCGTTTCAGATTTCAGGGACGATCCATGAGACAGGACTCCCCCGGCCAGTCTTGTGTGATGGTGGTGTCGGGTCGCCGGGACCAGGAGACTGGACGTCAGGCTGAAGAGGACGCAGGTCGCGATCTCGAGCGGCGTCGGTCCCGACTCCTCTCCTTCCTGCCGCCACGGCCACCTTGTATTTGTATCGGAGTACCAAGAGGACACATTTTCTTCAGGGGCGATAATCATCGTCATGCGCGCCAGGTTTTCCGTGATTTGCGTGTGGAGGAGACCGCGTCGAGATTCCGTATCATTTGGGACGAGGAGTTGGTAAGCACGCGGGCGAACGGGCGCGGAGAGAGCGTCTCGATCCACGGAGTGGCGTTTCGCGACCAATGACCCGAGGAACACTAGCGCTCCCCGCCGGAAGTCTTTCAAAAGAGGCGTCAGATCGTACTTCTTGCGTCTCGGAAGCGGGATCAGTGCGGCGAGCATCTTGTGTGTCGTATCATACACGCGTTTGTGTGAAATACCACTGTGCCGGTCTTCGGCGGATAAATCATCGTCTGTTCGGGAAAAAACCTGTACGTTTTCTTCGGACAGGAGGATGTCGTCTATGAGTCGGCTAGTGAATACATCGTTCATTTCGCGCACGGCGAACACGGGAACGGATTCTTGTACGGCGAATAACAGGGCGTGGTATCCCACGGTGATCACGGCCACCATGTCGCGCATCACCTCTCGGACGCGACGCACAGTGTGGACCGTGGTTACGGTGTATATGGTCGACAGAGATTCCGTACGTTTCAGGCGGTTAATGTTGTCGACGAGTGAATCAGTGACATCCACATCACCCCCCGTGTTCAATGTCATGATGCACAGCCTACATCGCAGGGCGATTGCGACGCTGTGTGCACAACGCACGAGCCATCGGACGATCGCTTCCGCAACGCTGTCCTCTCTCAGGTATTCGCGCGGGGGGGGCAGGACCAGACACAGCTGCCGGGTGCGCCACGGAAAGTGGTAGGGCCACTGGAACGTCCGGGTCCGCGGCGTCATGCCTAGGAGGATGTCCGGGATGTACGTCACGTTCGCCGCCCCCACGATGTCCGCCAAAAGCCGCTGCCCTTCTTTCGAACGCGCGATCATGTGGTCGAACAAGCGCAGGTATGACACCAGTTCGACATCGTCTTTCACGGAAGGCTGGAGATCACCGCTCCCCATCGAGCTTTCGATCCTGCGCCGCAGGTAAAAGTCGACGGAAATCCCGTAAAACGGTAAGCTTGTGCTATCAATAAGTCTTCTGAACGTGGAACGCAGGCTCTCGCCGTCTATGACGTCCGTGAAAACCATCGATACATCGGAAGGAATTGTCATAGTCTCGTCTTTTTCGTACACTTGTACGTTCTCAAAGCGTGTGCGGACTCGCATCCCCGCCCACAAATTCTTGAACGACGTTTTGAAAGCGTCATCCGCAACGTTAGATATATCATTATTACTGAGGAGAAGGATTACGATTTCATTATTCTTTTCGATCATGGCGGCGCCACTTCTTCCCTCCTGCCTCCTCCTCCCTAAGAGGTCGGACCAAGAAGCTGACATCGACTCTCACTTGTGTGTATATACACGAGCGTGCATACCTTCAACCTCCATAATTATGCGTAATTCCCCTGATATCGAAATCGATTGATCAAAAAAAGAGACTTTGCCGGCATGTATCTGTACGGAGGACGCTGTAAACTATACATGTCTCACCGCCGGGAAAATGATGAATTTACAATTACAATTTTTACGGTGGGGGCATAGACCTTCTTCGATCCGTGTGATTGTTACAAGGCTATCGTGCAATCGTCGACTTCGTTAGAAATTTTGTGCGATGACTGTAGCTCAACAGCGTCAGTGCTTTGAACGCGTGATCGAGTCAAATATATTTACATCGGATGCCGTACAACCTGGACCTCGAGCGCATCCCTGAAGCGGATTACTCCGCGTTCCACAGATCAGGGTGGCACTATGCACTGAAAGGTCTTCGCGGCCTGGCTGATCAAAGGTCTGGAAGCAAAGACGGACGACTACCTACCATCATATTCGACTCTTACGTAGATCGAACATTTCACTGGAAGATGGACGAGTTTCTGGATACGGGCGTGCTGCCATATCCGACTGATGCGAAGTGGGCGGGTGTTTTACACCACACCTTCAACACGTCCTTCGGGTCGCACAACTGCACGGAACTGTTCGAAAACAACGCGGTGTTCAGGGCATCTCTCCGACAATGCGTCGTGTTGTTTACTCTGTCGGAGACTTTAGCCATTCAAGTGCGCTCCGCCATGGCGCGACACATCCCGCCAGACTATCATCCACGTCCTCTAGTCGTCAGCGTACCTCACCCCACGGAGCCCGTACGCTCTCGAAACATGTTCACCATGCGCAAGTTCGAAAACAATCATCGTAGACGCCTCGTACAAATCGGGTCTTGGTTGCGCAACCCTTTCGCCATATATGACCTCCCATTGGACTTGCCAGGTACGCGCAAGGCGGCTTTGCGCGGAACAGACAACGACATGAACTTCCCGCCGCCGGACTTCGAAGAGGGTCTGATCCGGGGCATGGAAGAGGCCACGACGCACGAATTCTGGCGGGAAAAAGAGGAAGAGGGTGGCGTGGTGCGCGTGACGATATCGAACGCGTTAGACCGCGTCCCGGCCGATCCTCACTGCACTCCGCACGTGTTTACGCGTCACTTGTTGGCTGACATGTCAGCGAAGAGGGACAGCGTAGAGGAGATCGCGAGGCTGCGGAACTCGGACTACGACGCCCTGTTATCTCAGAACGCGGTGTTCCTGGAACTGGTGGACGCGTCGGCCGTCAACACCGTCATGGAATGCATCGTTAGAAACACACCGATATTCGTAAACAGACTGCCCGCACTGGAGGAGGTCCTCGGCACGGATTACCCCGGGTTTTACGGCCTACTGGCGAACGATGATGACCCCCCCGCCATGACGATCGTCTCGGATATAAATTCGTACAAAAACGCGCACCTCCACCTGCTCCGCTTGGCGCACAAATCCCGGTTCGATCTGGATAACTTCGTCCGTCTTATAGACGACGCAATATCAGAACACGCGGCTTAAAAAGAAGAAAGAACATCATCGGGTCATTCGCCTAAACGATGTCGTCATCATCTCAAATTCCTTCTTCTGCTTTTCGTGGAGCTTCGGCACTGGACGCCGCCCTGCGCGCGGTCTTGACGAAAGACGGGTATACAGACTGGGAGGTTCGTGACGATAGCGACGAAGAACGCCTTCCCTCCAAACTCAGCGCTTCTCAGGCGGCGCGCGTCATGTATCGCCTAGACGCCGTCTATGACGCTTCCGGGGTCGTGAACCTCGAAGCCGTCCTCGCTCGCTATGACCACATCCTGAACGACCGATCTCAACTTCGACTCCTGAAGCGCGATCCGGGCATCGAGCAGCGGACGCCGGAATGGCATGAGGCCAGACGTGCCCTCGTGACCGCCAGCGACATCGCACAGGCGTTGGGCCAGGGCAAGTTCGGGACGCAAAAGGAGTTCGTCGCCAAGAAGGTGGAGCCCGCCCCGCCGCCTCCGAGGGCGGGTGACCCTCCTTCGCACTTCCTCACCTGCCCCCCCCTGAAGTGGGGCACCATGTTCGAGGACGTCGCGACGGCGATATACGCTCGTCGCACGGGATCTCGTGTGTATGAATTCGGCCTTCTTCCCCACCCGGACCCCGCCGTGCGCATAGGCGCCTCTCCGGACGGTATCACGGACCTCGGAGTGATGTTGGAGATCAAGTGCCCGTACCGCCGTCCCATCACGGGGGAGGTCCCGATGCAGTACTACTACCAGATCCAGGGCCAGTTGGAGGTGTGTCGTCTCCGGTCGTGCGACTACCTGGAATGCGAGTTCAGCAAGTATAGGAACTCAGACGAGTTTGAGATCGATGTTTTAGACGAAACAGACGGCGTGACCCCAGAAAAAGAAGAAGAAGAATTGGACGATATCATCGATCCTCCGCTCCTTCCACGCTTCGGGGTGGGGTGCAACGGCAGGGAGAAGGGGGTCATCGCGGAATATTGCTCTGAGGACGGGCACAACGTGTATTACAAGTACGGGAGGGTGGCGCCCACGGGGACGGAGTATCGCAAGTGGATGCGGGAGCGCTTGTGCGATGCTGCAGACGGGGGGGACGCAGATCGATCGTGCTTTCAGATGTTTCATTTTTGGCGCCTGGAGCTTATCAGCATCGTCCGTGTGAACCGTGACGACTCTATGATATCCGATATGTTGAAAGACGTGCGGGACATCTGGGGCCGCGTCCTAGAGTTCCGCGAGGACGCCGACGCCTACGAGAGGTACACCAAAGAAGGAGCCAAACCCGCTCGTCTGAACGCGACTGCGGCCGCCACCACCCTCCCGTCACCGCCACCACCACCTTCCCGCGAGGCGATCACCGCCCCGTCGAATAATGTCGAATCATTAATCGACTACGCGTTCAAGGTCGAGGGCGACGAAGATGACTGATTTGTCTCGTGTATACGCATGTCATCCTCCCTCCCGTAGTATTTCGTCCGCCATCATGGTTTGCCGTTCCGAATTTGAGCAAGATGACCGCGTGCTCCTGGACGCACTGTCGGTATAGAGAGCGGACGCCGGAGTTGTGGTCACAGAGTAGGCGTCACTGTCGATCACCGTCCTCCAATAATGCTCCCGTGGAAACACCGGTAGGGATAGCAGGTCCGTCGTCGAAGTTGATACATCTCTCGTAATGGGACGGTCGTGACTAATCAGGATGGCGTCCGAAAAGTCAAAATCGTGATATGGTTTTGTCGCCACTACCCTGACGTCGCGAGTTGCGACATCGGGGGTATCATTTCGACGAAAGGCGTATCGCAGAGCGGTGAACAGGGGAATGGTGTAGCGGTCCTCCGCAGAGACGTTGTCATCGCGACTTCTATGAATCCGGACGAATTCACAAAGATTGCGAAAGTCTGAAAACGTGACGTAACCGGTGGAGCGCGCGAGGGCGTTGGTCGGCGAGGCCTCTGTCCAATCCCTCCACGTACGTTCGACGGAGGAGGAGGAACAGACACCGAGGTTATGGTTTCCAATGTATCGTATGACGGACCTGTGCAAGTCCAGCCGATCAGAGCACAATAATCGATCGATCATATCGCCTTTTTACCGTGGCGACGAACGGTTTTGTTTCTATACGTCGATATTGTATTTTATACGATCCTTATACCCCGGAAGACGACGAAGACAGTTGAGATATCGATTTATATAACGATTTGAGAGGAACCTGCATCGTATGCAGTCCAGGCGGGGAAGACAGGGTCAACAGGAACGGGCTACCCCCCCGGTCCCGTTTCCCAGGTCTGTACGTTCGCCACGTCTCGCACATGAGACGCGCCGCGCACATGATCCTTTTCTCGGCGTCTATGGTCGTTTTACCTGACGCGTATATGGTGACCGCTTTGTGGTTTTGGATCCAAATGTGCAGGCACCCCGACTGCCGAATTATGTCCGTGAGCACACGCCCCTCTTTTCCGATGATAAAACTTATGCGAGGATCCCTCGTATTTTTTGATACAGTATCGTTATCATGAACGTCTTCGTCTGGAATTATTTCGTGACCATCGAATTCCACTATCTTGAACAGCCTCGAAAATATCCTGGTGTCCTTTCCAAACACGGCTTTGACCTCCGTCGGTCGGAGCCACCTGTTGATGAAGGCCCTGACATCTAGCATGGCGTCCAACGTGAAGGCGGGGTCCTTATCGGAATTTTGCGCGTCTATTCCGCGCGCGGCGATGATCTTCGACCGCAAACTCGTTAGTTCTCGCGTACTCAAGTGGCGCGACGGATCGATATCTCGAACTCGATGCGTTGTGGCAGTCATCCCTCACCAGCCCGGTTCTGCTTGTGATATATATATACAGTCCGTCCATTTAAAATGAAACGACGAAATACCGTATGTTAACTATTTCACTCTGATTGATTCGTTTTGAAAGGAATGCGATTGTTCTTCAGGTATTTTTCGTCAGATGCGGGCACGAGACGCCCCGCACTGTCTTTTTCGATATCGTACTTCCTCACATACGGCTTCAGAGCGAAGATCACGGTAAGAGATTATAAAAATAAATCCGCAGTGCCGCCTTTTTCCCCACTGATGAGAGCACCGATTATATCATCACTGCTTCGGCATATCATCTTACTTGGCATGTCATTGAGCGACAGCCATGTCGGGTTATAATATACAATGGCTCAGTCTCTCCTCTTCAAGTACCTATCAAGCTCCTTAAAAAATCTGGGACGCACGGACCCCTCTTTGTTGCCCCATGTGGAAAGGGGTGTTGCAAAATATTCTAACTCGGTTGTAGATTTCTTGGTGACGAGGGCCAAAAAAGTAATCCAGTTACTTTTTGTTACGCGTCGCCTGTTGTTGGCGCGAGGACGCCGTTGCAGAACGGCTGGACGAACGCTTGCTACCTCGGGAAGCGGAAGAAGGCGAAGATGTTGTGCCGGTGGCCTTCCTTGAAGAGGAGGAAGAGAAGAAAGGGGCGGCGGCGTTTCGGCTGCCGCTCTTCCTGCTGCTTCCACTGCCGCTCTTACCTGACCCGCCCAACGCGGAGGGTGCGGGTTTTGGCATGGAAGACGAACCGGGGAAAACGTTCGCCGAGTTGGGAGTGGCTCGAACAGAGTTGGATCCTGTTCGAGCGTTCTTCGCGTTATTAGATCGGCTGACATTTCCGGTGCGAGCGGCTCCGTTCGACGAATTGGGTACTACTGAGCGAGCGTTAGACGTGTTCGTGTTCGTGTTGGCCGTGGCGTTGATCTGGCGCTGCACGGGATCCACTACATATTTTCCGAACGATTTTCCGGTGCTACGCAGGAAGGTGCGAACTTCATTGTCGTTGCTGATCAGGGCGTACAGTGAGATGAACATTTCGACCATGGCGACGACGGCCGCCTGGTACCGTGGCTCCAGGTTCTTGAGGACGCACCTCAAGTACGCGCCAATAGCTTTTAGGTTCTTCTCGCTTTTGATGATGGGACCGTACTTCCTGAGCACGTCATCCACGATGTTTACGGTACTTTCGGATCGCAAAATGTCGGTTGCGTTTTCCATCAAGGCCGTCGCGGTCTCGACGTCCATGTGCTGCGCATAACCCGACACCTTCTCTGCGCCCTTCTTGGCGGTCTTTGCTAGATCGGGAGCGTTCCTGAGAATGCCCTGGATCACCTCGTATTCATCGTCTGACAAGTCGTCGATGCTAGCTTTGCAGGTTTCTTTGCACTCGTCTATTTTTTCCTGAAACACAGCTGCGGTGAACATTTCTTTCAGGACGTTCATCGATGTACTTGGAAGTATGTAGGAGAGAGAGAGAGAGTCTGAGTCCCCCGTCGAGAATGTGTTTTACATAATGAACATAAAATTTTTTCGGACCGAACCAATTTGGCGACGAGGAGGTCTTATCGAGTCTGTTGTCGTAGACTCAGACTCTGCTCGAACTTGCGTCCCAACTTGACGTAGTACACTCGCGCTCATATAAAATGGGACAACGATGGATAGGTTATAAAACCTCAGTAAAAGGAATTTCCTAGATCAGGCAGACCTTTTGAATCGCAACTATTGGCCACTTTAGATGATTGGTCACTGTGTATATTGTTGACCTC